>Ga0181522_10000412_pt1 | contig 32658 bp, 49 predicted proteins | sample PEATcosm2014_Bin_27_FD_121103 | JGI IMG/M metagenome (GOLD analysis project Ga0181522, IMG submission 121103) | Peatland microbial communities from MTU Mesocosm Facility, Houghton, MI, USA - PEATcosm2014_Bin05_10_metaG | ecosystem: Environmental > Terrestrial > Soil > Wetlands > Peat | place...
GCCGCTCTCGCGCCTCCGCCGCAGCCTCAGCAGCTTGGAGGCCCGAAGTATCGTCGGCGCCGTTACAGAATACAGCGTCAGGTTACGAATCCGGTTTGTGAGTCTGGATCGCTAACGATTGTAGTCCCGACGCTGACTACGAGCCTAACAGGTGTAGTTGTCCATAAGGGCTCGCTTGCCGTTACGGTGCCAACACTAGTCACAGCGATATCTGGTAAGGTCGCGCACCAGGGCTCCCTGGCTATCACCTTGCCAAAGCCTGTAGTGACGCTAACAGGTGCTCCGGTTCATACAGGCTCGCTCGCGATCCTATTGCCGACGCTCGTTCCGGCATTGACTGGAACCGACGGTCATGCAGGCGCGCTGGCGATTACGGTACCTACAGTCCAGACATCATTGTCTGGATTGGTCACGATACCTTCGCCGGTACAGCAGCCTGGCGGTGCAGCTTATCGGCGCTTCCATTATCGACGGCAGCAGGTCGTTCAGACAGCGAAGACGCCGACCAATTTCATTGCTTGGACCTTGCCGCCTCCAAGCGTGAGTTTGTCGGGTGTTGTAACTCACTACGGCGCATTGTCAATTGTGTTGCCACTGCCGCTGATGCCACTGGCAGGCAATGTAATTATCCCGACGCACTCAGGTGCGCTAATTATCATCTTGCCTCCTGGGTGTCGTAGTATACTCGAATCTGGTTTGCTGAATATCTACCTGCCGCCTCCGGTCCTAAACTTGCAGGGCAAGGTTTACCATGGGCAGCTGAATATTGTCTTGCCAGCGCCTTTGATCTATAACTGGCTAGGAGTCGTTCAGCTAACGGAGTCGGGAGCGCTAGCGCTGACGATCCCGACGGTAGTGACTAACATCGTGGGGCGTGTTGGGCGCGAAACGGGATCCCTGCAGCTGAATCTGCCGACTGTGTCCACGAATCTCAATGGTGTAGTGGTGCATAACGGCGTGTTGCTGATTCTGTTCCTGAATTGTGGCAGCATGATGCTGCCATTGACGCGCTATGAGATGTTCGGATGCGAGTCACGAGGAGACTTGGTCTTGGAGGTTCCTAGACCTATCTTGCAACTGGAAGCCCAACTAGTTAGGGAGAAGCAAATTCCTATGGCAAGTTGGGCTCGTGCTAAGCAGGCTCGCACAGCTAGACGTAGGCAAATAAAGGGAGCTCGCTTGGCTGCCCAGGAGCGCCAGAAGCTTAGAGAGGATGATGACCAAGATGGCAGCTAACGCTTCGAACACCTGGGCTATGCCTTCAGATGTTCTGAACATTACAGGCCAGACGGTTACACTATCCCAGGTTCAGTATGCAGGATCGATTGTCGATCTGTTTACCGGACGGCCTTATGTATTCACCTGGACCGATCCGAGTTCTCAGGAAGCGATCACGTACAACTGGTTCGAAAATGTCGGCGCAACTGACTATTACTACTTGACGTTGGCTGTTGTATACCAGACGCTGTGGATGCAGCAGCAGCCCGACCTCTTCACACGCCTCGAGCTGGATTCTATCCAGACGATGCGTGCACCAATCAAGTTGAACAACGACAATGCTCTCATGGTCGGGCCCCTAGTTAGAAAGGCTCTGTCTAGGGTCTCATGGCTACGTAGTCGTGCGCTGCACGTCAGGTCGCCCTTCGAAGACCTGTATGCTGCGAACAGTGTGAACTTCGGTGAGTACATCTTCCCGTGGAGCCCGATAGGTGGTTACGGCGGTGCTCCCTCAGGTCCGGACTACTAGGAGAAGCGATGTATGCAATCGCTAACACACTGGTGACGATCCTGAGAGGAACGTCAACAGACAGTTTCGGCGACACGATCGATACGCCTGTAGCTGTATACACGAACATCATAGCGTTCCTTAGTTATCCGACTATGAGCCCTCTGCGTCCTATCGTTCTAGGTCAGCAGGTCTTCGAGCCTGCTATGCCTGAGCCTAGCACGACGCGTCTAGCTGCCTGTACTCTTCCTTCGGGGACCGATATCAGAAATACTGATCAAGTGCTTGATCAGTATACAGGTCTTATCTATCAGGTGTATGCAGTGACTGTGCTTGGAAATGCAGGGGCGACGCCTGACATTCTAGTTACTCTGAAGCGCGTAACTACTACTGAGGCGGCTTAGTGAACTCGGTCTATGTGCTCACGGCGGTTCTAGGGGCTGCTCTTGCTTTCGCAACCGCTGCGGGAGCATACTTTGCGTTCAAGACGTCTCGGAATACTCAACTGATCCAGGTCTATCAAGGTACGGCAAATGCTTGGCAGGAGCGAGCAGCTGCGTATGCGGATCAGATTAAGGAACTACAGGAACAGAATAAGGGACAGGCTGCGGAGATAGCGGATCTTCGAGGACAGGTCTCTATGCTGAAGGACCTAGCGACAGGTCGACAAGTCATAGGTCAACTGCTTGAGAAAGTAGAACATATACAGACAATACTGGAAGGAATGTCGCATGCCGGACGGACCGATCGCGCTTCCTGAACCATTCCCTGAACACCCAGATCCAAATCAACATTATCAAGCGAAGACGGATTTGCAGCGCTTCGCAAGCGCGGGCATGAAGGTATACTGGTGGCTAGTGTTCTGTCAAGGCCTTGTTATTGCAGGGCTTATCGGGGCTGTCGTCTATCTCGTGATAGCGCAGGCTCACGCAACACAGCATGTACAGATAGCCGCGCATCAAGCAGTACTGGACAATGACGCTAAGTGGTGCTCGATTATGAGGCTACTGACGGCTACTCCTGTAACTGCTCCACCGAATCCTACAACCAATGTAGCCCGGGAACAGCAATATGAGTTGTACTTGGGCTTCGTAACTATCCGCGAGGAGTTTGGTTGCGGATAGAATCTCTAGGAGGATTAGACATGTTCGGTCTCATCGCATTCGTACTCTTCGTCATCGTAACGATCCTGGCGTGGATCGACAAGACAGTGTCCGTCTCACACCTGATCGCGATCGTCGCTGCAGGACTCGCGTTTCTCGCGCTCCAGACAGTATGGGGCTGGTCGCCTTGGACTAGGCCTTAGTAAAGGACTCCACCTGTGACTACTCCACAGGAGGTGCCTGCTCATGTACAGACAGTCGCCCATAACTACACCGTCCATTATCCAGCCCACGAGCCTCGAGCAAACGATCCTCACCACGTCGATTTCGAGGAGTGGAAGCGGCGACGAAGAGCTGCAGGTACGTACGACTGCGACTTCGCTAAGAGGTATCGTCCTGACTTCTCTGAGTGCGATCTCACGAAGCCTCTGGAAGCGCATCACTCAGTTATCGAGTTCGCGCTCCAGAATGGCGTCGATATCAAGCTCCTGGAACAGTTCTATCCAGGTGTTTCACAAGAGGGAATCGGCGCATGGATCGATTCCGACCAGAACCTGACGTTGCTGTGCGTATGGCATCATCGCGGACATGGTGGAGTTCACCTCGTCAGCGCGTCAGACTGGGCAGCTTACGAATTCGTGAAAGGCATGATCTCCTTATGTACGCAGGCGCGACACGGACCAAGTTCGGTCAGTACAGCATCGATGAGAAGCATCTGCTCCCGAGAGCTCTGTTTCACTCGACGGAGTCTCTCAAGGAAGTCAACTGGGATATCCCGATTCCGGTTCTTGACCAGGAGGACCTACTCGCACAGTCGATCGATACGTCGACTTTGGTTCCTGGAGCGCCTACGGTAGACGCGCTTGGGTCCTGTACTGCGAATGCTTCGACGGCGCATATCGCTCAGCTGTCGGTTACAGCAGGCAAGGATCTCGAGTCGCTCGAGATCGGTTTCGGTGGCAAGATCTGGCGTATGTCGCCTAACTCGCCCGCAGCTAACGAGCAGTGGGCTATCGTGTTCTACCACCTGGATACCGATCAGACTCAAGACCAGTCTCAGGAGTGGCCTCCTGCAGACTGCGGTTCGACAGGGTCGTACTGCTGCGAGTTCGCGGTAGCTAGCGGGCTTGTCAAGGACTACAACGTTCCGCACAATGTTCAGGGAGCGCTGCTCGCTCTCCAGACAGGTACGGTCATTCAGGGCGCTCCATGGTTCAAGTCCTGGATGCAGCCCGACTCAGATGGCTTCGTCGATGGCGACGGTTCGGTAGACGCTCTTCAAGCGGCAATCGAGTCAGGTGTGGCAGGCGGTCACGAAACCTGCGAGCGAGGTATCGTCCAGCTGGCACAGGCCAAGGCTACCGGTGCTATCGACCTGCAGAAGACGATCATCAAGGTCCGGAACTCCTGGAGCCCGAGCTTCGGTCTAGACGGCGATTATCTGATTCATGCGTCCACTCTGGGCCTACTCGGGAACTACGTCGACTACAAGCAGATGATCGTGTGACATGTATAACAAGAGCAAGTTCGTTCTCCTAGTCGACTGGTTCTTCGACTGGTTCATACTTCCGTGGTACGAAAGCCTGGAAGGAGCTACTCTACACCATATGGATGGGCACTGCCCTGATCCAAAGAACCCTGGTTTCAGGCGAGATGGATACCGGATCCGTGAACCTGACTCCAGCTCGTAGAGTCCCGACGCTTGATGATCTGGAGCGGGCCGGTGACTATACTGGCCCGCATCCGATCATAAGTGGAGGCCATGAAGATCGTGTCGTATGGTTTCTGCTCCCAACACATAAGGGTGTCGACAAGTTCGATCGTCCTGATGAGCATAGCGGGCTCCATGGTGTGTACGAACCTCCTTGGACGTTTCGTGAGTGCATAGATGGCTCTCTTGAGATCCGTGCATCAATAGGCTGCGGTAGTTCGCCTTTCTACTGGCATGGCTATCTCGATGAAGGGAACACCTGGAGGGAATTGTAATTTTACTAGTATCGTTAAGTATTTTAGTGACTTACCCTAGCTTTCCTAGTGTGTTGTGTGTTATTATTAGAATAGAGCGACGAAATCTGCAGGGCGGTAGACGCCTAGGAACTTTGTCGTGCCACTGACGTAGAGGGACGTGGCGAGTGCGTGTTTATATCGATCCCGATGCGATCGGGCATATAGAGGCTGACGTCGAAGAATTTCTCGACGTGACTCTTGGGCCTTTGATCACAGCAGACGCGATACGATATGCACCTAAGCGTACGGGGGCACTCGCAGCGGGAATTGAGTACTACGTAGACAACCTGACACTGATTATCTACTCTACGGCTGCTTACACGTTGGATGTAGAATTCGGTCACCGTGTCTTCCATCGCTTTACTCATACTGTCGGTCCTGAAATAGTTCCTGAAGAGCCGTTCTTGAGACCTGCGTTGTACAAGTATAGGACGCCAGAGGACCCTGAGGGCACTACTCCGTTGGTAGCTCCTGGTATTCAACACTTTGGTCGTCCGACTACTCTCGATCAGTGGATCCAGCTCCGTGCTTCGCAACAGCGGAGAAAGAGGGGTGGCTTATGGCTCTTCACCCCAATAGCGAACTGGTTGCTATGGCCTGGATCGGCAGTATTCCGGGTCAGTTTGGTGTCTTCAATCCTGGTATGGTGTCTACTCAGCCTCCTGCTGAACAGCAGTGGCCTCTGAACCTAGACGGGATCTCTAACTTTATTACGGTAACCGCTGTAGGAGGAACTCCTATGGTAGGTATGCCGATTGCACAGCCTCTAATTGAGGTTAAGGCTTACGCGACTAAGCCTGGATCGAATAAGCCACCTTGGTACGCAGCTAACAACCTGCTGCAGCAGATCTGGCTTGCTTCAATGAGTAAGCTCCCAGGTGTCTTCGGACGTGCTCTGACGATTGATTTCGGGGGAAAGGCTTACGCGCCTGCATGTGTTATACATGCAGAGGTTCATACGGAAGCGAGGAGAATATATAGCGACGCGCGTAACTGGGCAGCATACTCGATGGACATGGCGTTTTCTTGGCGTGAAGTAGGACTTGTGGTTCAGTAAGATATGGCGGACTGGTTTCGGGAGGAGGAACCGTGGCTGGGAAGATGAAGATCACTATCAAGCATCCTGGAGCTTTCTCTAAGAAGTCGAAGGCTGCTGGGATGAGTAATCAGGCTTACGCTCGTAAGGTTCTGTCAGCTAAGAAGGGAACGTATCCCGCGTCTACAGTCCGTCAGGCAAACTTCGCCAAGAACTTTGGTGGAGCGTCACATCGTCGAGCCGGAACGGCTAAGGCGAAAGCAGTCGGTCGTAAGGCCGCAGCGACCCGTAGGAGGCGGGGATGACAGTTCTCGCGCTCGGGCCCGGCGTTTCGCCAGGGTTCCAGCAGCTGGTAGGAAACGGCGTGCTCGACACGACCGCGATGACATACGCGACACTTGGTGCTAACACCGGTATCACGTTTCCCAACATTCCAGGGCTCACGCTCGTGTTCTGTAAGACAGTCACAGGCGACCCTGCAGCTACTATCACTCCAGGCGCTCAGATCCTGGGTGTGAGCATTCCTGCGATCGCCTTCACGGAGGCGACTCCAGCTCACGTGTACCTGCTCGGCCCATTCTATACGGTGGACGCGAACGCAGGTACCAACACCGTTCAGATCAACTTCGGTACTCCGGCGAACGTGTCGGGTGTCGTTGTTATCCAGTCCGGCGGCGTTTACTAGGAGGTGTGAGACAACATGACAGGATACGTAGGCGTCACTCCTGGTAACGTCGTTCAGGGACCTGCGACGATCTACTGGGGCACCTTCGGGGCGGTAACTGAGCCTCCGGTGACTAACACGTCGATCAAGACAGACCCGGTCTCGGCTGGCGGTGCAGGGTACACCGACTTCGGCGGCACGATGGGCGGCGTCCAGTGGGAGGCGGCGTACACGTACGGCCAGATCAAGGCAGACCAGTCTGTCGACCCGATCGGCGCTCGACTCACGGGACGAGCAATCACGGTGACGGTGTCGCTACTCGAGGCGACGCTGGCCAACCTGCAGGAAGCAATGAACCAGTCGCCGATTCTAACCGTCGGCTCTGGTATCAACACTCTCGACCCAGGAGGTGCGGTTGCTGCTCCTGGGACAAACACGCCGACGATCACCCAGCCAACGTATAGCGCGTTGCTCATCGATGGCTGGGCACCGAACCTGGGTAGCGGTGCGGTTGCGCGGCGGCGCTTCATCGTACGCAAGGTCCTCAACGACGTCAAGGCGACGGCGAAGTACGACCTGGCAACTCAATCGGTGTGGGCGTGCACGTTCACAGCGTTCTACGTGAGCGCTGCGATCTCACCGTTCGTGATCTACGACCAGACGGCATAAGGAAGGAACTGCTATGGCGGACACCAGAAGGCAGCCCGACGAGTCTGGAACGATCGATATCGTTCCAGGCGATCTCGATATCCTGAAGCTCTCGTCCAAGGACGAAGGCGAGGAGATCGAGTACATTACGCTCTTCGAGCTAGACGATAGGGCGTTCAAGGTACCGAAGAACCCGTCGCCGACCGTCGGGCTGCGCTACTTGAAGATCCTGAAGGAAGAGGGTGAAGGTCAGGCGGCGTACTACTTGCTGAACAACATGCTCAGCGAGGAAGGCTACGAGGCTCTTCTGAATTATGAAGCCCTAACACAGCCGCAATATGACTTCATCCTCGCGGCAGCGCTTCGGATCGCAACAGGTAAGACCGAGCGCCCAAAAGGGAATCAGCAGAACCGCCTGCCTGGGCGATCAGGACGGCGCAGATAGTATGGATCGTGGATTGCCTCGACAGCGTATGCAGCGACATGAGCGTGCTGCATCGTGTCGAGGACATCTACGAGCTAGATGGACCGACATTTTTCCGCTTGGCGTACCGACTGCCAGCGTATTCAGGGGCTGCTAAGGTAGACCTCGAGGGCTGGTTGGAAGACATACAGGAGGAAGAACGAAAGCAGATCGAGCGTCAAGCAACTGAAGGACTACCGCCGCGTTATGTGTATGACGAAGTAGAGGACGTCCGAGAGAGCCAGGTGCCCATGCCTACAGTGAAGCATGAAGATCGAGCCGCAACGCTCGATGAGCTACTCCAGGCAGGTCCACCTATGCCGATGTTTGGCGAGCTTGCGCCTATCTTTGAGATCGCGATACCGACGGAGTAGCTTATGGCCGCAGGAGGGTTCAAGGTAGGGCAGGGATACCTTGAAGTCGACGTAGACGCCGCTGCGTTGGATAAAGGCATTGCTTCGATTGAGGCGAAGCTAGCCGCGGTTAAAGACTTGTCAATTAAGGCGGGTATTGATCAGAAGGCGGTCGACGCAGCGCTTCTGGAGATCTCAACTAAGCTCATGGCGCTGCAGGTTAAGGCGCTGTCGATCGGTGGGATCAATCAAACCGAGCTGGATGCTTCGATAGCTGAAATTCGGGCGAAGCTAGCAGGACTTCAGACACTAACCGGTATCGACTTGAAGGTGTCTGGGGTTAGCGCTGCGCTGGCAGACCTGACCGCGATTAGAGTAGCGGCTGATGCAGCTACTGGGACTCCGGGTACGACAGGCGGAGGCGGCACAGGTTTCTGGGGCCTAACTGGTGCAGCTCTCGGGTTTGGCGGAGCACTAACAGCACTTGGCGCAAAGATTCCACTGTTCGGCGGTCTACTTAGCGGTGTGCCGTTTGTTAACTCTGTCGCGGTATGGCACCTACTACTGGACGCCATCCTGGAAGTCACTGCCGAAGTTGTTCCGGCACTGATTGCCTTGACGGCGTTCGGGATAGCTGCCAGCTCGACGGTTAACGACATCGTACACTCGGAGCAAGCGTTCCTCACGATCACGACAGCTCTGGGTACTACCTTTCCAGGCGTGACTAGTAGCCTGCAGAACTTCACTGACTCAGTGAAGCCTCAGGTCTATGTACTGTTTGGCGAGGCCTTGGGTATTATTAACAACCACGCTAGTGTGTTCACTACATTGGCTACCGGTGCAGGCCGCGTCATGGATAATCTTGGGGCGCGTATAGAGAACGCCCTCGGAGGCAATGGGCTAGACGGGCTCGTCGGTAAGGGAGTTCAGGACCTACAAACACTCGGTAATATCATCGGGAACGTATTTGGTATCTTCGGTAATATCCTGCACACGTTGCCAGGCTATGCACAGATGTTGTTCGGAGCTCTACAGGACGTAACTGGGGCGCTCGAGGCTATTACTGGCAACTCGATTGTGCAAGGACTCTTGAACATCGGTTTGTGGTTCCACGGTGCAGTCCTGTGGGGCGGGCTCGCAGTGACTGCGATTATGTCCTTGCAAGGGCCGCTGCTAGCCGTAGGCGGCTGGGCCATGAATGCCGCTGGGGCTGTCGCACTGTATGTGTCGTCGCTGATAGCTGTGGCCGGTGCGGAGGGTATAGCAGCCGCGGCTAGCGCTGCGCTAGAGGGCATCATGGCTGCGTTGGGAGCCGTTAATCCCTTTGTCTGGGCAGCTGTCGCGATAGGCGCGCTCGTCGCGCTAGGTGTATGGCTAAGTAGTGTTAAGACAGCTGCGCAGGACGCTTACAATTCTGTGGAGCAGCAGCTTAATGCGGCGACTACGTTTGTACAGGCTCAGACTATCTTGGCACAAGGTATTAAGCAGACCAATGATCAGCTGTCTCAAACGCCTGAATATATCAAGGTAACGACTTCGGGGATGCATGGACTTACGTCGACAGTGACGGAGCTGAACCCTGCATGGCAAGGCCTAACGTCGAATGTTAAGGCGTTCGGTGATCAGCAGCAAACTTTGACTTCGCGGATGGCTACACTGGACCAGATTACTGGTAGTCAGACCGCCTCGTTGTCCGACCTGAACGCGATGGGCGTTAAGGCTGGCGCGATCGCCACTGAGAGCGCCGCTGCGTTCGCGAATCAGGTCACACAGATTAAGGCTTTGACAACAGCTACCGAGCAGCTAGCTGGATATCAGGGTGGGCAGGCCGCGGCTGCTCAGAATGCGTTGACGAACCTGTATATGCAGGAAACGGTCCCTGCGATCAAGAAGATTACCGGTGCGGAAACCGACTTGATGAATGTGATCACGGGAGGCCAGTCTACATTCGATACCTTTGAGCTGAACATGGCATCGATGACGACTAACTTGAGCGCCGCAGAGCAGGCGACGGGATCGACTAGCCATACGTTCGATGGATTGAAATCTAGCGTGTCCACGGCAGGTGCCGCCATAGCTGGCACGTCGCAGGCGAGCTATACACTGAACCAAGCTTTCTACGGACAGATTAGTGCAGCTCAGAACGTGGTCAGCGCGCTCATGTCACAGAGTATTTCGCAAGGGGACCTGACTAAGGTTACCGCTACGATGACGGAGCAGATGCTGCAGTATGCTGGCAGCAATACTGCGGCTCGTTCTACGATGGTCGACCTGATTAACAACGCCCTAGGTCCTGGTACGGTCTCACTTAAGACCTTGAACCAATGGGTTGGGACGAATGCAACATCGCTGTCCAATATGAATGGGATTATCGGACAGTCAACAGTCAAGGCTGGAGGACTTACTGATGCGCTGAATGCGTCCCTAAAGAGCATGCAGGCTGTAGCTATTTGGCAGGCGCAAGGTGGACAGCAGGCCTGGAACACCTTCACGACGGACATCGAAAAGGGCACGACGAGTAATAAGGACTTCCGTCAAGCTGCGATCGACGTTATGACCCAGCTGACGATTCAGGCGAACAATAATCTGCCAGCAGCGCAGCGGGCATTCGAGAATTATGCGGAGCAGGGTCTAGGTCTGACGAAAACTCAAGCAGATGACCTGTGGAAGACGTACCTGCCAGGGTTGCAGAATGAGATCAACAGCATGCACGGCAAGAACCTGCCGATTACAGTTGTCGGTTCCGGCACAGGCACGATCACGTTTGCAGAGCAGAACATCAAGAATGCAGCTACTGGATACCTCGAGTTTCACGCCGCGGGCGGTCTCATCAAGGGCGGTACGCCAGGCAGGGACAGTGTGCTCGGCGTGTTGATGCCTGGGGAACTAGTCGTTCCGGCAGACATGGTGGCGTCAGGTAGCGTTGACCACTTGAAGGGTAAGCTGCCAGGATTTGCGACTGGCGGCCTAGTCGGGCCTTACGGTGTTCTGTCAGGTGTGGGACAGGACTTCATGGGTACTGCTATGACCCAGGCTGGCCAGAGTACAGAGGGTAGCTCAGCCCAGAAGATGATTGCGGACATGGCGGCGAAGGTGGCCGCAGCTGCGGCGACCATGAATCTTGGCTCAGGTGTTACACAGTGGGCACCTATTGTTCTGCAGGCTTTGGCTATGCTGCATTTGGCATCAGCATTGGAGAACAAGGTACTGTTCCAGATGCAGACTGAGTCCGGAGGTAATCCGAACGCGATCAACCTGACGGACATTAATGCACAGGAGGGTGACCCTTCACGCGGACTGATGCAGACGATCATGGCGACGTTTTTGGCGTACCATGTTCCGGGTACGAGCATGAACATCTATGACCCGTTGGCGAACGTTGCAGCTGCGCTTAATTATGCTGCACATGTCTATGGACCTACACTGCAGAACGCTAGTGGCGCAGGTATCGGCTCGGGACATGGATATGCTGCAGGCGGCTTCCTTCCTCCGGGACGGTGGGGCTACGTAGGCGAGTCGGGGACCGAGATTGCTAGCGCACGTCCGGGCGGCGGGGTTGATATCAGGCCGACAGCTCAGGGTAGTAAGCAGCCAGTTCATCAATACTTCCAGTACTTCGGTACGCAGTACCCGACTACGGAGATGAAGGCGCAGCAGATGCGCGACATGGCGTTGGCATTGGCGGTGGCCCCATGACTTATACTGGCTCGGGCACGATATCGCAGGACACAGGTCTCTGGACAGGGTCGTTCTCGTATCAGGCGCCGTACATGACTACGCCAATGGTACTCAATATGGGTGCGGGCCCAGATACGAACGGTATTGCATGGATCATCGAGAAGCTGGAGGGCTGGGACGGGCCAGACGTCGTCGGTCAGGTCATCCAGAAAGCTGCTGATCACGGCGCGTATCCAGCAGCGCAGTTCTTCGGACCTCGCATGATGACGCTGACGCTACGCGCGTCGGCTCCAGACCAGGCTACGCGGGACCTTGCTAGGTCGATCTTGGGACAGGTTATTCCGGTTAACGACCTATGCGCGTTTAACTACAATGAGCCGATTCCGAAGGTTGCGTACGTTAGGCGTTCTGGCAAGATTACTGAGCAGTACGACAATCTGTGTGAAGTCGTGTTCTCAATTCTGCTGGTCGCGCCAGACCCGCGGAAGTACTCCCAAACGATTTACGCTTCTGGATCGGCTAGTTCCTCCGCAGCGTCCCCGATCACGATACCAGTGACCGTTCCTTTCACACTGAACAATGGTGTAGTCCCGGGATCGATTCAGTTTATGGATCCTGGGAACTTTCCATCGTTTCCAGAGATGACGATCTGGGGGCCGCTCAAGGGGCCTGCAATCACGCTGGTTCAGACCGGACAGACTGTTACTTGGTGGAATCAGCTAGTCACATTGCAGACCGGTGACCGCATGGTTATCGACTTCGATGCTAAGCAGTCTTTCTTGAACGGCGTCTACGTACCTGCAGATGTGAGCTCAAGTTGGTTTACTATCAATCCAGGATTTAATACGGTTATCGTTTCTTCAATAGCAGGTGCAGCTGGCGGGCAACTAGTCGCAGCTTATCAGGCGGCATGGATCTAGGGAGGTGTAGCTATGCCGAGCAGTGTGAACCTAGGATATTGCCCGTGGCTGGCTGGGTCGACATGGTCAGATAGCATCGGGCGTGCGGATATTGATTCCACTACTTACGGTGCGCAGACTCTAGGAGGGGTCCTAGCAACCGGCGTTGGAGATATGGCGGTACTAGCGTTCAGTGGCATGACTATTCAGGTCAGCCCTGGAACCGCGATCATCCCGAACGGCAGTGGTAGCGGCCAGTATAGAGTGTTCAACCCTACAGCAGCGTCGCTGACTGTCTCGACTGCGCCTTCGAGTCCGAATTCGCGCATCGACCTGGTCTGCGCTACGGTCGTAGACAATGGCAACTCTAGCTCGTTCTCTGAAGTTCAGATCATAGCAGGCACGCCTGCGACCAGCCCTTCAGCGCCGGCATTGCCGACCAACTCGATCGCTCTTGCACAGGTCTTCGTCGGTTCTAGTGTCGTAACGATCAATCAGGGTAATATCACCGATGAGCGAATCTGGACTGCTGAGGCTGGCGGAGTCATTGTCTGCCCGAACATGGCTTCTCTACAGCCTGGCGACACGGGGACGCTAGGCTTCGATGTTACCAATAACCGTTACTTCATGCTAACGGCTACTGGGGCGAAGCCGTTTAGGGCGATGCCGTTCGTGCCTGCGCATGTTGTTGGTAGCGCAGCAGCTAGTCTGACAGGAGTTGTCGGAGGTTCAGGCGCCTTGTCGACGATCGTGTTCGGCTCCCAGTCGATGTCTGCCTCAGTCACGACTGATGGCGCTACTGATCTCAGAATCACGACACACTGGGCAGGCATGTCTATGGCTACGCCGACGCCGACGCTAGTACAGTTCGGGATCTTCCTGGACAGCACCCAGATTGACCTGCTCGAGATCCTCATCGGGACTACTAGTCAGACCTATCCAGTCGCAGGCAACACTAGTATCTACACGACGTCAGCAGGTGCTGGTGACACTCCATCAGCTGCAGCGCATACGATTACATGGCGAGCACTAGCTAATCAGCAGTCTGTGTCTGAGACTGTCAGTGTCGTCGCAGGTTCAGGACAGCACGCATACATGCGGGTGGAGCCGGTGATGCAGTAATGTCTACGTATCGGTTCGTCTCGACTGACACAGTTACTGGTCGGATGATGTGCGATAGTCTGCCTATCGTAGGGCAGACTTGTTCGAGGCAGATCAATGCGGTCGGATCTTTCAGTGGCACTTTGACGTTCCCGCAGAATGCAACGGCCATGCAACGTGCCATCTGGACGAATGCGTTGATTCCGTGGAAGAGCATTTTGTGGGTTCTACAGGATGGTCATCCGATTTGGAATGGGCCGATCACGGGTTGGCCGCACACAAGTCTGTCCGGTGGGAACTTGCCTCTGCAAGGCGCCACTATGGAGGAGTTCTTTAAGCACCGTGAGATCAGCGACGATCTAGAGTATGACAACATGGACATCTTCGAGATCTTTCGACAGGAATTGCTATATGCGGTCTCAAAGCAGCCGAACGGTAACATAGCAGGCAGTGGTCAGTTCCAGAACCAAGCAGGCATTGTTGATACGGTAGAGTACTCAGGCGTCCTAGGGTCCGTGACTGAGTCAGCCTCGCGAAAGAAGATCTATGACGCCTGGAGCGACCTTGTTACGACGTATCTGATGGAATATACCTTGGCTCCCGCAATGACGGACGGCGGGTCCCTATACACGGTTGCGCAACTAGGACTGCCACAGATGGGTCGTACTTATGACCAGACAGGCTTCCAATTGATAGTACCTAGCGAACATATGCAGGATTATGGATGGCAATGGACGCCTACTGATCCTGCTAATAAGTTCACTGTGACAGGGACTGGCACTACAGAGGCCTTCGTTATTGTTGGTATTGCCGAGCCTGAGATGATACAAGGCTTTCCGTTGTTGGAAAATAGCGGTTCGTATAACGGTACCGTTACTAGCGAAGCGCAGATTATTAATTACACTATCGGGTCTATGTATTCGACGTCAATTCTAGGCAATCTGACACCGATTGTCTTGGCAGGAGCAGGTCAATATCCGGCGATTAAGGATACGCTTCTCGGCGATGAGATGTACTTCATCGGGACGTCAGATTTGCATCCTGCAGGCCCTAACGGTGTGCCTGGAATAACACAGCTGTTTCAGATGACAGGTTGGACCTTGAACTTCCCAACAGGGGACCAAGCTGAGCAGACAAGCTGGCAGCTAGGTGCACTAGTGGAAGGACCGTTGACATGACCGATCATCCTGTTCCACTAGATCGTCGGCTTATGAGCACGATAGCTGACTTGCGGCGTCGGATGCTCAATGTTGAGAACATCATTAATGATCCTGTGGCTATTGGTACGACGCTGAATAGAACATCTATTCAGTCCAGCACCTATAGTCCTGGCACTGCGGGTTGGATCCTCAATGCCGACGGTAGCGGTGAGGTCAACGGCGACGTAGTCCTCACCGAAGGTGGCACGCAGGTATTCATCGGACCAACTCCTCCGGTGTCTCCTCCGAACGGGACGTTCTGGTTCGACACGAGCAGTGGCTACCCCGTTATGAAGGTGTATAACGCGGGTACGTCCGAATTCGACCTGTACCAGTTTGGTACACCATCGATTGCAGCCGGCACGATCTCTGCTAACCTACTAGTAGCCGGTATCGTTGTAGCTGGCATCGTTGACGCCACCACGATTAGCGCGGCTGAGTTCCTATCATTTAGTACAGACCCGCTTGCGGACTACATAGCCTACACTACTGCAGCCCCGACGCTTGGCAATGTATTTATTTCGCTATCTAACGTGACGACGACCGACTCTGTTGGCAACACTATTCCCGCCGGCCTATATGTTGGAAACGCTTCAGGCAGCACCCCGCAGGTAGCTCTAGTGCCCTCAGCTGGAGGTCCTGGAAATCCGGCGCTCCTAGTGTTTCCGTTGTCTCCGACGTCATTCTTCGGGAACCAGCCGAACATCGGAGCGCTCAGCCCGAGCAGTTCCGGACAGCTATTCGTCTCAGGACCTAGTCTGTCACAGGTGGGAAACCGAGACTGGGTCCAGATGGGACTCCTGTCCGATGCGTCAGGCTTCTACGCAAAACTACACTTCACTTTCGTCGATGATGGCCAGACACATCATGATTACATGCAGCTGGACTGTACCGGAGTTAACATCTATGCATGTAATACCCTCGTCGGAACAGTACCAGGTACTGTTTCTGGAGTGACTCCTACAGGCTCCGAGACCTGGCACAATGCTTCGTTGCTTAATTCCTGGACTGCCGCCTCTCCGAAGATCGGTGGTGTCGGTATTCGATATCGGTGTATACCGTGGGGCGTTGCAGGCGCCGTCGAGATTGAGGGTGATGTTGTCGGCCCTGGCGGGGTGACCGGAAACAGTGTCTGCATGACACTGCCTTCTGGATACGTTCCGCCGAACGACCGCAACCGCGAAGCGGGCTGGGCAGCCTTCCCGAGTAGCGTCGATCCTCCATGGATCTTTATAGACCATACCACAGGAAACGTGCAGATAACTGGTATTCAGACGGCCGGACAGGAGATCTTCTGGCACGTGATTGTACCACTAGATTAGGAGCAGGCAGATATGGCGGACAACCAGGCAAATGTGCAGGTCAATGCAGACGTGCTCGTGCGGAAGCTGCGCGACAAGATATCGGACGCGATTATCCAGCAGGCGATCCTGGAAGTGGCGATCGAGGAAGGCCGTGAGCGTGAGCGTATTCTAGCTGAGTCATTCCAGAGTTGCGTGAAGGAACTAGATTCGCTCAAGGAACAAGTCGCAGCGTTGTCTGCGGCTGATATGTACAGTGATGATGAGGACGACTTGTCGATCGACGAGCCGTCGGAGGAGCACGCTTCATAGGAGGTAAGATGCCTGTCGGCATGCAAGCAACGAACCTGACGATCGACCAGACGCTGACCACTCTAGCTACGTCGTTGCGGAATATCATGGAGGAGCTCCGACGCCTGAGCACATTCGTGAACAACGGCGCAGGCGGGACGCCTGTACAGATCCTGACGGCGGCAGGATACAACAACGCTAACTCAAACGCTCCTGGTAACCAGTCTGATGCCGCCTACGCGGCATACATGATTGGCCTGTTTAATACTGTATCCGCGCTATACTACGGCACGGCTACGCAGCCGAGTGCATACAATTACGATACCGCACTCGCACCTCTTTGGGCGGGTCTCGTACAGTAAGGAGGTAAGGCTATGGCGGACGACCACAAGCCGCACTTCGGGCACACGAAGCATGGCCTAGCAGTACATCTACATGGTCATGATCATCTGCGGGCTGCTAGTGATGCGCCCTGGTACGCTAAGGTCAACGCCTGGCTAGCCTTGAAGATTACTAAGGGTGTAGGCACGATGTGGTGTGCCTATGTCTTCGCGGCTCTAGACCTACTCGCGCTGCCGCAGGCTATCCAGGGCGGACTGTATGGCATGGTCCAGTGGACGGCGTCATTCTTCCTGCAGCTAGTCCTGCTGTCCATCATTATGGTCGGTCAGGATGGCCAGTCGAAGGCATCCGACGCGCGGGCTGCTAAGACCTTCGAGGATACTGAAGTGCTTATCGATCGGACGGATATACATACTGAAGGAGGTCTTAAGGCTATCCTAGATGAAGTTCAGGAGCTACGAGCGCAGGTAACTCAACTGCAGACTAGGAGTAATGGTTAGTGATTAGCATTTCAGTGGCAGCTTCATCTGATGCCGGCATAGTCACTTCCATAGCCAGTATCGTAACAGCAGTCCTCTTGCTCCTAGCAGCAATCATAGGCTTCAGACAAGTCACAGGTATCCGTAAGCAGGGTGCGGACACTAATAGCAAGCTGGATCTCATTCACTCGCTAGTGAACTCTACTCTGACAGCATCAATCGAGTCGGATCTAAGTGCGACTAAAGCGCTCCTGCTCAAGATTCAGGAGCTAGTTGCGATACAAAAGGAGAACGGTATAGTTACTAGCCCTGAAACGTATGCAGCGATGGCAGGAGCGGAGGTAAAGGTCTCGCGATTGGAGCAGGAGATTGCAGATCGCCTGCATGTCGCACAGCAAATTATTGATGACAAGGCTCAGGCGGTACAAAGGAAGGAATAGATCATGTTCAGCAACATCGGGCAGTACAGCAAGTTCATCGTAGCCGTTCTCGGCGCGATCTCCACAGGAGTCACGACCTTCGGCCACAACTCGCCTCTGACGTCGACAGTCGTGGCTGCGATCGCAGCGATCGTCGTTTACCTCGTCCCGAACCAGCCTAAGCCTCCGACGTCCACGGTTATCAATCCGCCGACGTCTTAATCAGGAAGGCGGACAACTATGGGTGTTATACCAGCGTTCGATGCAACATCAGCGGACTACGGAGCACTACCTCCAGGCCAGCGATGTGCTTACGTCACAGGAACTCCAGACATTCTTTGGAGCACTGCAGAGCTAGTCGCTAACCCTGGAGTCGTCCTGATCGCTCAGGCGGTTGGGCTCGCGGTCGACGAAAGTCCGTTCCCTGATATCCTAGACGTAGAGGGCGGTGCAGCCACCTACGCAGACTGCGGGCCTTGGGCTATCGCGATGCAGGCGGCATTCGCAACGAACAAGAGGCCAGGACAGCGCAGACCTGCTATCTACTGCTCAGCGAGTAACGTCTCGAACGTCGTCAACGCTCTTGTAGCTGCAGGCGTTACGAGTGGTGTCGGGCTATGGATCGCGAACTGGAATCTAACCGACGCGCAGGCAGTCGTAGAAGTTCTCACAGCGTCCGGTCCGTTCCCAATCATCGCTATCCAGTTCAGTGACCTAGGAGGCGGAGGATCCTACGACCTGGATGTATTCTCGACGTCATGGTTGGCGGACCAGTCAGGCGTCGCAGGAAACCTAGTGTCGCAAGGTTCTTCAGGACCGGCGGTTAGGGCTGCTCAGGAGGCTCTGAACACCTGGTATCCAGGTAGGCTAGTAGTCGACGGTCTTTTCGGCGAAGGCACACTAGCGGCGACTGAAGCATTTCAGACGCTCAAGAAGCTGACAGTCGATGGCGTCATCGGGTCTGCAACCTGGAAGGCTCTTGAGCCTTCTGCACCCGATCCAGTCCCCGTTCCGACGCCATCGTCTGCTCCAGGAGGTCTGAAGCAAACCGTTCGGTCGACGGCATCTGAGGCTATCTTCTCGTGGCAGCCAGTCGCGGGAGTGACTCTAGCAGAAGGATACCACCTGCAGGTCGAGTGGGATAAGTCAGGCTTCGGGTGGGTTCTGTCGATCGACGAGACAGTTAAGGCGCTAACGCAGATAGCGGCGTTGGCACCTCGAACGACTTACAGATGGAGGGTGGCGGCAAACACTACGGACCATGTCTGGTCTAGCTGGGTCCAGTTCGTTACGACCTAGCCTTAGGCGCCTGGCCCTCTCTCGCCGTCCGCCCGAGGGAGGGTCAGGCTTTATCTACACCAATGCGGCCATCGCGTAACGTACTTACGACATCTGTGGCAGTATCTACTGTAGTTCACGGGTCTAGACTTCCGAGACTTCGAAGTCGCCCACTACGTGTCTGATAGTGACTTGATCTTCAAGTCCAATATTGGTATGTCCTACTTCGTACAAGACTTCCTTACTATTTCTGTCTCTGACTACGAGAACAGCTTCTAGGTCGTGACTTGCAAGCATGTCGCGAACGATCTTCCTGATAGTTTCGATCTCAGTCATTAGTCTGCTCACTTGTAGTTTCAGGCTCAACGTACTCGAACATAATGATGTCACCACATGTACGTACTAGGCGAACTTCATATTCGCCCGGCTTAAGGCCATCGGGGACGCCTACTATACGATGGATCATGTTGGGACGCCTCCAAAGCGCGCCGACAACGGTCGCATTCTCTCCTGCCTTCTGGGATAGTGTCGGTCATGATTAGGTTTCGACGTTGGCCGTAGCTGATGTTGCACCAGCCTTGTAGTAGACATTCGTAGGTGCCTGTGTGCGGATGATACCAGAGCTGTGAGTCTCGCTGGTCTAGCAGATGAACTAGATATGCAGTCTTCCAAGGAGACATAACGTATGGCTTGTTGAACGTAGCGTTGAGCCTGATGCGCCGAGGACGTTGAAGGTCGACAGCGTATAGCCTCCTGGGAGACTCCGGTGGTGACATAAAGTAGTTTTCGAGCCTAGGAGCAGGTATTCGACCTACCCAGTAAGGGTCGCTGCGCATGCAGTTGAGAACTCCACGCGCTATACTTGTTGGTAGACTGCCTTGAATAACCAAGTACTGTCGAGCTCTGACTAGGTAGTCGAAGTCTCCTCCGTACTGCAACAGATAGTCTTGAGCAGCCTTCATGAGATTAATGTTCTCACGAACGTCTCTGTCCGTGTACTTGTAGTCGTAAGCTGACATTCAGCACCTCCGTTCTTTTAATTATATATCAATATGATAGTCTAAAGCAAGAGGCTACAGCAAGGTTTTTATTCGGCTTCTATGATATTCGCTGCTGCTGCGAGCCAGGTCTCTACTAGTTGCCATCTCCACTTCCAAGCATAGGAGTCCTCAGGAGATGAGATGGCGCAGACCATGTGTTTGCAGATCATGTCGAAGCAAGAGTCTAGGGCTTGACTCTTCATGTCAAAAGCCGTCCATGAAGTGCGATATCCAGTTAAGGAACCATATGACCGCTCCTGCTCCCAAGATTATCCCGACGATAAGAACTACTAGGAGCCAAATCGGGATGGATATCATGGTTCTAGGTGCTCCTCAGCGTGTCGAGCTTCCATCTTCTTGGCAAGTTCACTTCCCCAGTAAGTACCCCACTTGTCAGCCACCAGGGTTGCTATGACACACAGGATCGCTAGTAGGTAGTTCTTGCTGACGAAAATGGCGTCGCCACCGCAGTATAGCCAGGCCATGCGACAAGCATCGCCCGCCATGTCCCAGTTTCCTGCGTCGCTGGACCGTCCCTGTGCTTCTGCACGAACCATCCATACGCAGAGGATATCCTGAGCGCTCATGGCTACGAAGGAAACTAGCGGGAAGATAAAGTACTCGATCACGAAACTCTCCTATCTGCTCTCATACCAGTCCCTGAACCGACGAAACCAGCCGCCATACTTGAGAGTCATGCAGGCAAGCAGGAAGCTGTTGAGAAGTAGCACAGCTAGGAGCCAAGTTGGTATGCTACTCATGCCGCGTACTCCTGATGCGCATCGGGTCTTGCCAATTAATGATCCTAGGAGCGGTCGTGCGATTCTCGAGCCAAAGCGCCATAGCTACTCGCCATCCGAGCTCAGACTTATCTCGTTCGAACTGGTTCATGCTGCGTATTCCTGAAACATAGGAGGCTTCCAGAGTTCGACTGCACACGGATAGGGACGTTCTCCCTTGAGCCATTCTTCGAGATGATTCATGTCGCCCCAGTTGCGACCTACTTCTACGTCGACTATGAATGGTACGTAGTCGCCGCAGATCCTGTATGCGGACTCTGCCATGCGCTGGCGCATTAGGTTGCCTACGTATTCGACGTTGCCCTGATGCGTCTCAAAGTACAGAGCGTCATGGATGGTATTACGACACCAAGCGACACCCTTGAGTTCCTTACGCAGGTTAATGAAGGCCTGAACGCAGATATCAGACCCTGTAGACTGCGGAAGGAAAGCCATGGCTTCGTTCTGGACGTCCTTGAGGTTCTCGTCCGTAACGAGGTTGAATCGACGACGTCGACCAAAAGGCGTAATCAGATCTTCGCCGTGCGTGGCAGCCCACTTGATCTTCTCGCGAAAGGCTACGATTCGGGGAATGACCACGAAGAAGTCACGATACATGGCTTGTGCGTCGCGAAGCGGAATATCTAGTTCGTCCGAAATGGACTTGGCTTCACGACCGTACGCTAGACCGTATACGAAGGCCTTAACGATGATACGCTTGTCCTTAGCTGAAGCCGATGCTAGTCTGTATGATCGTTCAGGTCTAACGATAGGAAGTAGTTCGTCAAACAGGTCTCGAGAAGGATCACGGAAGATTTCTGCAAAATATGGCTCCTGGGCTAGCCAGGTTAGAACTCGGAGTTCAAGCTGACCGTAGTCCGCACCAACAAGGACGTGATCATCCTTAGCGACCTTGTACTGTCTACGCAGCTTATCACCCCGAGGAATGACCTGGAGCGAGGGCTTCTTTTGGGATAGTCTTCCGGTACTAGTACTATGAAGCATTACGGTGGGATAAACCCTACCGCGGTAAACGTATTTCCGGAGTCCTGTGACATACGTACCATCTAGTTTAGCCACCTTACGGTACTTAAGCATCGTCTCCAGAAACGTAACGATGCTGTCTTCAGTACTTACCTCTACGACTTCAGGACCGATCTGGTTCGAGCCGCCATGATCGATCGTGCCTTGTAGAACTACACGACCCGGAGCCTGAGCTGTTCTCCCTGACTTAGTTCTGTCTCTACGCGCTTTGGCAGCTTCGTACATCAAGGTCAATGCTTCGGCATCGGTAGTTTCAACCATGTCACCTTTGAGGTTCTTCTTCATGGGTATCTTGACACCCAGATCGTGAAGAACAGCCTTGACCTGCATAGGCGATTTCGGGTTGAACTCTCCTGCTATCCTGAACATAGTACGCTCGTAGCCCTTAGCTTCGATTGCGTACTCTCTTTGCAGCTGACGATTATAAGTCAGGTCTACAGCGAACCCGTTGAGTTCTAGGTAGACGAACCCTGTGGCAGCCTCGCATAGAAAGTCATGCAGATGTCGGAGTCCCCACCATTCACCGTCAGCGCGATCGCGTATAGGCGGAAGGCGTAGACCATCTTCTCGGTCGATATCGGCATCGAAGAACTCATCGAGTTCCCAGGTGCAAACGACATCGTAGCCGTTGTATTCGTATAGGATAGACCTTGGGATATTACCGAAGCGCTTGTTCTTCCCTTTTCCGGTGTATTGGTCGAGATCTTCGTCATAACGGGGAGCACCTAGTTTCTCGACGGCGTTGTACTTCAGTCCGTGGATACCCGAGCGTTCATCCAGCACGTAGGATTTGAGCATGGTGTCTTGTCCGATGACAAGGTCGGTGAATCCCTTAGGATACAAGCCACTGACGTCGAATTTCCCGTTCTGAAATATGAGTTCAATACCTCGCAGCCAATCGGCCATCGATTTGAGGACTGCTTCAGATCTACAGGCTCGTTCTCCGAATACAATGCCTACACCTTTCTGTACACATATGCCTATGCAGAGCAGTGCGAACCTGCTCGGGTGGTCGAACGACTTTTCCTTATCTAGGTCGGTTTCAATGTCAACTACGGCTTTATTGTACTTCCGTCGCAAAATGGCTATTGCACGGAGCGCTCCCTTTTCAGTATCAATGACGACTACCTTAGGCTTCTTCCAGGGAGGAGCAGCGACTACAAGCTTCTGGAAGTCGTTGCACATCGAAGGGAAAGCAGCAGGAGCACGTAGGCAGTTATGAGACATGTAGCCGTCTGCTATATAGGTTCGCTCAGTTGTGTTTATGACACGAACTACACCGTCTTCGATCTTCTCGACGTTTGTTACTAGTACCTTATCAGCTCTGACACCCCATCCTTCCCATATCTTGCGAGCCTTAGGTAGGAGACGAACGGGTCGAAACATTCCGACTGCTCGCAACCCCTCTCTACGTCCACGCGTGTGATAATGTCTGCATTCTCCTGACTCCTTATTGCCTGTATATTTGTGAGTTCCCGACCATCCCTTGCTGACGCGAATATCGAATTCGTATTCCTTGAACAGTCGGACTATATGGTCTGCTACGGCTCCGTTGTTCTGACCCCACTGTAGACCATCTTGAGGATGGATAGTTCCCTCACCATCAAGGAACCCTGCTATATAGCCTGCTGATGATCCTTCAGCTAGTTCCCAAGGCTTCATGAACAGTTGTAGAGTTGCTCGACCTAGTCGTTTCTTTAGACGCTCTGGAACCATCCAATGCATTGACCTGTCACTAGGATCCCAGGCGAGCCATAGATGATCCGAACTACAAGTGAGAGTATCTCCATTCTCTAGGGTAATCCTGTATCTAGAAGTCACTATATTGTAAGCTTCCGTGACTGCAGTAGGCTTCCATTCTCTCCGGGAGTATGGTTCGCGAGGCTTGTTCTCGTCGAAGCCTATTAGTTCGTCTCCTACTTGGATATCAGAGGCAGGTATCCATGAAAGGTCTGCCTTGAGAATTTTCGTAGCCGGATCGACGCATGCAGCAGGATGAAAGGTCGGAATGATCTTGACATCTGGCAGGTCGTCTGTCTCACGGAACGGTCCTACGCGTAGCTGAGTAATACCGATCTTAGTTCTCAGCAACGACTGTGCTGCAGTGTTCCCCAGGGCCACGATCTGTTCGACGCCGTGCTGCCTAAGCTCGGTTAGCAGTCTTTGTCGACAAGCAGTTACCGCTCCCGGAGGAGGCGTGAAGCTTGGGTTGTCCTTAGACGTGCAGAGACAAGCGTTCGTAATGAACATCTCATCTCGCCTCAGACGGTAGGCTTGCAGAACCTTGTCTAGGAGTTTGCCACTTGGTCCAATGAATGGTCTGCCTAGCCTAATCTCTGCTCGCCCAGGATTCTGACCCACTAGAGCGATCCTGGCTCGGTCAGGTCCAGAGCTAGGAACGAATCCGTATTCAGAGGTGTTAAGCGGACAAGTCTCGCAGGCTGCTAGAGGATGACGACGTGCTTTCGGCTGAACTAGTTCACCTGATTGTTCCACCACGTTACGTCCCCGTTCTGGTGAGGAGTGTCATCGCCATGTTCGTTGCGCAAGCAGTAAATGTCTGTGTCACGCAACCGAACGTTGCAGTTTTCACCCCACGTCAGTAGGTCCTCTACGCTTCGGTTCATCTTCTGCGTCCTGAATAGTTACTACATGAAGTGGATATCGTTCTTCGTCTAGCATACGTAGACGTTCGCCTAGAAACGTATACGCTTTCCGTATGTCTGATATAGCACCGTTGCCGCCGCTATCTCCAGGCTTACGACCTGCTCGCAGGAGATATGCAACTGCATTGCCTCGCCAGTAATCTAGACGAAAGGCCTTAATAACGTCCCATGGTTCCAGACCTGACTCAGTCTTGTAGTACTCTGGGCGCAGTTCACCCTGAGTACGTAGATCGATGCTTTCTGTCATGTGGATGTTCTCAGGATGAATTCCTGCGTGCTCGTTACAGACACCTTGAGTACAGACGTGTTCGGAAGGAAACGACTGTAGGACTTGTATAAGCTCATGGTGTTCAGGGTCGTCTGTGATACGTGCTGCAGAAGGTATACCAGCACTGCCTAGTAGACCGTAGCCTGCGTAGTACTCTATCACGAACCAGCCTGAAGGTGTTTCCCAGTTCTCGTTGCGTGGAATGATAACTATACGCTCTGTCATGATTTCCACCTCTGAATCGGAGTACGACCCCACTGGTCGAGGACGTTGATGTTGTGCAGCAGTAGGTCGTGATCGAAGTCTGCATAAGTGAGTTCGAAGTAGTTATCAGGCCGCGGTACTTCTACTCTGCCGACTTCTTCTATGCTTACTCCTCTGTGTGCATACGAGAAGGGCGCAATAGTATCCATGCTCCGAACTAGACCAGATACCGAGGCGCAGTGCTGAAGCTCTGTTGGCCATTGGTCACTAAAGCCTAGCAGGTGAATATCGTAACGAATACCGTAGCGCTTCTTGATTTCTAGAGCCAGTTCAAACCTAGCTGTAGGGTTGCCTGACCTGTAGCAGGTAGTTCGGCTGATAGAGATCGTCTTGACATGATGACTCGTGTCGCAGTGGTTCAGTTCGGATACGAACGCCAGAGACTCGTTAAGACTCTGCCCGTGAGCTACGACTGCAATGCGTGGGACCTGTCCGAAAGGCAGCTTCGGCGAGTCTCGTAGAAGTCCCAGGAACTCTTGAGTGAGTGCTAGCGTCGCGGAAGGATCACCTAGGACGTCAGGTGCTACTAGCTCTGTTGCACCGTAGCGTGCAGCGACTCGCAGAAGGTCGTTGTTGTTCAGACGTTGACCTTCCCAGGCGCCGTTGTCTAGTAGCCACTCGACATGGTGACTCTTCCATGCCTGGTTGTAGAAGTCGAGATAGTGACCGTTCGGAGGTTCTCCTCCGTTAGGATGAATGAGTTCGCCTGCCAGAGCCATCTGTATACGACGGTTTTCGCAGTACCGCTGTGCGAGAGCGCCTGGAGGGATAATTGCTACTTCTATCGGAATCATTACAGCCCCAACAGCTTGAAGAATTCCTCTTTGACGTGGCGCTTGTTATCGACGAAGACGCCTCTGACAGCGCTGGTGACCGTTTCGGTCTCGTGTGCTAGTGCGCCTCGCAGCGACATGCAGCTGTGGAACGCCTTCATGACGACAATGATACCTTGTGGATTCAGGATATCATTGAACGTATCTGCCAGGTCTGTAGTTAGTTCTTCCTGGACTGCGGGAGTCTTAGCTGCTGTCTGAACCTGACGCGCTATCTTGGATAGACCTGCAATGAGTCCATCAGGTACGTAGCCTACATGGCAGATACCTGTGAAAGGCGCTAGATGGTGTGAGCATAGACTTACGAACCGAATGTTCTTGACAACCACTAGTTCGTGAGCGTCTGTCTTGAAGGTTGTAAATTGCCAATGCTCGCTAGCATCTGTTAGCTCGCGTAGCATCTTGACGAAGCGCTTCGGAGTATCCCTGACGTCGTCGCCGTCCCAGTCGAAGTCTGGTAGAACCTTTTCTAGAAGGATTCTCATCAGGGTCTCAGGTCTAGCTGTTTGAACGTCTAGAACTTCTTGACCTGTTACGGAATCTCTGTATATCAAGCCATCAGGTTCGAAAGGCATTACTTCCCTCCACCAGGCTCTCCCACGCCGAATATAGACCGGAACGGAAGAAGCTGAGTTAGTGCGTCTATGAGGCGCTGACGATCTGGACTAGAAACCGGCTCTCCTGCGAGTGACTCTATGACATCGAGCACGGTGTCTAGCGGCGGTAGTGAGTGCGGCGAATACCAGGCGGTTGTCTTCGGTGTCTCGCTGACACGTACAGCTACGACTTCGGGGTACAAGACTACTGCTCGCTCGTAGAACATCTTCGCCATGTTCTCGGCTGTAGGCTGTTCGATCGTGTCGTTGATCTGCCTGTGGTCGAACGTGTTGTCCAGCCAGGTCTTGAAGCGTCCTAGCTCTCCGTAGTCACGTACGAAGCCTACATCGTCGAGCGCAGGACTTTCTAGATACAGTTCGACCTCGTAATTGTGCCCATGCAAGCGTCCACAAGGGTGGCCTTCTGCAAGATCATTGAGATAGTGCGCTGCTGAGAACTGAAATGTCTTACTGATGCGCCACATGCTAGTATCCGATCGGAGGAGGCGTGGGTGTACGGCCGGTAGGAGAACCTTCGATACCGAGTTGCTTCGGACCGATAGCCTTGCGCTTAAGGTCGTCAGGCTTCCAAGTCTCGAATAGATGCTTGATACAGGTAGCGTAGTCGGGTCCGTCGATAAGGACACAGGTGCGCATATGTGTCGTCAGTGTCAGATCCGTATGCGTGATACCTGCATGAATCGGGAAGATTCCGTCGAACACTTGGTGGAACCCCGCTTCGTATCGGAGTTCCGCATAACTGAGCTCCTTGCTAGCAATAATACGGACTCTTCCGTCAGGAAGCTCCATGCCGCAGATACTCCACTGTGGATGAGGAAAGCTGGAACTGAAGTCGTAATTAGGCACTCTGTCTCCCTGGTGCTGAAGATGAAGGCCTCTGGCCCTAGTCGCTCTCTTACAGGTACCAGTCTCTTACGCCGCGACTCGAACCTTCATCTTCATGGTCTAGCTAGAACGGAACGTCGGTCTCGCTCTTCGGAGACCCGAGCTGGTCTTCGGAGAACATCCCGTAGCCGCGGACCTCGATGTGGCGCTCGGGCATGTCAGGGAACTTCTCGACCTGCCGCTTGTTCTTGCCGCGCCGGATGAAGAGCTCCTGACCCTCGTAGTACTCTGGCTCGGTCGGGACTTCGAGATTGCCGTCAGAGTCGAGGTTGTCCTCGTAGGCGTTCTTGTTGCCCTTCTGGGAAGGCAGTGCCTTGAGGATGCCGACGATGGTGTACATCGCGCCTTCCCAGAGGCACGCGTTGACGAAGTCGTGCCTGTTGGCGTACTCCTGCCAGCGTCCCGGCGTGTCCTGAACGACGAACTCGAAGTTGAGCATCGGCTTGCCAGGGTTGTTATCCGATTCTGACTCCGCCAGCTCCACGGCGTGGATCACGGCGTGGTACTTGCCGATCGGCATCGGGTCGAAGCTGCGGTCGCCTGACGAAGCTTCCTGGTCGCTGAGACTTACCTTGATACCCATAGTTCCGTTTTCTCTTTCTGTACTAGTTACTTTGCCCTATCGGGCGGTCTCCTCTGCAGGCATACTGATAATTGCCTTATAGAGGTCTTCGAGTTTAGGTTCCTGAACAACCCTCTCGAAGAGTCCGGTTCTTGACTTAGCTAGGTAGCCTTCCGTAAGGCCTGTCAAGAGAATGCGACGTTCGGCTTCGACGATCTTGCTTCGGCCTTCTGTCACTGTTGTACGTTCTACTCCGAGGTAGAACACGTTACTGAACATACCGCAGACCTGGTTCTTGAGCTTGCCGGGCAGGTCTGGAACGATCCAGTTGATGGAACGGTTGTCCTTGGCTTCCGCTTCGTGACAGTTCATGATGAAGTTGACCGGTAGATCGCGGAAGTGCCGAACGAGCGTCCGCATCTGGCTAATCGATTCGCCCCACTCACGCATGCTCGGGACGTCGAAGTTAACCTCTCCGCCTCCAGGTCGACCCGAGATAAGAAGAGCTGTCATGATGTCGTTCATGGATAGCTTCTGCGCTTCGGTACCTGTGTCGACCACGAAGGTCTTGAACGGAATAGGCGTACCGGCGGCAGACAGCTTAGCTGCTGCCTTGTAGATCTGGTCGAACTGTGAGAACTTCCTGATGAAGGCTACCTGCGCGTCTGGAGCTTCCTTACGCAGCGTGTCTGCCTCCGCCTGATCCGGTGTCATGAAGAGCACAGGTGACATGCCTGGGATCTTCTGAGCCTGGGCTACCAGAGTTGTCTTGCCGACGCCTGGCTTACCGTAGACCAGAGCCTTCATGTACTGTGGCTTGTCTCGGATAGGCGCTATGGGAACGCCTCCGAAGTCTGTCATAGTAGGGACTAGTGCGGTGCTAACGTCGCTCATGACTGCCGCCGTCTCTGTATATAGTACGGTTCTGACTTGACGAAGCCTGCCTCAAGGTCTCCTGTCGGGTCTAGACCGCCAGAAGCTGTAAGACAGGGTAGCTGGAATGAACATGACTGACAGTTCGGTTGATTCGCGTTCTTGTAGATAGCTGGCTCGCCGATCACCTCCTTAGCTTGTAGCAGTATATTACGGCCAGCTTCTTCCAGGTGTTCGTTAGTCTTGAGGATCACGAACTGCCTGGAATATTCTGGACCGTGAGCCTTGAGCCACTCTAGGTAGTCGTTGTACAAGCCGTGACGATAAGCTCTGTTGTCCTTGCGTTCGAAGACTTGTCGTGCTGTGTGGTAGTCCGTGAGCTGCTGCTTATTGACGCTGTACCAGCGTCCCTGTCCAGGAGTCTGCAGTCTCTTAGGAGGCTTCGGGTAAGCCTTTCGGAACTGATTGAGGATAATGCCGGTAGCCGGGTAACCGTTCTGACGAACGCACCACAGGTACGAAGGAAGCTGGTCTTCGAGCTCTGGGATTACTGAGTCTTCTTTGTACAAGCTGGCGGCTGACTTGTGGTCGGTTACGAAGACGAATCCTTCACGGTCTTCGAAGACTGCATCGATGCGACAGCTGAATACAACTGGAAGACCTGTAAACTGTCCTGTAATGTCGTATGAATCCGGAAACTCGTTATGCTTTCGGTACTGTGCGATGCATTCCTTGCAGACACAGTGAAGCTGGTTGCCTGCGTCGTCAACAACAGGACACTCGAATTCACGCTCTACGAATAGCGGCTTATAGGCCGAACGGTCGAGACTACGACACAGCTTGACCAACATGCTCCGTAGGATACTGAGACGCTCGCCATAGTCGAGAGCTTCCTCTTCGTCCAACTGGTACTTGCCTGCACGATGGAGATAATCCGTACGTTGCCGATCAGCTTCGGCGATAAGAGCTTCCTGAGCAAACCTGTGCAAGTCCGCTAGAGGAACGCGCCAAGTCTCAGGGTTGTACAAGACTTCTAGAGCCTTATGCCAGACAGTACCATCTTCGAGAGGCGCCGGACGCTTGATCGGCTCCCAGTTGTCACGATAGCGCCAGTCCCACATACGTCTGCATGTACGGTAACCACGAAGCTGAGACGAATGGATCTCGTGGACGAGTTCACTCATTGCTTGGGGTCTCCATCATGAATCCTGCTAGGCCCTGGCAGCGGCTCGACATAACAGTCACCAGGGTGCGGACCAGTGCTATAGATGCAGCCAGGCTTATGATACTGAAGACTCGGAGGAGGACTTCCAGGACTTGTGGAAGCTGCGATCCTCTTAAGGTCGGCTAGAGAGCATATCTGGACAGGACGTCCTACCTTGTAGCCAATAGCCTTTGCTAGTTGGGCGGCCTCTTCTATCTGCTGCTGATCGTACAGAGGCGCTACGTAACCAGTTTCTCCGAAACCGTGAATCGGTAGCCCGAACTTAGGCATAGTCCCCGGGTATTCAGTGTCCCCCAGGTTCTGAGGCATACCATGCTCTGCGCAGTTGATGATAGACGTCGTTGGCGGGAAACAGTCTATCGCACAAGAGCAGGACCCTGGCAGCTGTTCGTCCATTGAGATTGCCGCCGTTACTTAGCCGCGACCGCTGTCTTCCAGAATTCGGTGTCCATGTACACCGTAGGGTCGAACACGTCTGCCTCGTGAAAGGCTTCGAGACGTTCTACGCAGGTCCCGCATCGTCCGCAGTGGGAAGTTCCGCCCTTATAGCACGACCACGTGAGATCGACAGGAACACGAAGTTCGCCTGCTCGCCTGGCGATATCGGCCTTAGTCCTGTAGATGTAAGGGGTCCTGATTTCGAACCCAGGGTCAATGAACCCTTCGTTACCGATCTTGATAGCCGTCTCTAGGCTCCTGATAAACTCAGGCCTACAGTCGGGGTAGATCGCGTGGTCACCTGCATGGACTGCCGTAGCGACAAACTGGGCCTTGGTAGAGATTGCTACTCCCGACGCCATAGCTATCATGACCATATTACGGTTCGGGACAACAGTCGCTTTCATGCTTTCGGCGTCGTAGCTGCCTTCCGGGACCTCAGCGTTAGGGTCTACCAGAGAGCTCGCGCTGGACACGATCGAGCGTCCATAGGACGGAATGTCTATGATCAGGTGATGGAGACGAAGAGCTGAAGTGATAGCTCTTGCCTGAATCAGTTCCCTGATGTGACGCTGCCCGTAGTTGAAGGACACTACGTCTACGTCTGTTCCGCTATTCACAAGATCGTACAGCATCGTGGTGCTGTCAAGCCCGCCGGACACGATTGCTATACCGCCCATAATGTTTGCTCCTGGATTCTCGCTTTTCGTATAATATAATTATACTACAAGAATCGAGGGAACAACAATGGAGCCTTAAAGGAAATTATTCTGAAATTTCCCTTAATACACTAGTCAACTAATGACCACAAGCGTTGTACTCGCAGTTGGTTGCAACAGCATGCACTATAGCAAAGACAACTAGTCCTGTCAGGACTAGTATACATATCAAGTAGACGAGAAGCTCCCGGTCCCTAGTCTTCATGCCTAGCAGGTCCTCCTGTTCGAGTATCGTTACGAGACAAGGTGATCTTCTTGGGTACAGACTTCATAGTGAGCCATCGAAGCGGCTCTTCGATATCATCCAGAACTGGGAAGGTGACTGTTACTGTGTCACCTGTCAGGTTCGTGTCTTCGTTGAGCCAATCTTCATCCATGCCGTTCCAGTACTCACGTATGTACTGGTAGAACTCTTCCGCTTCAGCTAGGCCTCCTTCGTAGTCATCTTCGGCTATCATTTCCTGGATAGAGTCGAACTCTACAACTAGCGTCCAACGGCTCATTTCCATGATACTCTCCTTATCAGGCCCGCCGGCGTGTTCCGGCGGGCCTCGTTGCTGATTAAGATAAACGTCGACCTGATGGGACTTGCTGACCGATGCCTTCGAGACCTTCTCGCAGCTCCTGAATACTGAAGCTAGGCAGCTTGATCTCGCCTTCGGGTTGAAGATTGTGCCTAGTAGCTGGTTTAGTCTCTGGAGCAGACTTTGACTTGATAGTCAAGGTCTGGCTCGTGTAGTCGTAGATGACGATGATTGTGTCGAACTCCATTGTCTTAACGGACATCGTCATGCTGCACCTCCGAGTGATACCTTCGCCAGTGCTGCCGGTAAGCCTTGCATGTTCGGAATCTCGTGCCGGTTGCCCATCCAGCGTGGACGATGCCGCAGGCTAGAAACGAAATTGAGCCCCAGTCGCTTTTTCTCCTCTCACCCCAAGGGCAGTAGAAGAACGTGCCACCTCGGATCGGAGCTGGAGGCTCTGGAGAAGACGGAACTAGCCTGTTATGATGAACAGCCATGTTAAGGCTGACCGTTCTGGGTAGCCTGCTTACCTTCTTGCGTCTGACAGAAGGCATCCCATTCAGGGATGCGCGTGATCGCGCCTGCGGCTTCGCGCGTCGTCGTGGCGAAGCCTACACCGTTGATACAGATCTCGACGATGTTCGGATGGCCGTCGACGTTGAGGTAGAGCCCAACGTAGTTCGGATATGACGGTGATACGTTCTGCAGGTCATCGGCGACAGGGTTTCCGCTGGCGCAGCCGGCGATGATTGCTGCCGCTGCGATGCCAGTACTGGCGACGCCAGCCCAGGTCAGGTCGCGCTTGTTGAGTTTCATGTTCTATTTCTCCTGATCGGTTATTTGAGTACAGGCTTCCTGAGCACGATCGCCATCTTGTCTTCGGCGATGACTTGCCACCCGAGCTCTTTCGGATCGGTAGCGTAGTTACCGAGAA
>Ga0181522_10000414_pt1 | contig 32537 bp, 26 predicted proteins | sample PEATcosm2014_Bin_27_FD_121103 | JGI IMG/M metagenome (GOLD analysis project Ga0181522, IMG submission 121103) | Peatland microbial communities from MTU Mesocosm Facility, Houghton, MI, USA - PEATcosm2014_Bin05_10_metaG | ecosystem: Environmental > Terrestrial > Soil > Wetlands > Peat | place...
CTTCCAGCCGCCGGAATCCCCCGAGCAACTCGCGCCACGGAGGCAAGTTCGCCTCCCGCGTCAGCACATCGCGCACCACAATGCCGTAACGCCGCAGCAGCATCCAGCAGGCCGCCTCGACCATGCGTGGACGCTCGACCGCCTCGTCGTTGTGCAGCAACGCCCAGCGCCCGGCATTGTGCCGCGGACGCATCGTTCGCCCGACTCCTTGTCCGGCGCGCCGTTTGGGATCGATCAACGAGCGCAGGTTGTCGAATCCATCCGCGGTGACAAGACCTGCGGCCACGAGTTCCCAGAGTGCAGTTTCGACTTCTGCTTTCAACTTTCCCGTGCCACGAACGATATCGGCAAAAAACGACGCGCCGCGCTGCCGCAAGAAATCGAGCACCTTCTGCGCGCCCTCGCTGAGGCCGTTGTTCTGCGTCGTGTCTGCTCCGGGATGGCGCGGTGTCATCCAGTCGGCATCCTCGCGCACGAAAAATGTGATCGGCGCAACGCTGGTGGGAATCACCCGCCGCTGCCTGGGTGCGCTGCCATTTCCAGAATCCGCCGCTCTGCCCCCCGCGGATTCCAGCGTGGCCGGATGCGGCGATAATCGTCCCCATCCCACTGCACCCGTAAGGCAAAGTTGATCGAGATATTTCGGATCGTAATCGGTAATACGTCGCGCCAGCACCTGCCGCTCCCAAGCATTCGCGGGAATCTCGAACCCCTGTAGTTGCCGCAACACTTCGAGTGTTCCACGCTCACCCGTGACCTGCGTTCCCGGCGCAAGATGTTGCCAGCGCAACAACCACTGCATGAATTGTGCCGCGGTGACCGGCTCGATCTGCTTGCGCAAAGTCGCGACTGTAAGCCGGTGAATGCGTGCCAGCAACCGCCGCTCGCACCACTCGACCTCGTGGTCATTCGATTCGTGTGGAAGCGGGCGACTCGCCCGCGCGGCGGCGCCACTGAACTTTCCACGAAGAATAGTTCCGCTGGCCTCCATGCGAAGAAGGGCATTAAAAATATCTGAAGCTGGAATCGCCAAGCTCTCGCCCAGAACGGCCGCAGTAGTCGGGCCGGAATGCGCCATCCATCCAGTGACCAGTGCGAGCAGCGCATCATCCTTCATCGGAGTTTGCGCCTCAACGTCAGTGAGCTTCGGGTCGAATACCGCCCCTGGAAATAGAGTGGAGAATGTTTTGGCACGCTCTGCCGCTACCCAGTAACGCCGGCCACCTGCGCTGGCGATGGCCGCGCGGCCCTGGTTCATGAGCGCTCCGAAATAGTTTTGCCACGGCGCCGCAGTGACGGAATGCTGAGTGCTGAATGCTGCGTGCTCTTCCGGCAGCGCCACCAGCGTATGCAGCACATCATGCAGTTCATCGGCATCGCGCACATCCGGCCAAGCTTCCACCCGCACCTGCTGAATCGCCGCCGGATCGAGCCCGCCTACTTCCTCGAGCACAGAATCAGGCAGCGTCCGGCGCATCTGCACCGCGCGAGCCCGTCGTTCTTCGAGCGGTGCGTCATCCAAGTATGCGTACGGATTCGCGTTCAGAATCTCATGCGAAAACTGCGACGGTACCGGCGTATCGACAGCGATGCCGCGAATATTTCCATCGGCTAGACCGCTTAAGACAGATTTGAGCCCCTCCACATCCATCGCTTCGGTGAGCACATCTTTCATCACCTCGGCGACCAGCGGATGATCAGGAATCTTGCGCTCGCCCTCAATATTCTCGAAGCAGGCGGCGGCATCAGGAAAAACCGACGCCAACAGGTCATCCGAGCGCATCCGCTGAATCTGCGGAGGAACCTTCTTGCCTCCCTGAAAGCGCAACAGCGCCAGGGCGCGGCTAGCGTCCCAGCGCCAGCGCGTGCCGAAAATCGGAGAGTCCAGCGCCGCCTGCTCGAGAATCGGCTGCACCGTGGCCGCCTGCAGAAAATTGAATACATCGGCCAGCGGAAAGCTGTGCTGCTCGGCCAAAGCAATGTTCAGGCCGTTGTCGGTGGCCGCGGCCTGCAATTCGAAATTAAATCCCACGCAGAAGCGCTTGCGCAGCGCCAGTCCCCAGGCCTTGTTGATTCGTCCCCCGAATGGCGCATGGATCACCAATTGCATGCCACCGCCTTCATCGAAGAAGCGCTCGGCGATGACTGTTCTTTGCGTCGGCACGGCGCCCAGCACTGCACGGCCTTCCAGAACATACTGAATCGCCTGCTCGGCGCCGGAATCGTCCAGGCCACATTCTTCTTTTAACCAGGAAACCGTGGTGGCGACCTCCGGCTGCGTCGCGGAAAATCCCACGGGAGAAGTCCGGGGCAGCATCTCGCTGATCTTTTCACGCAACGCCCCAATGTGCTCGGAAAGTTCCTCCGTCCGCGCGGGTGCTTCGCCGCGCCAGAAGGGAACACTCGGCGGCGCGCCGTGCGCATCCTGCACCAGCACCCGCCCCGCGTTGGTCTCGACGCGGCGAATCATCCACGAAGTATTGCCGAGCAGCATGATGTCGCCGCGATTGCTCTCGACCGCGAAGTCTTCGTCCACTGTGCCCACGGTCACGCCGTCAGGTTCGGCGACCACGGCATACAAAGAATTGTCCGGAATCGCTCCCCCGCTGGTGATTGCCGCGATGCGCGCCCCGCGCCGCGCCCGAAGTTTGCGGTTGACCCGGTCGCGATGCAGATATGCGCCATACCTTCCGCGCCGCGCCGCAATGCCTTCCGACAGCATTTCCAGAATGGACTCGTAAGTTTCGCGCTTCAGTTCGCGATACGGATACGCCCGCCGCACCAGCGCAAACATCTCATCTTCGTCCCACTCTTCCGCCGCGCACGACGCCACGATCTGTTGTGCCAGCACATCCAGGGGCGCTTGCGGAATGATCAGTCGGTCCAGATCGCCTTGCTTGATCGCCCGCACCAGCGCCGCGGATTCCAGCAAGTCGTCGCGCGTGGTCGCGAAGAATCTTCCCTTAGGGATTGCACCCCGCCAGTGACCCGAGCGCCCCACCCGCTGCAGGGCTACGGCGATTGCCCGAGGAGAATTGATCTGCACCACCAGGTCGACGGTGCCCACATCAATTCCCAACTCGAGCGAGGCAGTCGCCACCAACACGCGTACCTGGCCTTCTTTCAGCTTCTTCTCGGCTGCTAACCGCAGCTTGCGCGAAAGGCTGCCGTGATGGGCCGCGACATTTTCTTCTCCCAGGCGTGCGCCCAACTGATGCGCCACCCGCTCAGCCATGCGCCGCGTGTTCACAAACACCAGCGTCGAGCGATGCTGCCCGACCAGCGTGACCAGGCGGTCGTAAACCTCATCCCACATTTCGTTTGACGCCACGGGACCCAGCGGCATTCCCGGAACTTCCACTCCGAGATCGAGCTTTCTTCTGTGGCCGATGTTGACGATCACCGGCTCGGCATGGCCACTTCCCGTCAGGAAATGGGCCACTTCTTCGATCGGTTTCTGAGTAGCCGAAAGCCCAATCCGCACAGGTTTTTTGTGACTCAGCGCATCCAGCCGCTCCAAAGACAGCGCCAAATGGGCGCCGCGCTTGTCATCGGCCACGGCATGAATCTCATCGACGATCACCGTCTCCACGTCGCGCAGAATCGCGCGGCTCTTGTCGGCGGTGAGCAGAATGTAGAGCGACTCCGGCGTGGTCACCAAGATGTGCGGAGGCCGCTTCAGCATGGCCCGCCGCTCCGGCATGAGCGTGTCGCCGGTACGAACCGCAGTGCGAATCTCCGGCATCAGCAGCCCACGCTCGCCCGCCATGGCGAGAATCTCACCCAGCGGGATTTCCAAATTTTTCTGGATATCATTGCCAAGCGCCTTCAGTGGCGATACGTACAAAACTTCAATGCGATCGCTCAAGTCGCCCGCCAGCGCCTTACGCACCAGCCGGTCAATGCAAGCGAGAAACGCCGCCAGCGTTTTGCCAGATCCCGTCGGAGCAGAAATCAGTGTCGTTCGCCCAGCTAGAATGTGAGGCCAGCCTTGCTCCTGCGGCTCGGTGGGCGTGCCAAACCGCTGGACAAACCACTCCGCGACTAGAGGGTGGGCCCAGGCAAGAGAGGAAGGGGACTGCATTCCGATATTTTAGACGGGTGGTTTCACTTTCGCAAATCATTCGCCGTAGCGACGGCCGTCTGCAGCCAATTCTCATTATTGGGCTCACGTCGCGGGCCAAGTGCTAGAATCGCCCGCAATGCCCAAACTCACCCCCCAGGTCCGCGCACGCAAGATCAAACTTCTCCTGTTCGACGTCGACGGGGTTCTGACCGATGGCAAACTTTACTTCTTGCCTTCGGAACAAAGCCAGGACACTTCAACGCAAACTAAAACTCAGGCGCACACTTCCAGCATGATCGAATTCAAGGGTTTTCATGCACACGATGGCGTAGGAGTTTCGTTGGCGCGCGTGGGTGGCCTGAAGCTGGGACTGATCACCAAGCGCGCTTCCGAGGTAGTGGCCGGCCGCGCCCGCGATCTGAAACTCGAGTATGTCCGGCAGGGCGTCGATAACAAACGCGCCGCTTTCATCGAGATGGCGCAGCAAGCGGGCTTCAAACCGGAAGAAGCTGCCTTCGTTGGAGATGACATTGTCGATCTGCCCGCCATGCGTGCCGCAGGCCTGGCGGTCGCGGTGAAGAATGCCCGTGCCGAAGTGAAGGCGGAAGCCCATTACACAACTCCCCATTCCGGCGGCGAAGGAGCCCTCCGCGACGCCGTGGAATTCATTCTGAAAGCGCAAGGCAACTGGAAGCGCGTGTTGGCGGAATACATCGGAGAGAGAAGCTTCTAGCTGCTAGCTCCTAGCTAAACCTCAAACAAAAAGACCAGGGCAAAATCTCAAAGTCGAAGTCATTTTTGATCGATGCCGCTTTCCGTGGAGCTTTGTTTTTGGGTTTGCTTTGGCTGGCAGCTAGGAGCTAGCAGCTACAAACAAAAACCCATCGGATGCTTGCTTGGGGCGTGCTCGGGTCAGCATCCGATGGGCTACCGTTTCTCCTTACTCACCCTGTTGTTTTCAGGAGTAATTGCTTTGATTAAACCCTAGAACTCGACGAAGTTACGTCTAAATTTGTAAATCTTTGTAATTAATGAAGCAGACAGGTAAACTGCGCCGCGAGAAATTCGCCGCCGAAAAAAGGGAAATAATTTGATACGCAACGCTGCGCGTGAACTCGCGCGCTCAATCCGAAATTACGGGCGCCTTCGAAGCCATCAACTCGGTGAACCGCGGACTTTTCCGCAGGTCTGAAAATTCCGCGTCTTTATAAACGTTTTTCAGATCTTTGTACCCCGCCTCCATTGCCTTTCGCAAATATTCCAGCGACTGGTCCGAAAAACCCATCTTCGCGTACAGCTTTGCCACCGTATAGTCGTAGCGCGCGCGATCTTCGGGACTCGGCAGTTGTGCCTGCACCCCGGCGCGTGACGTCCGCTCGAATACATTGGGGTCCAACTCCAGCGCGTGCTGATAGGCCTTCACCGCGGTATCGAACTCGCGCTTCGAAAAATAGGCCGCTCCCAAATTGCTGTAGAACGACGCGGAATTAGCGTCCTTCTCAATGGCCTTCTGATATTGCTTTACCGCCGCTCCATATTTTTTGATTTCGTACAAGATCACACCAAGGTTGTTGTAGGCGTCGGCATAATTGCGGTCGGCGTGGATGGAATGCTCAAACGACTTTCTGGCTTCCTTGTAGCGCTGCATCATGAGTTCGGTGATGCCGATCTTGTTTAGCAGGCGGGCGTCATTCGGATTTTTGTGAAGGGCGGCATGATAGTAATCGAGCGCGTCGAGATAAAGTTTTTCCGCGCGCAACTGGTCGCCTTGCTTTTCGAGATCGTCGGCCGTGGCATCGCCGGAAGGAGGGTCGACCGCCCGCACCAGCGGCGGCGGCGCAATCTGTACCTGCTCCGAGTGAGAAACCTGTGCGAATACGGCTGTGGAAAAGACTACGGCGAGAACAACCAGGCAGGTCTTGCGGTAGGACATACATACCCCCAGACGACCAGCTCCCAAACCAGCCCATTTTGCCACAGTTTTGCCCGGATTACACAGAAACTTTGTGTTACCGAAGCACTACTCCGCAAACTTAAGACACTAAGCCTATTTCCCCGATACCACCTTCAGATTGTTATCCACCGAAAATGTCCCGGAAACGCCATTGGCGCGAATGCCCACGAAATTCTTATCGGCCTCGCTATCCACCACGCCCTCAAGCGTCACATGCCCATTTTTGACGACAATCCGGATGGGTTTCTGCGGGACTATAGCGTACTTTTGCAGCGCCGGATATCCATAAATCGCGCGAAATAGTTGGCGCCTCAGCCGGTCGTCCATCGGGGACAGAGGCAGCACCTCGATCTGATTATCGACGTGCTCCACTCCTTCAATGTGCTTTACCGCGCCCTCCGCATCCGACTTGAGCACCGGTCGCACTACCTGCCCGTAGAGCGTGACATTCCGGCCTTCTACTTTATAGGCGAGATTATCGAAGGCGGTTACGTATGGCAGCATCAGCAATTCATGCCGCACCGCTTTGACGATGCGCTCTTGCTCGCGGGCCGAAGGCGCGCCGCGTTCCTGGGCCAAACTGTGCAGCGCGATCGCTGACAGCACCGTTAGCAGAATCGCTAGCTTGCGAGTCATAAATACTCCTCCTGGACGTTCCAACTATAACCTGAGCGTTTCAACGCGGTTCATACGCGATGTGTTCTTTTCTATACAGAACATTTTCTCCTGATGCCTAACATTAGGCATTGGGTTACCCGCTATTGACCGGGAGTGGCCCACCAAGCGAGGGTCTCAGAACGAAAAGGAGAAAACCAATATGAACCCCGTGGCCGAAGTGGAGACAAATCCAAAGGCAGCTCCTGAATCAGAACGTGCCGATGGTGGAAACACGCGAGATGCGAATTCCAGAAAATCCGTTTCTGTCCCCTTGGACAAGGGCGCCGCACTGACGTTTGGCGCCACTGCCGGGATGCCGCGGCGATTCAAGGGCAACTTCGATTTCCAGTTCGTGCGAACGATGGGGTGCACTACGTATGGCGGGACTGAGATCGGCGAGTGCTACGAGACTGCCTCGCGCATCCAGGACGAAGAGGAAGATAGCTATACGGAAGCATGGCGCGTCACCGCGGAGCGGGTGGAGGCGATCGCCCGGAAGTCGCTTGCGGGCGGGCATCAGGTCAGTGCGCGAGAGGCCTTCCTGCGGGCGTCGTCATACTGGCGCGAGGTGGGTTTTTACCAAAGCACAACGGATCCCAAGTGCCGCGCGGGTTGGGAGCGCCAACGGGATTGCTTTATGCAAGCCGGAAAACTGATGGAGCCGCCGTTCGAGGTCGTCAGTATTCCGTACGAGAGCGGGAAGTCGCTTCCCGGCTATTTCCTGAAGGCTGATGCGAGCAATAAGCCGCGTCCGACATTGATGAGCCTGGGTGGCGCCGACTCATTGGCGGAGGAACTCTATTTCTGGGGCGGCGGCGCGGCGGCGCTTCGCCGGGGATACAACGCGTTACTGTTCGAGATTCCGGGGCAGCGTGGCGCGATGTATTCGAATCCCGGTGCGAAGCTGTTCTTCCGACCGGACACGGAGGTTCCACTGAAACACGTTTGCGACTGGGCGCTCGCGCGCGCGGATGTTGACCCGAAACGCCTCGCCTTAGTCGGTTGCAGCCTGGGCGGGTACTTTGCGCCGAGGGCAGCCGCTTTCGAGAAGCGGATAAAGGCCTGCATCGCGAGCACGACCTTGACGAACTGGCAGAACGATGTTCTGGAAATACTCGGGTTGCCGGTAGATCAACCTTGGCCCAGAAATCTTGAGAGCCAAATCGATCTGTCGACCGTGACGAGAAGGTTTATCGCCCAGGGAGACATACGTTATCGACATGGTGCGAGCGAAGGAACGATCGCAGAATTCATCGACGGGCTGAGCAAGTACAACCTGTCGGGATTGGAGGACAAGATTACCTGTCCGTATTTCAATATTGGTGGAGAAGGCGAAGGACAACTGGCGGTTGACGGTCAGAAGTTCTACGACAAGCTGACCTGTCCCAAGGCGCAGCACATCATCACCACAAAGGAGGGCGGCGACGCTCACTGCGGGGTCAACAACGAGAGCCTTGAGCACCAGATCATATTCGACTGGTTGGATGACGTCTTCAAATAGGGTGGGAAGTAAGCCCATGTGCAGCACTAGATGGGTAAGTCAGCAATGCTTCATAAACCAAACTGAAGGAGTTTTGCAATGAAGGTTCTGGTTACAGGTGGTACAGGCAAGGTCGGGTCCGAAGTAATTATGGCACTCGTTAAACGCCGTGCAAGCGTTCGCGCTCTGGTTCGCAAACAGGAGGCATCGACAAAAATGCCGGAAGGAGTCGAGGTCGTCCAGGGAGATCTGCTTGATCCGGTTTCAGTACGTAAAGCGCTTGAGGGCGTCGACAAGCTCTACTTGCTAAATGCTGTTGCTCCGGACGAGCTGACGCAGGGATTGATTGCTTACGACCTGGCAAAGAAGCTGAAGCTTAAGCACATCGTGTATCACTCTGTTTTCAAGGTGGAGCAATTCAAAGATGTTCCTCATTTTGCGTCCAAACTTACCATCGAGAGCGCCCTGCATGAGTTCAATCTTCCCTTCACCATCATTCGCCCGAACTACTTCTACCAGAACGACGTTTCACTGAAAGACGTGATGATGAAAACTGGCATCTATCCTATGCCCCTCGGAACACCTGGTATTTCAGCTGTAGACACGCGTGATATCGCCGAAGCTGCCGCCATTGCACTGACGAGCGAGGGCCACATCGGCAAGACCTACAACCTTAATGGTCCGGAAATTCTGAGCGGCGAAAAGATTGCGTCTATTTGGAGCGGGCAGCTTGACAAAGAAATCCGATACCCTGGGGAAGATCTAGACGCGTTTGAAGAACAAATGCGGCAGAGCGCGCCATCCTGGTCGGCATTTGACATTCGCATGATGTTCCAAGGCTACCTGGAGCGGGGCTTCGCAGCGGAAGACGGAGATATTGAGATTGCAACGAAGTTGCTTGGCCACCCACTGCGTCGATACGAAGACTTCGCAAGGGAAACAGTTGAAGCTTGGGGAATGAATAGCGTAATGGCGACTGTATGATCCTGATTCCATGTTTCCTAACAGTGTTCTTCGTGATCGTCGAATCCGATTAATGTTTTTAGAGGGGCGGATAAAGATTCTGTTGCCGCTTTATCAACGGATCCAATTTCATCGAGCAGCAGGAGAACGGTGGCGCGGAAAGCCCGCGCGAGTTCGGAAGGATCGAGCGATCGAAGAAGGCACTCCGACATGAGCTTTTTTATATTTTCTGGAAGATCATCGACTCCACGCCCCTGGACGGCCGGGAGGTTACAGCGCAAACACACCAGCTCGATCAACTGATTTCGCAGGCCACTCAACATGTATTCCGCCTGCCACTTGCGATTGCGGGCGATGCTTGAGCGCACGTGGAGCGCGTACAGCCATGCCATCCCGATAATGTTGGCGGGATTGGGAACGGCGATGTTTGGCGCCGCATTGGGAGTGCCGAAGATCAGTTTAAATTTCGGGCCGATGGGCGCAAAGTCCGCGCTCGACCAGAACCCCAGGTCAACCTGCAATGTATTGCGGAGCAGGAACACGCGGAACAGGGTGGAACCGTGCCGGACGTCATGATGCGCCACGGCGCCGTGATCGCGGTACAAGCGATCGGACCAGCTTTGAATAACGTCTTCGACGGACGCGTCCGGCGCGAGGCACAGAGCCAGATCGACGTCAGACCAACGGTCCTGAAGTCCTACGGCGGCTGAACCGGTGTGTGCGGCGCCGATGATTCGGGCGTCTTTTCGGGCGGCTTCGACGAGTTCGGCACGAAGCGTTTCTCGTTCTTGTGCGGTGAAGGTGCGCACGCTGGCCTGCGCTTTCGCTGGTGCATTTCGGGCAGTTGGCGCTTGCGCCATTTTATCGGCAACTCCTGAGGCGAGATCTTAAACAAAATCTTAAACAAAATCTCTGGCCACGGAGGACACGGGGCTTCACGGGGTAAACAAAAGGCGTGCCGTTGAGCACGCCCTCAGTGCGCTGACTTGTACTCCATTGCAGTGCTGCTGGGGGGCAGCCCCTGCATCGATCTTCGGGGTACCTGGCGTTTCCCCAACTATGCCGCGGATTGTGCTCCGCCAACGCCAGGTATGCTAGGGACCGGAACGACCGCGCTTTCGGAGTGGATAGTCCGCGCCGCCAGCGGCTTCAGCCATAGCAGGGCCATAAATGCGGCGATAAGATCGCAGACGATCATAGCCCAGAAGACCCTGGTCCAGGAACCTGTCTTCTCGAAGAGCCAGGCCGCCCCGGGAGCGGCAAACAAAGTGGCCAATCCCTTGGCCGTATAAACCACTCCGTAGTTGGTAGTGGCCCATTTCCTGCCGTACAGATCTGCTGTGACCGACGGAAACAACGAATAAATATTGCCCCAGGCAAAGAAGCAGAGGCCCGACAGAGCGATGAACCAGAGAGGATGACTAATTAATTGGAGCAGAGCGAAAACCGCAATCGCTTCCAGAACAAAAGATATAAATATGGCATTTTCGCGACCGATATGGTCCGAAATCCATCCCCAGAAGGGACGTGTTAGGCCGTTCAGAATCCGGTCGATCTCAATGGCAAGCGTGAGCGCAGTCATGCCGAACGCCACGATGATTTTATCCACGTGGTAGGAACTCGCCATGGGAGCGAGTTGGACGGTGACGACGATGCCGCCGAAGGCAAGCATCGTCATCATCACATAGACCAGGTAGAACGAGGGTTGATGCAGCATTTGCCATGGCGTCAGGTCCACCGTCGAGGTGTGTACGCGGGCTTTGATGGCGATCTCTTTTTGTGTCCACCCCGGCGGTGACCAGCCTTCCGGAGGTTTGGCCAGGAACAAAGCGGCAGCCAGAACGACTACTCCTTGAATTGCTCCCCATATGATGAATGTGTGCTGGTAGCCGGCGGTCTTCAGCATGTTGGAAATCGGCACAATCGTGAGCGCGGTTCCTATGCCATAGGCGCCGGCGGTGAGGCCCACGCACAGGCCGCGATGATCGGGGAACCACTTCAAGGCGTTGCCGATGGTGCCGCCATAGACCATGCCCGCGCCAACCCCAGCGAGTCCATACCAGACATACAGTCCGGTTAAGCTCTCGGCGTAACCAGAGCCCATCCAGCCGAGTCCGACAGCCAAGGCGCCTGCGCCCAGCATGAACCGAGGTCCGATGCGGTCCACCAGATATCCCTCAAATGGCACGAGCCAGGTTTCGAGGGCCACGAATAAGACAATCGTCCACTGCACGTCAGGCAAACTGGCGTGCAAGTGATTCTGAATTGGTTTGGTAAAAATGGTCCAGGCATATTGCAGGTTGGCGATTGCCATCATGGCAAATATCCCTGCCACCAACTGGGCCCATCGATTGACGATACGAGAGGGATGAATTAAGGGAGCGGGTGATGCAGCCACAGACCTACCTCCATGGACAGCGCTAAAAGGTTACCGGCGCACACCGAGGTGCGCCGGTTCACTTACCTTCATAAATTCTGGCCGTGCCCCGCGCCCAACGTGGTCAGTTCGACGGTGCGGTGTCGGCCTCCACATCCCGCTTAAACGGAATCACGCCGGGTATCAGCCACCTTTCCCACATCTCATCGACCTTGCTCTGGAAGTAATCGATGTCGTCGTTGGTGAAGTGGGCGAAACGTCCCTGCTTTAGCAGATAGTCCCTGACAGGCTGCCGCTGAATCTTTTTGGCGGCAATCTGCTGGGTCCTGCCGGTAAGTTTTAGCACTCCGTCTTCCACTTCGTAAAGCGGCCAAATGCCAGTGTTTACGGCCAGCTCACCAAGCTCGTGAGAGAGATAAGGGTCGTAATCCCAACCTTTTGGGCAAGGATCGAGGGAGTGTATAAAAGTAGGGCCGCCGATAGCAAGAGCCTTGCGCATAGAGTTCATGGCCGCCAAACCGTATGACATGCAAACGGTTGCAACATAGCGGCATGTCGGATGCCCCGCAGCCATCATCGCGGCCATATTCTTTTTCCAGCGGCGGTGCATGATTCTTTTCACTTTGCCGGGAGTGCTGAAGGTGGTGTTCGCGCCCCACGGCGTGCTGCCGGAAAGCTGAATATCGGTGTTGGCATAGGACTCGTTGTCGTACATCAGGATGAGGCAGTTGTAGTCAGGGTGAGTGAGAGTAGCCGAGATTGCGCCCACGCCCATGTCAGCGCCACCGCCATCGCCGCAGAAGGCGATGACGTTGATCGGTTCCTGCTTCATCTTGCCTTTGCGCATGAGCGCTTTCAGCGCTGCCGACGTCCCCAGAGCTGCTGAACCGCTGCTGCCGAGTTGGGTATGCATCCAGGGAAGCACCCATGAGGTGCTGTAATACGTTGTATTGGCGACGTACATGCAGCCGGTGCTGCCTAGAACGATTGTCCGCGGGCCGGCAGCTTTGGCCATCATCTTCATAACCAGCGCCGACTCGCAGCCCTGGCAGGTCCGATGGCCGGAGGTGAAATATTCTTCGAGCGGAATTTTCTTCACCGCTTTGAACGGATCAAGCTGCTGGGTCGGATCGACTTGTACGTAGGTGTCCATGATTTCTTTTTCCTCTCTAATCTCATCAATCGCATACCTTAAATGTCATTCCGAGTCGTGGCGAAGCCACGCCGAGGAACCTTACGTCAGGTTAAAGCTTTATCGCCGTCGCCGGAACCAGATTGCCCCGCACGAGCCCGCGTTCGGCTCGCATTCATATTGCCTCTTCCTTATTCGCGCAATCCGATCCACTGAGTGAGCGGCTGCTTCTTGCCGTCGGCCGCGTTGTAAACCGCGTCCGCCATCTTTTCGACGTCGGGGATGGTGATTTCGCGCCCGCCGAGACCGCCGATGAAGCCGATGACTGGAGGCTTCTTGCCATCTCCCGGATAGAGCGCATGGCGAACTTCGCCCGCGAGCACGCCGCCGAGATAAGGCGAGCCGAAAGAATAATCGCGATCGATCACGCCCACTGCGGCGAAGCGCTGCAGCGATTTCGCCAGATCTTCAGCCGCGAACGGACGGAACCATCGCATGCGGACGAAGCCCACGCGCTTGCCTTGCTTGCGCATCTGCCGGATCGCGACCTTCACCGATATCGACAGAGTTCCCATGCCCATCAGAACCACGTCGGCATCTTCGGTCATGTACTCCTCGAAGAAGGGGTTGCCGTAGGAGCGTCCGAAGATGCGCTCGAAATCGGCGTAGGCCTCTTTGATCACACCGTAAGTGCGCTCCATGGCGGCGTAGTTTTGGCGGCGAATTTCCATGACCCAATCTTCGTTGCCCTGCGGGGCGACGGTGATGGGGTTATCCGGATGCAGGAGCAGGTCACCGCGATTGTATGGCGGAAGGAACTCGTTCACCTGCTGTTGCGTGGGAATGCTTACCAAAGCTTGCGAGTGGGTAAGAAATGCCCCGTCGCAACTGATGGCGCAGGGCAGGAAGACACGCCGGTCTTCGGCCACGCGATACGCGATGAGAGCGGTATCGAGAGCTTCCTGAGGATTATCGACCCAGACGAGCTGCCAACCGAGATCGCGCACCGCCAGAGCGTCGTTGTGCTCGACGCCGAACGCGCCGGGATCGTCGAGGGCGCGGTTGCCGACCATAGCGATCATGGGGATACGCAAGGCCGGAGTTACAGTCAGACATTCCATGGCGTACATCCAGCCCACGCCGCTCGATCCGCAGAAGACGCGCGCGCCGCAGGCGGAGGCGTGCTTCACGATTTCGAACTGCGAGTGCTCGCCTTCGGCGACGATGTATTCGCAATCCATTTCGCCATTCGCCACCAGTTTGCAAACGTACTGCATGACGGTGTCATACGGCCGGATAGGGTAAGCCGTAATCACATCGACATCCGCCAGCTTGCAGGCAACGGCGATGGCCTCGCTCCCAGTGATCAGTGCTGTTTCGTCAGTTTTCTTTTTCTGTTCTTCAATGACTGTCGCTACCGCCATACTGTTTCTCCTATTAAGCTCTTGATAATCTCTCTAGTTGAGCTCTGGATAATCTCTCTAGACCATGTCATTCCGAACCGATCCGCAGGATCGGTGAGGAACCTGCTTTCCGCTTCCAGCGCCACAGCTGCCGGCGCAGGAAGCCGTTGCCGTCTAATCATTTCCGCTCGCGATTTCGAGCATTTCCGGAATCTGCTCTTCGTATTGCCCGCGATAGCGGAAGCCATGCGAACGCTCGGCCGGAGCCTTGATTTTGTCTTCCAGCCAGGTCTTGTAGCCTTCTTTGTCTTTGCGCCAGTCTTCCCATTGGCTGCTGTTGTCTTTGAACTCGGTTTCGTTGACCATGGTGACGCAATTCTTGACCGGGCAGACGGCTTCGCAAACGCCGCATCCGCAGCAGGCTTTCATGTTGGCGTCGTACAGGCCTTCGGGCGTGACGTCGAAACAGGAATCCGGGCACTGCAGCCAGCACAGCGTGCACTTGATGCAGGTATCGAAATTCACCACCGGACGCATGGTGCGAGTGCTGAACTTCAGGAATGTGGGATTGCGGTCGGGCTGGAAGCCGCCGTCGGCGTGTGAAATGGGATCGTCCATTTTGTGGCCGGCGGGAATGCTGGGAATGACGATGCCTTCGCCCATCTCATGCCACTTGGGCAGATCGAACTTGTACGGCACCTCGGGATTGCCCTGATTCGGATTCACCGTGATGCTGCTGGCGCGCTCGTAGGCATTGGCAGCGGAGATCGCTTTCAGCTCGGATTTCCATTCCGAGATGATCGCCTTCTGTACCGACTCGAGGCTGAACAGATCGGGCAGAATTTTCGCGACCGCGCCGAGGATGCGGACGTCGGTGTGATCGTCTTTGTAGACCCACAATCCCGAGAAGCTGACCGTTCCCTTGATAATCGACAAGTTGTAGGGAACTTCTTTGCGATGGGTCATGGCGATGATGGTTTCGGGAGTTTCGCGAGAGGTGACGATCAGCGTGCCGCCGGGCTTGAGCAGGCGGTTGACCGGCTGCAATCCGTACCACGCCCAGGATTCGACGCCCTTGCACAGCGTGTCATCGACGCAGATGGTGACATCCACTTCCTTGGGCTCGTACTTCGCCATGCCTTCTTCAAGCGTAGTGGGGTCGGTGGCGACAATGGCGAATCCCTTGGCCGGGATGCCGTTGCGCTCCGGGCTGTCGCCATAGCGGCCAAAAGAAATGCCCACCTTACCTTCATGGTGGGCGGCTAGAACGATGGCTCTTTGAATTCTGGTGGCGAGTGTTTTTTGAAAGATACCGCGGTAGATGATCTCAATCGCGAATAACCGACCCATGGAAAACTCCTTTGTAAAAACGACTCTATTGGAATTCGTCGAGAACAATTTCCTCCACATCTTCAATGTGCCGCCGCATGGCGTCACGAGCGGCTTCGGCATCGTGGCGCTTGATGGCCGCCATAATGCGCCGGTGACCGGCCAGCGATCTCTGCGCGCGTCCGTCGACTTGCAGTGAACGCTCGCGGGTGTCACGCAACAGGTCCATGAGAATATCGAGCACTTTCAGCACCACGCGGTTTCCGGAAGCCAGCGCGATGCTGTAGTGAAACTCGGCGTCTTCACTCACGGCCGGTTCGCCCTGGCGCTGCGTTGCCGTCTGCCGGCCGAGGATTTCTTCCATCTCGGCGATGTCGTCGTCCGTGGCATGGGTGGCCGCGCGCGCCGCCAGCGGCGGTTCGAGCATGCGGCGAAAATCGAGTAGTTCGCTGACCTGCTCGCGCTGCAGCTTCAACGCGCCGGCCAGGGAGTTGATTACCGATCCGGAAGTGACCTCGCGAACAATCGTTCCCGTGCCCTGCCGCGGCTCGACCATGCCCACCAGTTCCAGGCTGCGAATGGCGTCGCGAATGGAACTGCGGCTGACCTTGAGGGTTTCGGCCAGCTCGCGCTCGGAGGGCAATTTGTCGCCCGGTTGAAGCTTATTGAGAATCAGCCGTTCAATCTGCCTTGCGACCTCTTCATACACCTTGTTGCGGCGTATGACTTCGAAGTCAGATTTAAGGGCGGTTGACATCGGGAATCCAAGTGGTCCGATAAGTGGACCAGCTGACGAAGGCAGTATACGCCTGCTGTCAAGGGGCGGAGCAAAAAGTTTTCTGGAGTCAATCGGAAAATTCATCGAGCAATGCTGGCGAAGCGGGAAGCAAATGTCCTCGGCGGCCTCCGCGGCTTTTCTCGGCGCGCTCCGCGGTTAAAAGCTCTTATTTTTCCTAATCACCCTCTCGGCCTCAATGTATCGGGGCGTTTTTGGCCATCTTGGCCAAAAACGCCAGAATTCGGCCTCGAAGTCGAGCCGCGAGCGGCCACAAACCGAAGCCGAACAGCCGCCAACAGCCGTACTCTGACGCGCAACGGCCGCGAGAACAGGCAAGAGAGGGAAGCAACGCGAAGTCAGATCTTTCGGCTCGTCGTCCCCAGCAGCTTCACACAGTTGTAGACCGTGCGCGTGGTGTCCATCGGCAAGCCAACCCGCTCGCCGATTTCAACCACAGCGCCTACCAGCGCTTCGAGTTCCATGGGACGGCCGGCTTCCAGGTCCTGCAGCATCGAGGTTTTGTGCTCTCCGACTTTTTCTGCGCCCGCCATGCGCTGATCGATCGAGACTGGAAGCTCCATGCCGAGTTTTTGCGAAACGGCTTCGACTTCCTGCATGATGCTGCGAATGACTGACGCGACGCCCGGGTCGCGGGCCATTTGCGCGAGCGTGGCGCGGGTTAGAGCGCTTACGGGATTGAAAGAGGCATTGCCCAGTACCTTCACCCAGATTTCATGACGGATGCGCGTAGTGATGGGCGCGCGCAGGCCGGAGGCGATGAGCGCTTCTGCGATTTTGCGGCAACGGTCGGAGCGCGTGCCATCGGGCTCGCCGAGCGTGATGCGATTGCCTTCGATGTGCTGCACCACACCGGGTTCGGGAATTTCTGTCGCGAAGTAGACGATGGATCCGATCACATTCTTGGCGTCAATGGCCGCCGAAATCACGCCGCCAGCATCGACGCGCTCGAGACGCATGCCATCGAACTCGCCGCCGAAGCCTTGAAAGTACCACCAGGGGACTCCGTTTTGCGTGCTGACAACGGCGGTTTCAGGGCCAATCACCGGCTTCAGTTGCGGCGCGAGCTGCGTGAGTGCGTGGGCTTTTACGCCAAGAAAAATCACGTCGAAGGGAGCAGCTTGTTCGAATGATCCGATCACGGCGGGTCGAACAGCGAAATCTCCCTCAGCGCTTTTTACATGGACGCCGCGTTCCTGCATCGCGCGCAGATGTGGACCACGCGCAAAGAGTGTGACGTCGCAGCCGGCCTTGGCCATGCGCGCGCCGATGTAGGCTCCGACAGCGCCGGCCCCGGCGATCAGAAATCTCATTGTGGATCACCTATTTTTTGCGAGCAGGAGATCATCCGCGCTGTTGATTATCCACGAGCGCGGCGGCAACCGCACGCCGGCGGATTTTTCCCGTCGCGGTAGTAGGAATGCTCTTCACTATATAAATCTTCTTCGGACATTTATATTCGGCCAGGAATTCGCGGCAGTGCTTGATCAGCGCTGCCTCCGTCGCCCCGTGAGGTTCATGCAAAACCACGGCAGCCGCCACTTCTTCTCCCAGCGTGGGATGCGAGCAGCCGAAGGTTACCGCGGCGGCGACGGCCGGGTGCCTGAGCAGAATTTCATCGACCTCATGCGGAGCAATGTTTTCGCCTCCGCGAATGATGATGTCTTTTATCCGGCCGGTCAAGTGAAGGTAGCAGTCTTCATCGAGATATCCCTGGTCTCCAGTGCGGAACCATCCATTGATGAAGGCGCGGGCGTTGGCTTCCGGGTTGTTTTCGTAGCCGCGAAAAACATTCGCACCCTGGATGGCAATTTCACCGCGTTGATTGTTCTCGAGAGAATTGCCGCTCTTATCCATGATCCGGACGCGCAGGCCAGTGCCCACGCCCACCGATCCCGCTTTGCGATGGCGCGGCGGAAGGGGATTGGAGGTCATCTGGTGCGCGGCTTCGGTCATGCCGTAGGCTTCGACGAAGGGCACGCCGAAGAGGTCTTCGATTTTGGCAATCAGTTCCGAAGCCAGAGGCGCGCTGCACGAGCGAATAAAGCGTAACGTCTGGGCTTCTGGCGGTTTGTGGTGGGCACGCGCAATCAGCATCTGGTGCATGGTAGGCACGCCGGAATACCAGGTGACGCGATTTTCTTTCACCGTCCGCCAGAAATTGAGCGCGTTGAATTTTGTCGGCACCACGACCGCGCCCCCGGAAAGCAAGGTGGCCATGGTGGAGGCGACCAATCCGTGAATGTGGAAGAGCGGCATGATGCACAGCGAAACATCTTCTTCCGATAACTCGTACGTATTCGCAATGTTGGCCGAAGATACCGCGAGATTGAAGTGCCGCAACGGAACCCGCTTGGGCTTGCCCGTGCTGCCGCTGGTGTGAAGGATGAGCGCGATGTCGTCGGCGGTGGGCTCGGTTGCTTTGGCTCCGGAGGGAGCGCCTGCGATGCTCACTTTGCCGCGTTCGTCCATCTCAACAGAAAAGATCGGAATCTTACGATCCATTGCGGCGGTGCGGGCAAACTCTGCGCCTACAGGCGGGCATAGCAAAACTTTGGCGTTGGTATCCCCCAGGAAAAAATGAAACTCTTCATACGGGTACGCGGGATTCAAAGGCGCCGCTGTGCCCGCGATAGACGCGGCGAGAAAGCTCACAATGGCAGGCAGCCCATTGGGCAGGGCGATGGCGACGGCATCGGCGCGGCGGATGCCGAGCGAGGCCAGAGAGTTCGCCATCTCGATGACCTGGTGGCGCAGCGAATCGTAACTGACGTGCAGGCTGAGTTCGGGAACGACAACGGCGGTGTGACTATCAGCGAAATGTAAAACATCCAGAAGTGTGTCGACCGACTTGAGTGTCATTCTTCAGTCGCCTTTGCCGGAATCATAGTCCGACGATTGTGATTCATGGGAGCGTGTTTGCATGCCTACCATCACTCTGCGCACTTGCGGAAAAAGCTCTTAGCCGCAGAGTTCGCAGAGAAAAGCCGCCGAGGACGCGGAGTTATTTTCTCGAATCTGGCGGCCGCTTAGTTCTTATATCCCGCGGCCACCAGGGCCTGCTTAAACTCGCGCAGGAAGAATTGCACGTTCTCCTCAGTCGCCAGAGGGCCCATGATACCAATGCGGAAGACCTTGCCGGCCAGCGGACCGAAACCGCCGGCAATCTCGATGCCGGGACCATCCAAAAGGTGTTTGCGGACTTTGGCTTCATCCACGCCCTCGGGCACTCTTACCGTATTCAAGGTGGTAATGCGGTGCTCCGCAGGAACGTGCATCTTCAGGCCGAGGGCTTCGATGCCGCTGACGAACTGCCTGTTGCTGCGGCGGTGGCGCTCCCAGCGGTTTTCGATGCCTTCGTCGGCGATGACCATCAGCGCCTCGCGCAGCGCATAGAACATGGAAATGGGCGCAGTGTGATGATAGCGGTGCGAAACCGTCGAATAATCGTGAATCAGTTTGAGATCGAGATACCAGCTTCGCGGAGAAGTGGTTCGCGCCCGCAGCCATTTCATGGCGCGCTCGGAGATGGCCATGGGGGACAATCCCGGCGGGCAACTCAGGCCTTTCTGCGTGCAACTGTAGGCGATGTCGATGCCGGTCTCGTCAAAGTTGACTGGGATGCCGCCTAGAGAAGTTACGCAATCGCCGATGACGAGCGCGCCGACTTCGTGGGCGGCGTCACAAATTGCTTTGCCTTTTTGTAGTGCTCCCGTAGAAGTTTCTGCGTGAACAAAACCAACAACTTGCGGTTTTTCGCGGCGAATGAAGTCGCGGGCTTCATCATCGCTGTAGACTTCGCCCCAGGGCTTTTCAAAGCGCACAATGTCGGCTCCGTTGCGCTTGGCCATTTCCGTGAGACGGTCGGAGAAATATCCGTTGGCGAAGACTGCGAGCTTGGTTCCGGCATCGACGAAGTTGCTGATGGCCGCTTCCATGCCGGCGCTGCCGGTGCCGGAAATTACCAGCGTGGATCCCTCGGTGGTGCCGTAAGCCATTTTCACGAGCTGCTGGACGTCGCCCATGACTTGAATGAAATACGCGTCCAAGTGGCCGACGATTGGCTTGGAGAGCGCCTGATAGACGCGCGGATCGACCATGGTTGGCCCAGGGCCGAACAGATAGCGCTTGGGCGGTTGCAGGGGAGGGAAGTGTAGTGCAGAAGTTGCCTGTTCTATGACGCTCATAAGTCCTCGTTTCTATTGAATCATGAATTTGGGCTACGGACGAGAGGCTGTCGAGCTGCGCTCGACGGACAGCCGGGGGCGGCTGTCCCACACGAGCCATTTCGTACTCACGCCCTTGTTCCCACTAAATCGGCGAGTGATGGCCTTGCGCGATCATCTCTTCCGCGATGCGCCGCGCTTCGGGGAGGGTTTCCGCTGCCTTGCGATCGATCTCTGCGGGCAGGTCTTTCTGGATCTTTTTCAATTCTTCGTCGAATAAGCGCGTGATCAACGCCGGCGAATGTTCGACTGGCTTGCCGTCGTCGCCCTGCACTTTTACTTTGTGCAACACGCGCTGCGCGATCATCAAGCGGTAGATTCGATCCGTCGCCAAGTCTTCCATGTAACCATCAAGCAGGCTCGCGCCCTTGCCGTTGAGGACGCCGTTGCGATAGCGAATGACTGTGCGCACCGCGGTGCGCGTTCCTTCCAAAGTGACTTTGCCTACGCCCTTGGGAGCCGGCCGCAGATCGGGGTGTGCGCTCGCCAGCTTGGGGCGCTTCGCAATCTGATTGGGGTAGGGGAACTGCGCCACAGCGATTTCGTTCTGATCGGGATGGCCGGTCCAGGCGCCATCCATCAGGCAGTGGGCTTCATTTTTCTTGTCTTCCTCTAGTGCTTTCAGGGCGCGGGCATTCAGTTCTTTGTCGGTGCGGCTGGGAAAAAGCGCCGTCATGCCCCCAATTGCGTGCGCACCATGCTTGTGGCAAATCTCCGGCATGAGGGTGCGGAAATTCTGGAAGAACGGGACGTCATGAGGGATCGTGTTGCGGTCGGGCAAAACCCAGTTGGGATCATTCAACATGAAATGAATCAGCGACGCCATGTAATCCCAGCGGCCAAGATTTAATCCCAGACAGTGCTCGCGGAGATTGAACAAAAATTCCTCCATCTGGTAAGCGAGCGGGTGGGCTTCCACCAGCGCCATGCACTTGATGTAGTCCTTGGGCAAACCTTTTTGTTTGGCGAGGGATTGAAACAGATCGCGCCACCAGAAGGCCTCATCGGCCGATTCGCTCTTGGGGATGTATACCGAAAAATTGTGCGGCAGCTGTGCGGGATTGATCTGATACCAGAGGAAGGCCACGTCGAACAGTGAGGCCGACATGATCTCGTTTTTGAAGACTCCGCCCTGGCTCAAATGCAGGCCGCGCGGACGCACCCAGGTCACGGTTTTCGAGGGCTGCACCGATACTTTCTTGTTGCGCTTTTTATCGTCGTAGCTGAGTTCGTATTTGTAGGCGGCGAGCGTGTTCTTCGCGGCCAGCATGATGTGCTCCCACGCATTGGCGGTGGAATCTTCCAGGTCGAGCATAACCGCGGGAGAACCGGAGTTGAGAAGCTTCACTGTCAATTCCGCGTCGTCGGCGGGACCGGTCATCTGATTGCGCTGATCGGCGCACCAGTCGGGCACTTCGATTTTCCAATCAGAGGTGGTTGCTTCGGATGCCGGCAAATAGTTCGGCGGGTTGCCGCGCAGAGACGCATCAAGCACTTCGGCCCGCTTCGCCACCAACTTTCGCTGCCAGGGCGTGAACTGTTGGTGCAGCGGAGTGAGGAATTCCATGAATCCCTTGGGCAAGTCTTTTTCGGGATTCAAGTTTGCGGGAGCGTAATTCATGTACTGCGCTGTGGAATTTTCGGTGTGCAATGCCATGGCGGGAATCCTTGAAGGCGGACATCAACTTCCAATCAGAGATTATCCTAACCCAAAAATGCGAAGTGACCGCCAGCGTGATGCTGGTCAAAAAAAATAATGGCACCGGATTGCTTGGACTACGTTTGAATCTGGGTGAGGGCGTCGTTGACCGCGCTCTCTTCGGGCCGGCACTCGTGCTGTTCGAATTCGGATTGAAGTTGCGCTTTGGCCTTGTCAGCGTCCTGAAGCAATTCTTGCTTGGTGCGGAAGGCTAGCCGGCACACGTTGCAGTACGCCGTGCTTGGCGTTGCGCCGATGAAGCGGACGATGATGAGTTTGCGGTCGGCCATCGGCCATGATGGCAGGGCCGACGACAGCACGTCAATTCGGGCGCCTAAATTCATGAACCACGTGGGCACGAAGGACCACGAAGGTGAAGAGCGCACCCTGCGCAATTCGATCATTTTGCTGCCGCTATTTGCTATCACGCTTTTACGAAGAAATAGGCGCTCATTAGCAGCCCGAGACCAATGATAAAAACGCGAACTTTGCGCGGATCGGCGCGTTGGGCGTAATGCGCGCCGAACCATCCTCCGGTTAGCGCTCCGGTCACCATTACCGCAAAAACCGGCCACAAGACTGCTCCCGCAACGATGAAGGTGAGCACTGCAGCGGCATTGATGGCGGCTGCGAGAAGTGTACGGATTGCGCCCATCGCGTGTATATCGTGCATACCCAGAGCCGCGAGCATGCCGAGAGTGATGAAGCCGATGCCCGCGCCGAAATATCCGCCATAAACCGCCACCAGGAGCTCGATGAAGGAACTTATGGCAATAGCGCGCCACGAAAGGGAGTGCAAATCGCCAGAGCTGCCCGCCTTTCCTGCGATGGTGCGCAGTCGATTGCCGAAGGCGAACAAAAGCGTCCCGCTCAGTAACAGCCACGGCACCAAGCGTAAAAAAGTTTGTTGCGGAGTCTTCAGCAATAGAAGCGCGCCGGCCCAGCCGCCAATGACGCTGGTGACGATGAGGGGAGTCATCAAGCGCCACGGCGCCTGCAGTCGCTTCCAATACGCGGCGGCGCTGGCCGCCAGTCCCGGCCACAGCGCGACGGTGTTGGTGGCATTGGCTTCCACGGCAGGCATTCCGGTGAACAACAGCGCCGGAAAAGAAATGAAACTGCCGCCTCCCGCCAGTGCGTTTAATGTTCCCGCGACGGCGCCGGCGACGAACAGAAAAGTAGCGCGGCTGAAGTTCAGTCCCATGAGAGCTTAATATCGGAAATTCAGAATAACCGAAGTCGCAGCATGGGACTAACGGCTGCGATAAATGGATGCTCAAGATTAACGAAGAAAATCGAACGGCAACCTGCCTGAGGCGCGCGCCTCATGCGTGTAAGAATAATGTTCTTACAGGGCAGACATTACTGCAGCTCTTTGAGCTTTTTTTTGACCGAGGCGAGCAACGGAGCGGGTAATTCCGCATAGCCTTCCTGTTGCGCGAAGCGCTCTCCGTCACTGTACAGCCATTGGAGCAGGTCGCTCAGGGCGGCGGCGCGCGCGGCATCGCTGGACTTCGCGCGCAAATAGATCCAACTGAAGCTGGTGATGGGGAACGAGTCGGCTCCCGCCGGATTGGTCAGAGATGCGGAAAAGCGGTTCCATTGCGGAGACTCCACCGCCTGACACGCCGCCATGATGCTCTCCGTCGATGCTCTCACGAACCGTCCCGCGGAGTTCAACACGGCAGCCTGCGATACGCTGGTTTTCACGGCGTACTGGTACTCGACATACCCGATGGCTCCGGGCGTATTCTTCACTTTTTCCGCCATGTCGGAACTGCGCTCCGCGGGCTCGCCTACCGGCCACTTGGGCGAGGGCGATACCCCCATCTCGTTTTTGAATTTGGCGCTTGCCTTGGAAAGAAAATCGGTAAAGACATAATTCGAGCCTTTACCCGCAGGGCGGTTAATGACCTGAATCGCCAGGTTCGGCAGCGGAATGTCAGGATTGAGCCTTGCAATCTGCGGTGCGTTCCAGACCTTGATGTCGCCAAGGTAAATGGACGCCAGCACTTCTCCCGATAAGCGCAACTCCTGATGAACATCAGGAATGTTATAGATCGGAACGATTCCGATGAGGACCACGGGCAGCTCGATCAGGTCGCCATCTTTTTTCTGGGTTTCAGTGAGTTGTGCTTCCCCGGCTGCAAAATCGCCAGCACCGTGAGAAATCTGCTTGATACCCTCACTGGTGCCGACGGGCAGGAAGCGCATTTGAAGGCTGCTACTGCGCTTGCCGAATTCCTGCGTCCACCGGCTATATAGTGGAGCGGGAATGCTTGATCCCGATCCCACAAGAACAACCGCGTTCTGGGCCGGCACCAGCGGCAGAGCGAAAGCGAAAACAGACAGCAAGAATGTGCAGAACCAAAATCTGCGATGGTTAGCCGGATGTAATGGTTCGAGTGCCATGATCGGTCTTTGATTAAGCTCGACGAAACGCAAAGCCGTTTAAACTCAACAAAACACCATGCAGTCCCTCCAAAATTGAAACTAGCAATTAAGATTATTACCGTAAAGTTACCAACGTTTTCCGGTATTGGTGCAGGTTGATAAGGAAGCGGGCTAAACGCGCGTTTATCGGGTCGCAAAGAACGCCCTTCGACGCGCTTCGCTTGCTCAGGGCCTCAGAGCGCATTGCGCAGCCCGCCCAGATTCCTTCGCCTGCCAGCTCAGGACAGGCTCTGCACTTCGCAAAGAACGCTCGTTCGGGATGTCGAGATGCTGTTGTAAGATTATTTTTCCATGACCGATCAAGCCCAGGCCCAAGCGCTCGCCCGCGAGTTGCTTGCGGCCCAAGAAACGGGAAGCATGGTTGAACCAGTTATCTCCGCGCGCCCGGGATTCGACCTCAATATGGCGTATGAGGTTGAGAATCTTCTGAAAGATTGGCGCGAATCTGAGGGGCACAAATCCGCAGGCCGGAAGGTGGGCTATGCCAACAAAGCCATGTGGCGCGTACTCAAGCTGGAGACGCTGGTTTGGGGGCACATGTATGACGACACAGTCCATTACGCGGAAAAGAATTCGGCAAGCCTGAGGCTGGCGCATACGCGATCTTTGAAAGTTGAGCCTGAAATCGTTTTCGGACTGAAAGAGACGCCTGGGGAAGGCTGCGATGCCGCAACCGCACTCGCCGCCACTGATTGGCTGGCTATCGGATTCGAGATCATAGACTGCCCTTATCGGGATTGGAAGTTTCAGCCCAGCGATTTCGTCGCCTCTTTCGGCCTTCACGCGGGGCTGGTTGTCGGCGAAAAAGTGCAGGTCAAACCAGAGATGATTCCCCGGTTAGGCGAAGAACTGGCGCGCTTCAAAGTGAGAGTCTCTAAAGGCGGCGAATTGGTAGAGGAAGGTTCGGGCAAGAATTCTCTCAAAAGCCCGGCGCTGTGCCTGGCAGAGCTCGCAAGCGCAATCCGCAAGCGCTTTCCAAACGAGCCGCTGAGAGCAGGAGAACTGGTCAGCTCGGGCACGCTCACCGCGGGACATCTGACTGCCGCAGGCGATCAGTGGAAGGTGGAAGTAGAAGGTGTCGCGCTAGCGCCACTTGCGCTTACTCTGACGTAGGGGGCGTGAAGCGTCGCGCTCGGGTATGCTGTTTTTTAGCGTACAAGCGAGAAATCGCCGGACTGGACCAAGGTAGTTCCTTAGGTATTGCCAGTTTAGGAACTACTGATCAGAAATCCACAACAGTTTCTGTGCAAACAATTAGCCACATCTGCTAGGCTGTCGGCATTGTGATGAGCATCTCCTTTGTTTTCTGCAGCTCATCGGTCGCGGTATGGCGCTCGAATTGCATATTATCTTTACGCGGTAGTGTGCGCGAAACCCAGCCTTTTTGCCGCGGTAGGGAGTAAGTAGTGACCGAGCCTAGGAACGGGAGTACCCGAATGTACGTGCGACGACGGCCGACCCGCCGTCATCGCCGTAATCGTTTCATCCGCCGGTGCCTTGCCTTTGCCGTGCTGGGAGCATTCGCCGTTGCTCTTTCGGGACCTGTAATGCGCTTTCTCGGCTCGTCGGCTTCGCACGCGCGCAACCCGTTTCCCCGGCAGCACACCGAAGTTCGGCACAATCGCGCCACTGCATTTGATCAGGTGGTCGCGCGCACCCCACCGGCCCGCCCGATTTATCCGTATTCAGTGGTTCCTGGCGGTGTGAACGATCCGGCGGAATTGAAGTGGGTTGCCGAGCACGATCCCATTGTTGCGGCCCATTATGCCGGCTTCGATTATGAGCGGGCGCATGTGGTTCAGCTTACGCTGGCGCGTACGGTTTACATTTCTTACCGCATCGGCAACCGCATTTATTGGACGAGCCATCGCATCACGCTGAAAAAGGGCGAAACGCTGATCACTGATGGACGAATGACGGCGCGCACCCGGTGCGCGAACCGTGTGGAAGAGACTCCGCAACAGAAGGAAGCTTCCGCGGTCGAACCGACTGCTGCACAATTGGATCAACCGGAGCGCCACGGGCAGGGAATTGCCGTGCAAGCTCCTCCGGTGGCATATCAATCTGCTTTGATCAACCGCCCGCAGGTTCCAGAACTGGGTGCTGCCGGGCCGCTCGCACTTTACGACCCGTTTGTGGGCAGCAACTTCATTTCTGTCCTTTCTCCTCCGTTGCCTGAGGGATTGTGTTCTCCGGTCAAGAAAAAAGGCTCTGGGGCAGAGAGTGAAGAGGGTACCAAGAAGAAAAAGACCGGTCCCTGCGGAGAGTCTGGCGGCGGCGGAGGAACCGTACCCGAACCCGGAACCTGGATAATGTTCGCCTCCGGCCTTGGGTTGATCGCCTGGCGGTTCCGGCATCAGTTTTCAAAGGCAACGTAAATCCGTTTCCGGAACGCTCTTCTCGGTTTGGATCAGGTCGAGTGTCCCTCCGTGATCTGTCGCTCGTGTGACCCAAGGTTGTAATCCTTTCGTAAGCCGAAGGTTCTGGAATCACTGTTAGAATCGCGGCTAAGAACTCCACTCAAAACCAGATGAAGGTCGTTTTCAGGGCCGCTGCCGTTCTGCCGCTGTTGGTGGTGACGTGTTTCTCCGCTCACGTCACTTTGCAGGCGCAATCGGTTCCTTCCATTCGCAAAGTCGAAGTGCTTCGCACCAGCGGCCAGGTAGAAATTGAAGTCGAAGCCAGCGACCGTGTTGTCCCGCAAATTAATCTGGTGAAAAATCCCGACCGGCTGATTGTTGACTTCGTGAACGCATTGCCGGGCGCGCAGTTGCGCGGTCAGGCCGTGAATCGCGCCGAGGTCAAGAGCGTGCGTGTGGGATTGTTTTCGAAAGATCCTCCCGTGACGCGCATTGTGCTCGATCTAACTGGCCCGCAGCCTTATCAGGTTTTTCCCTCGGGAAGAACGGTGATCGTTAAGGTAGGCGCGGGTAGCGTGGCTGGCTCGTACCGCAATCCAGCGGTGCTGAGCAACACGACTTATTCCGCCGCGGGTGCCCATCTGTCTGTCGATATTCCGCCGCCCCCTCGGCCGGTGCTGGCGGTTTCGTTCCGCGATGGGATGCTTACCATCAACGCCAACAAAGCCAGCTTGTCGGAAGTGCTTTATGCGGTGCAACAGCGTACGGGAGCGGAAATTGCCATCCCTGCCGGCGCCGAACAGGAGCAGGTCGTTGCTGAACTCGGCCCTGCGCCTGCGCCAGAAGTGCTTTCGTACCTGCTCAACGGATCGAAGTTCAATTTTCTGATTCTGAATTCGTCGAGCGACCCCAGAATTCTGGATCGTGTGATTCTTAGTTCGCGGCCTGTGGGACAAGCACCGCTTCCGCCGCCACGATCCGCGCCCGCTATGGTAGCGGACGACGAGGATACCGACGTTCAGCCGAGAAATGCTCCGCCGCCGGTGGTTCGACCGGCGCCTGGAATTACGCCACCACCTTCAGATCCGAACGTCAACCCCGCAAACGGCATACCTGGAAGTCCAGAGGCGAAGCCGCAGGCGGATTCCAACGACGTTCCCGATTAGCGAAAAACCCCCGCCTGGATGTTCTTTTCTACGGAGGTGTAATCAAGCGCACTGGTACTGGAGAAGTGCCGGTCAGTGCGCTGGAGCTGACGGTTGCGGTCAGCCCATTTCCGCAGCCCGCGACATTCAGCACCGTCACATGTACGTGGCCATTAGCCCCTCCGGTGACCTGGTCGATGAATACCTGCAGAAAGCCAACAATAGTGACCTTGTTGTTCGCGGGAGTCAGTAGCGTGACCGGAGGAGTGCTGCTGTCGTAGATGGGAAGGCTCACAATCGAGTCGCTGCTGGTGATCTGGCTGCCGCTGACCTTCAGTGGATTACCCGCGCCGGCGGTGATTTGAAACGGAAAGAAGCCGGTGTTCATTGAATCCTGCCCTCCCGAATTATGAATGAGGCATTCCGTCGCGGTGTCAGTGTCACCGGAGGTACTGCCAGGGTTCTCCGAGAAGTCCACCGTTGTCGGGCTTGAAGCGCTGGCAGATTGGACTCCGCACTGGTACGCGGTGTTTTCATCACATCCGGCTATCGCCTCCTGATAGGGATTCGCTGTGGCGCAGCTTGGAACTCCCACAGGCGTACTGGAAACAGTGGCTGGGACGTAATACAGAATTGCTGGCGGTCCAGCCGTCGCTGTCGGCGGGTTGGGAGCGAGTGGGCTGCAGCTCCCCGGCGTGGTGCCACAATCGGAGCGCAGCTGGAATTTCTCGCCAATGACGCCCAACCCGGGGGCGCTGGTCGGGTTAATTCCCTGGTGTGTAATGCTGCTGTCTATTGGGCTGAGAAACGTGGTGCCATTAATGGGGTCGGCATTCGGCACGATCCATGGCTTCACGCAGCGAGGCTGCACGGGTATGACGTCGGCGCTCGGTGAAAAATTTTGCGAAGCCGACGGGTTAAAGGCCTCGGCGATTGCGCTCGCGCTGACGCTGCTACCAGTTCGTCCCCAGATTCGCGAGAAAAATGTCGGCAGCCCGGTTTGCGTCACTTGCACCGCGACCATTGGGTTCACACCGAACGCAACCGCTCCGGTAGAGCTGCAATTGCTCGGACTTCTGCCGCCGGCGTCGCTGGAAAGGAATGTCACGGAAACCGTGCCGGGCGCCGAACCGCTAATCAGATTTTGATCGGCTGCTGTAGTTGCCGCGTTGGTGGCAGCAGCGCACGCGTTCGTCCAATCTCCAGATGCGTTTGTGGGATCGCCGGTCATTCCGCTCATGGAAAGAATGCGCGCTCCCGCCAGGGCCCCAGCGTCGGCGGCGCGTTGCGCTTCGGCGCTCGCCTGGTAAAGGGTGCCGATATCAATCGACATTCCCGCCATGGCGACGATCGCCGTGATCGCCAGCGCCACCAACGCCATGGTTACGCCGCGCTCGCCCTGCCGCTTGCTTATTCGCCGACGTTCTATAAACGGCCTTAGCATTTCAAAATCCGGTAACCCTAATTTTCGTTAAACGCGGTCGCTCCGGTGGTAATCGTGCTGGATGGGGTGAAGCTCCCGCCCACCAACCCAGAGACATTGGTGAAGCGCCAGGCATACGGATACTGAATGGTCACGCAAGTGTTGACGGTGTCGACCCCACCCCCGCTCTCTGCGGCGATGCAGCCGCGGTTAATCGTGAGCACCAGTGAGGTTGAGCCGCAACCGGTTGCGGTCGAAATCCAGGTCAACGTCGTTCCGCTCTGTACCGGCATCCCGCTGGTGCTACCCAGGCCGCAATCATTAATCTTATCGGCAACCAGGTAGCTATCGACAATGTAGTATGCATCGCTCACGGAAAGCGGTAAGCCCGAAGCTGGACCCGCCAGGTCATTTGAGGGATCGGCGGCGGCCATACGCGCGCCCTCGCGCGCGGCGTTCGTGAGTTTCTGCTTGAGGGTAATGGCCCCGCTGAAGTCGAAAATGCCCACCACAAAGACCACCAGCAGAGGCAAGGAAAGCGCAAACTCGGCAATCTGCGAGGCGCGGTCATTTTTGAGGTACGCCATTAGCCAAGATGGGAGGTAGAGGCTCACTGCGTCTCCAATCGCATCTGCGCCTGCGCCGGCAAGGCAATATTGCCCAGATCTAATGACGTGTAGGGAATTGCGAAATGGTAGGGGTACTGATAAGTAAAACTCACGACCGTGCCGCAGGTTCCGGGCGCACTGAGAGTCTTGGTAGACAACTCGACATTGGCCTCGACACAGATATTGGTGGCATTTCCGTCGCAGGTTGCCGAGGCTCCGCCGGAACAAGTCGCGAATGGAGGAGGCGATGCCGGCCATTTCACCTGCGCGGTGCTGAGACTGCCGTTAGACAAAATGGTATTCACGGCATTTACGGCGTTCTGGGTTGGCGTATTCGTGCTGGTAGGTGCAGCACAGGTGGCGCATACCGGAGCGACCGCCGCACGCGCGCCTGCTCGTGCCGCATAGGTAATGGTTCCGTAAATTCTGTATGCCTGCCCAAACCAGAAAATCGCCATCACCACCATGAACAGCAGCGGCAGCACCAACGCCGCTTCGACGATTTCCGAGCCTTGCGTGCTTCGGATTTTTTGCGCGGGCGCGCTTTTAAGCCGCTCCGTAGAGACGGCGCCGACCGCGGCTTCACCCGCAGTGGGCAATTTCGGATCCGAGCTCATATTCAACCGCCTCATTTTCCTCGCACTGTCCAAACTCTTAGCGCTCCAAACGCTACCGTGGTTAAAGCCAATGCTACTCCGTAAGGAACCTTCAGTGACTGCGGGTTATCCAACGAAACCGCCTCGCCTGGCATGCGCAAACTAACCATCGCAGCTAGCATGTGGCCGATGTTGCGAAAGGTCTCCCGCAGCCGGCCTTTGTAGATTACCAAGGCGAGCGCCATGATTCCCGCAACAAAAATCGAGCCAATGAGCAAATCGGCCAGCACAGCCGGACCCACGAACGCTCCCAACGCTCCGGCCAATTTCCAATCACCCGCTCCCAGGCTGCGCAGAAAAACTAAGGGCAATAGCAGCAACAAGCCCAGGCCCGCGCCCAGCAGGGAAGTCTTCAATCCCGCAAGACCGCTCGAAACTACATTGACCGCGACGCCCGCGACGAATCCGGAGATGGTCAACCAGTTGGGAATTCGCCGCCAACGCCAATCCGTCCATCCGGCAATCAGTGCGAAGGCGACTGCCAGAGCCAATATGGTCGGCTTCAATTCCTCTCCAGAATGCCCATCTGCGGCGGATTTTTACATACAAGCTTTAAAGTTTCAAGGTTCCAAAGTTTCAATCTTTCAAAGTTCAATCCGTGGAAGGTCGCAAGCCTGAATCTTCAATATCTGCGCGCCAACGACAAAGGCCCGGAACAAGTCCGGACCTCAGCTGTCTTTGAAACCTTGAAACTCTGAAACCTTGACTTTATCTGTTAAACGCGCCCGCGGAATTGTGCTCAGCCACGATCTTCTTGGCGTTATCGGCCAAAGCCTTGGCTTGGGGCAGCAGATCAAGCGCCTTCAACACTTCCGGATCGCCTTCCGCCCGCACCTTCAGCCCTTCATCCTGACCGAATGCATCGACGAAAATTTCCGCCTTGATGTTTGAGCGGATCCAGTCGTTGTTGTCGACGAGATCTGCCGCGGTGTAGGTGACGCCGGCCTCATCCAGCGACTTGCGGAACTCCTGCATTACGGCTTCATCCACCTCAAAACCCTTGGTCGGATGATGATTCACGATGTACCGCTTGGCGAAATTGAAGAACGCATAATGCTGCAACAGCGTGTCCTGAAAATGGTTGGTCTTAACTGGAGGAATCGTCACGTCAGGAGTAATGCCTCCGCCACCGTAAACCGTGCGGCCGCTGTCGGTCAGCTTGACCTCGCGGTTCGCGGTATTGTTGGTCGCGTTGTCGTCGCGGTTGTAGTAATAGTCGTAGAGCGAAATATTGCTGTAATCGCGCTGAATCAGGCGCCCGCTCGGGGTGTAGTAATGCGCGGTGGTGAGCGCAAGACCTGTGTTCTCGCTGAGCGGGTAGACCGTCTGCACCAGCCCCTTGCCGAAGGTGACTTCGCCCGCGATCAAGCCGCGGTCGTGATCCTGGATTGCGCCGGAAACAATCTCAGCCGCCGAGGCCGTCAACCGGTTTACGAGGACGACCAGGGGATAATCCTTGCCGCCGTTGCCATGTTGCGCTACATAACGTTTTTCCGCCGAGGCGCGCCCGTGATGCGAAACGATGAGCTGATTCTTCTTGAGGAATTTGTCGGCGACGCCAACGCCTTCGCTGAGCAAGCCACCGGGATTGCCGCGCAGATCGAGAATCAATCCCTTCAGATCGCCGAACTCATCCAGCGCCTTGGAAACTTCTTCTTCCGTGGTTTCATTGAACCCGGTCACGTGCAGGTAGCCGATGCCGGGACGAATCAGGAAGTGTACGTCCACGCTGTAGCGCGGAATTTCGTCGCGCACGAGGGTGAACTCCATGGGCTTCTCTACGCCTTCGCGCGAAATGCTGATGTGGAC
>Ga0181522_10000418_pt1 | contig 32377 bp, 27 predicted proteins | sample PEATcosm2014_Bin_27_FD_121103 | JGI IMG/M metagenome (GOLD analysis project Ga0181522, IMG submission 121103) | Peatland microbial communities from MTU Mesocosm Facility, Houghton, MI, USA - PEATcosm2014_Bin05_10_metaG | ecosystem: Environmental > Terrestrial > Soil > Wetlands > Peat | place...
CGCGAGCGATGTTCATCGGCATGGACCCGCCCAAGCACGATCGTGTCAAGGCCTTGTTCCAGCGTGGCTTCACACCGAAGCGGATATCCGATCACGAGGAGCGCATCCGCGAGATCGTCTGTCAGGTGCTCGACGGCCTGGAGGGCCGGGAGACCTGCGACCTCGTCACAGACGTGGCGCAGCCGACGGTGAGCCGTGTCATCAGCAGCTTCATGGGCGTGCCTCCCGAGGAAGACGCGGAGTGGGCGCGGATCGTCAACGCGGCACTAGCGCCGGACGACCCGGAGCTTGCACCCGAGGGCGTCGAGGGCGTTCTGTCGAAGACGATCCCGGAGCTCTTCGAGCGCTGCAGGGCCCTCATAGCGGACCGCCGCGAGAACCCCTCCGATGACCTGACGAGCGTGCTCGTCCACGCCGAGGTCGAGGGGGAGAAACTCGAGGAGCACGAGATCGTGATGGGCTTCTTCCTGCTGATGGCAGCGGGCAACGACTCGACGAAGGCGACCTACTCGCACGGCATGCGGGCGCTGATGGAGAACCGCGAGCAGATGGCAGAGCTCGTCGCCGACCACTCCCTGATCCCCGATGCGGTCGAGGAGGCGCTGCGGATGTTCCCGGCCTTCGCCCACTTCCGCCGCACTGCCACACGCGACACCGAGCTGCACGGACAGAAGATCAAGAAGGGCGAGAAGGTGGTCATGTGGTACGTCTCCTCCAACCGCGACGAGACGCGCTTCGAGGACCCCGACCGCTTCGACATCCATCGCAAACCTGACCACCAGGCCTTCGGCGCGGGCGGCCGGCACTTCTGCCTGGGCACGGCATTGGCACGCCTGGAGCTGCGGATCCTGATCGAGGAGACGCTTGCGCGCTATCCGGACATCGCCCTGGAGGGCAAGCCCGAGCCGGCGCAGGCGCTGTTCGTCAACCAGCTCAGACGGCTGCCGGTGCGGCTTCTAGCACCCGACGCCGGTTCCATGGCAGCCTGAGGCGCTCGCCCGTCTCGAGCTGCCACGGGCGTCCGCCTCCCAGGGCCCGGGCGGGTCAAGCATCGCTGACGGCATCGCGAGGTCGCTAGGATCTCGGGAGAGCCAGTTCGGACAACTTGGAGGAGCCGGTATGAGCGACGACCAGCAGGTACCGGAGTGGAACGTGGCCGAGTGGCACGGCAAGACGATCGTCGATCTCGACGGCGCGAAGATCGGCAAGCTCGAGGATGTCTACGTAGACGTCGAGACCGATGTGCCGCAGTTCGCGACCGTCAAGGAAGGGCTCATCGGCAGGCATTTGACGTTCGTGCCGCTGGGTGGCATCAGGGTCGGCCCCGACGAGCTGCAGGTTGGCGTCTACAAGAGCCAGGTCGAGGCGGCGCCAGACATCGAGCTGCACGGCGAGGAGCTCTCACAAGCCGACGAGTCGATCCTCTACCACCACTTCGAGCTCAACTACACGCCGCCCGACACGGAGAGCGGGCGGCGATTGGCGCGTCGCTGAACCGCGTGCTGTCCGGCGGCACGTGCGCCAGGGCCGCAGCCTGATAGCAGGCATAGATTTCGGGCCGAGCGATCGGACTCTCCAAGTTGGCCCGACTGCGCAGCTTGTCGGCTGCCTCGGCGGCAGTCGCCCCGATGATCAGCGCGTGCAGCTCACGGACACCGCCAGTGAGACGCCGCGGTCGGCTAACGGCCCGCGTTGCCCCCGCCGCGCGTCTCGCCGGCCGTCGGACTAGGACACACAGGCTCAGGACACGGCGACGCCGGCGCCGGCGCCGGCTGCGAATTACATCGCAATGCCCAGCAAGCCCCTAGAACACGTCGACGGCGTTCTGGATTTCGGCGTCAGAGCCGTCAGGCATGGTGCCGGGCTTCACGGCTGTGTATTCCCCGCCGATCTTCCCGTCCTTGACGGTGATCTTGAGGTACCCATAGTGCTTCGCGTCGCCATATTCGAATACGACGCCTTCGGCGAGTTCCTCGCCGTGGTGGGCGCCTTTGGCGAGCTGGTGGAGGTTGTGATAGCCGCCGTTGCCTGACACGATGTAGAGCACCTGCTTGCCGTTGATGGTCCTGGTGAAGCGCTGGTAGTCGTGAACGTGCCCGGAGAGGACCATGTCGGGGGTGCGTCCGGATTGGGCGAAGGCTTCGTCGAGGATCTTGCCCATGCGTTCGCTGCCGCCGTGGTGGGAGTCGATCGAGTAGGGCGGGTGGTGTATGCCCAGGATCAGCGGTCCATCAGGGGCTTCTTTGAGCTCTTTCGTCAGCCGCTCGACCTGCTCGGGCTCAAGATGGCCCCCAGAGGGCACGTTGCTGTAGACCGCGATGATCGTCGCCGCTTTGAGCCGTAGCGTCCACTCGCAGTAGGGCAGTGTCTGGGTGTGTCGGCCGTACTCGAGCTGGGGATCGTCGACTGGGACGCCCGGCTGGTTCGCACAAAAGTTAGCCATGAACCCAGAGAGCGAGGTGTCGCCGACTTCAGGGTCACCGTCGTGGTTGCCGGGGAAGGCGATGATCGGCCGCGCGAGCTTCGCGTAGGGCTCGTAGAACTGATCGCCATACCCCGTCTGCGCACCTTCGACGTTGCCCATCTGCTGCCCGTTGAAATAGACGACATCGCCCAGGATCAGCGCGAACGCCGCCTCGGCCTGCCGCTGCTCCATCGCATAGCTGACCGCGTTCTGCGGGCCGGGCGCCTTCACACCCCCCACGTCACCGAGCACGAAAAAGCTCAGCTCCCCGTCCGGCTCCTCGATCCCCACGGCGTCCGGGGCAACCGCGGCGGGAGCGTATGGCTCGGGCAAGGTCTGCGCGCCGTCGCCTTCGACCGAACCCTGCAGCTGCTCACGAGCTGAACTTTCGGTAAGTCCGACAAGCCTGGCCATCATCCCCCCAGATCGTCGCAAGTAAAAAAGTGGAAGGCTAGCCTAACCATAGGAACAAGATCCGACAAGCGGAATTCGCGGCTGCCCTTAGAAAGTCACCAAATCGTCACAGGTAGCTCACGAGCTCACTTCCGCAAAGACATAAGCAGACGAAATGACATGAGGACCAGAGCGTATGGTCGCTCGGCTCGGCAAGACACGCTGCCAGCCCACCAGCAACACTTGGCCTAGGGTCCGATCGTGCGACACGACGACCCCCGGATAGCCGCTAGTTGCCGCTTGTGCGACACGGGCGGCAGCCGCCATTGAGTCGGGGCCGTCCTTCGACCTTTCGAGGCAACCCGCGCTTGGGGGTCGTGCGCGGCATGATCCGAGTAGTGGCAGTCGATTAGCGGTGCCGTCTGTGGTGGCGTGCCTTGTGACGGGCGACATTGCGGCGGGCAGCCTTTGGCAGCGGGAAGCCCACGACGGCAACCGGTTCGGAGAAGAACAGTTGGGGGGCGGTGCCGTTTCCCAGCTCTCCCTGGGTGTCCGAGCCCCAGCATCTGATCGCGCCGCCTTCGAGCAGCGCGCACGTGTGTAGCTGGGAAGCGTCGATCTCGATGACGTGTTCGAGATGTCCGCCGACAGGCACCGCGACGTGCTGCTCTTCTTTGGGCTGACCGTCGCCTAGCTGGCCCCGAGCGTCGCTGCCCCAGCACTCGACCGTCTCGGCTTTGAGCAGCGCGCAGGTGTGTGCGGTTGCGGCACTGACCTGCACGGCGCCTGATATTGGCAGCAGCTGCTCTTCCTCGGCGTTTTCGGGTTTGCGCGCTTCGCCCACATTGTCGTCGCCGAGCTGGCCCCAGCGGTCCCAGCCCCAGCACTTGATCTGACCGGTAGGGTGGCCTTCTTCGTGGAAGATCGCGCAGCTGTGCGCTTCGCCCGAGGTGACCTCGCTGGCTCCTTTGACTTCCGGGATCGGAACCGGGATGTTGGTTTCGCCGCCCCCGAAGGCCCCGTCTCCGAGCTGACCGACGTTGTCGCCGCCCCAGCAATCGATCGTTCCCCCTTTGAGCAGCGCGCATGTGTGTGCTGCTCCTGCCGCCACTTCCGTGGCGTTTTCAAGCTTGGGGATTTCGACCGGAGTGAAGAATTCGGCGGGACCGATGGTGAGCCGGCCGAGTTGGCCGGCCGTGTTGAGGCCCCAGCAGTCCACATGGCCGGTGGCGAGCAGCGCACACGTATCCGTGTTGCCGGCCGTGATCTGCACCGCATCTGCGATGTTCACGACAGCCACCGGGATCGACTCGCCTTCGTGCCCGGCGTAGCTGCCGTTGCCGAGGCCGATCGAAGCCCCCCAGCATTTGATGTGCCCCGTCGCCAGCAGCGCGCAGGTGTGCCCGACCCCGGCAGCGACCTGGACGGCGTTCGTGATGTTCACGACAGAAACGGGCGTGAGTGAGTAGGGGGTACTCCCTTCATTGCCGAGGTCACCGTCACCATTGCTACCCCAGCACCGCACATGGCCTCGTTCGGGTTCCTGCGCGAGCACGGTACAGGTGGTGCTGTAACCAAGCGCGAGCAGCCCTTTGTCGGCGAGTCCGGCTTCTTCCGGCAGCACGCTGATTGTGACCTTCGCCTTCGCCTTGGCCTTCCCGCCCGCCGCCTGCGCGGTCAAGTTCAGCGTATACGCCACCGCCTGCTTGCCCTTGTTGGCTGGCATCGCGAGCACGCGCATGGCGCCGCCTTCTCCGCATGGGAAGCTTTCCGGCAGGCCGCTGACGGGTTTGCTCTTCGTCGCCGAGAGCGTGCACGAGCCTGCCCCCGTGACGCTCGCGCTGATCCCAGTCGTGCCGCCCGAGCCGATCGTGGTGGGGTAGGCGCTCAGCGCTTCGATCGAGGGTTTCCGCGCGGCCTTTGCAGGGCCAGCAGTGGCCAGCGGCATCACCAGCGTCCCCGCCATGATCACTCCGCACACGCGCACAGCCCCCAGCGCGCTCCGAGTCACGTCTAGCCCCCTTCGGTATCGGTTGTCGGAATTCGGACGCTACCACAGCAACAAGCGTGCGGCGCGCGGTCCGTCCAAACGGTCACTAGCTGTACGGCCCGAGGAGGTGCTTCAGCTCGTCGGCCGGTCGCCGGCGAAGGAATCTCTCCGCCTTCCCGTTGGCCTGGGGGCGTCGGTCCAGCTGTGTGCGCCCGTAGTTCCTCGGCTGGGAAAGTGCTCGGTTCAAACCTTGCTTCCTATGGTCGACCGGACCCGGATCGAGTCACGCTCAGCGCCTGCTGCGAAGCACGTCAATCCCTCTTCGCACCCGCTCCACACGATCCCCACACACCAAAGTCACGGCCTCCTTCTCGAAGACCGGGGCGGTTCGTCCTTCAAGAAAATGGTCGGGGCGCCCATACAAATTTGGCTCTAGAAAGCCGATTCCGGGCACAGCTGCAACTGCTTCGCAGTCACCGTGTACGCGGAACGCACACGTCGAGGCTCGGCTCCAGCCGATAAGGGCCACCTCGACTTGGTCAAGCCGCTCAAGGGGGCTGGTCGTCACCTCGGCCGGAATGGCCGGCTCCGGACGGCGTTCGGAGCTACGGGCACTCTGACGCACCCGAGGAGGATCACCAGCCGCGCCCACCGACGTCGAAGCTGCGTGTTCTCGCCACGTCGCCGAGCTCGGCCCCTGTCCCCGACGGTGGGTACCAAGCGCACAGCTGGCCGGTTTGTGCGCCAAAGCCAGATCGACCGTTCATCGGATAGACCGTGCGTGAGAGTGATCTCAAATCTTAGAAGCTGATAGTCTCATAAGACATGGAGTATGTGGCAAGATCGCGCGATCCGCATGCCCCTCGGCGTATACACGGGTATGACGCCCGTGTGGCCGAGCGTGTCTTGTATGGCGGCAAGAAGGCCGAGGAGGCAGCGATGGCCTTCTTGGAGCGTTGGCAGCCCGAGACGCTCGATGAGGCCGTGGGGATGCTTGTTGGCTACGGTCGGTTGACCGTCGATGGGTTTGACCGACTGGCCGATGCGTGGACGACCTTCCGTCATCTGAAGCATCTTGGCTGGGATTGAGGCGTTGTCGCTGAGGCCGGAGTGCGAGTTTCCCCTCGGTGGTGGGACGCGGCTGGTGCGGGGCTATGTGCTTGACCGCTGTGAGTTCAACCGGATGCGGGCTCGCCTGCCGCGAGCTGTGCGCCGTGGCGTGAGCGTGGTGCCAGAGGGGCATGTAGGGCTTGTTGCTCAGGCACTCGCCGGCGCTGAGGCCAGCGTCCCGTTGTCGGTGTTGTACGACGTCGTGCCTGCGCGGAGAGGTGTGGAGGGGCTGAGGGCGCTGGAGCAGCGTCTGATCGCTTTGCTCGCGTGAGGGCGCGCCGATGACTGTCGTACCCGGTGCGCTTGCCTGTCGTTTCCGTCCGCGCTCGGTGGCGTCGCGGATCTGGATGATGAACAGACCCGCGGTCTGATGGACGCAGCGGAGGTGCTGACCCTCGCCGGCCTACTTGTGCTTGCCGGGGGTACCCTGGGGGCTGCTGTCTGGCTGCGCAATGGCCTGGCCGCGCAGGCTGTCGGGTTGGTGCTGCTGGGTGTCGCCGGCGCCTGGGTGCTCGCATCGGGACATGCTGTGGGCGCAGGGTTCAGCGGCGAGGTCAGGCCAGCGTTTGGCCTGGATCGGATGAGCGGTCTGTTCCTGACGCTGATCGCGGTTGTGGGCGCCCCGGCTGCCGTGTTCGCACGTGACATACCGGCGGGTCGCGGTGGGCGAGCGTTGGCCGTCACTACTGGAGTCTTTCTGCTTGTGCTCGTGGGGTTTGTCGGCGCGCGGGACGTGAGCACGTTTCTTGGGTTCTGGGAGCTGATGACGTTGGTGCCCGCGGCGGCGATCCTGCTGGGGCGCCAGGATCGGGAGGCTCGGCACGGGGTGTTCGTGTATCTCGCGATCACCCACATCGGCGGTGCGGGCGTCTGGGTTTCGATGCTCGTCTTGACGTCGCATGGGGCCCTGGCGGGGCATCAGCTAGCCGGCGGGCTGGGGGTGTTGGTGGCCTGCTTCTCGCTGGTCGGGTTCTCGACCAAGGCGGGGTTGATGCCGTTTCACTCCTGGTTGCCGCGGGCGCATCCGTTGGCGCCGCCGCACATTTCGGCGGTCATGTCGGGGGTGATGATCAAGCTGGCGCTGTACGGGCTGATCCGGGTTCTGTTCCAGTGGCTTGCGCCCCAGGGTCTGTGGGTGGGGCTGGTGCTTACGGGGATCGGTGTGCTGTCGTGCCTGGGCGGGGTGCTGTACGCGCTGATGCAGCAGGAGCTCAAGCGGCTGCTGGCCTTCTCCTCGATCGAGAACGTGGGGATAGTCGCCGCGGGCCTTGGCGCATCGCTGGTGTTCGCCCGCTTGGGGCATCCCCTCTGGAGTGCAGTGGCGTTCGCTGCTGCTCTGCTGCACGCTCTCAACCACGCGGTCTTCAAGGGCTTGCTGTTCCTGGGCGCGGGCGCCCTGTCCGGGGCGGTTGGCGCGCTCGAGCTCGACTCGCTTGGAGGGTTGCTGCGGCGGATGCCGTGGACCGGCGCGGCGTTTGCCGTTGGGGCGATGGCGATTGCCGGACTGCCGCCGCTGAACGGGTTCGCCTCGGAGTGGCTGACGTTGCAGTCGCTGCTGCATCTGGCCGTCGGTGGCCCTGTCGGGGTCGCGCTGGCGGAGGCGCTGGCGGCGGCGGCTCTTGCCGGCACGGCGGCCCTTGCCGTGTACTGCTTCGTGAAGGTGATCGGGCTGGTGTTGCTGGGGGCGCCTCGCCGGCCGGAGTGTGCGGCCGCGCGGGAGGTGTCAATCGGGATGCGGGCGAGCATGGCCTTCCTGGCGGGGTCGTGTGTCGTGTTGGGTGTCGCGCCCGGGGTTCTCGTGCCGACCCTCGCGGGTCTCGGTCCGGGCCACGCGAGCCTGCCGGCCGGCACGGGGCTTGCGGTCCCGGGGACCGGCTCGCTGCCGACCGTTGCCCTTGCTCTCGCGTTGGCGGTCCTGGCCGGGGTGCTGGTGAGGGCCGCCCGCGGTCGCCGCAGCGCACCGGACCCCGCATGGGCGTGCGGTCAGCTGCCCGGGGCCGAGCTTCAGTGGACCTCAGCGGGCTTCACCAAGCCGTTGCGCTTGACCCTGGAGGCGCTGCTGCGTCCGCACCGCGAGGCCAGCGTGCAGGTGAGCCGTGGCGTCGTGCAGGCCGTCGTATATGAGGCGAGCGTCCCGCACCTCTTCGACACGCTGCTCTACGGTCCGGTCAGGCGCGGGGCGCTGCGTGGCGCCTGGGCCGTGCGGCGGCTTCAGTCCGGCAGCCTGCGGGCCTATCTGCTCTACCTGCTGGTTGTCCTTGGCGTGCTGCTCGCGCTGGCCAGGGCGGGGCTGCTGGCATGAGCTCCTCGACGATCGTCGCAGGGGTCGTGCAGGTCGGCGGCGGAGTGCTTGTCGCTCCGGCTCTGGTCGGCGCGGTCCAGCGCTGCAAGGCGCTCCTGCAGGGCAGGAGGGGCGCCTCGCTGGTCCAGCCCTACCGCGATCTGCGCCGCCTGTGGGGAAAGACGGGTGTCTCACCGCAGCCGCGCTCGGTCGTTTACGAGTTGGCTCCGGCGGTCGTCGCGGCGTCTTCGGCGCTGGCGCTGGTGCTGCTGCCGATTGGAGGGCGGGCGCCCGGCTGGGGCTTGGGCGATGACGCGCTCCTGCTGGTGGGGCTGCTCGCGCTGTCGCGGTTCGCGATCGTCCTGGCCGCCTGGGACACCGCCGGGGCGTTCGGGTTGATGGGAGCGGCGCGGGACCTGATGCTCGGCGTGTTCGTGGAGGGTCTGCTGCTGATGGTCGTGCTGGCGCTCGCCCTACCCGTCCGAAGTACGAGCTTGGTCGCGATGAGTGACGCCGTGACGGCTGCGCACCAGTGGTCGAGTCCGGCGCACTGGCTGGCGGCACTGGCGTTCCTGCTAGTGGTGCTCGCCGAGACGGGCCGCCAGCCGATCGGCAACCCCGACACCCATCTGGAGTTGACGATGATCCACGAGGGGCCGCTGTTGGAGTACGCCGGTCGCGAGTTGGCATATCTACAGTGGGCGGCCGCGGCCAGGCACTGGGTGATGCTGGTTCTGGTCTGCGACCTTCTGATCCCCCACCCTGGTTCCTTCGCGGCACAGCTTGCTGTGCTCGGCGGAGGGCTGGCGCTGCTGTGCGTGGCACTCGCAGTCTGCGAGACGGTGCAGGCCAAGACGCGGATCCTGCGTGTGCCGCTGCTGCTGGGATCGGGCATGACGCTGTGCCTGCTGGGCCTGGTCAGCTGGTTCGTGGCAAGCAACGGATGAGCGGGGTCGCGATATGGGTGCTCGTGGCCAGCTCGCTGGCCGTTGTCATGGCCCGCCGTCGTACCAGCGCGATCCTGCTCGTCGCGCTGCAGTCGCTGATCCTCGGCGTCTATGCGCTCACGAAAGGACCGTATGGGTCGGCGCTGGCTATCGTCGCCACGATCCTGATAGCCAAGGCGCTGCTGCTGCCCTGGTTGCTGCTGGTGACGGTACGTCGGGCCCCCAAGCAGCGGCTGCTTGGTGGCGAGTCGCCGGCGCTCGTGCGGCTGATCGTGGCGCTGCTTGTGGGGTTCGCGATCGAGCAGCTCATCCCCCGGCTGGGGCTGACCGAAGCCGTGATCGAACACGCCGCTGTCGGGATGCTGGGGCTGGGCATGGCCGTGGCGCTCCTCCGCCGAGCGGTGATCTTCCAGGCGCTCGGCTTTCTGATCGCCGAGAACGGCGTCTATCTGGCCGGCCTGTCGCTGCGAGGCGGGCTGCCTGCGCTGATCGAGCTCGGTCTTGCCTTCGACCTGGTCGTGATCGTGTCGGTGGCGGCCGCGTTCGCCGCCAAGATCCACGAGCAGCTGGGCAGCGGCGACACCTCCCTTCTGGAGCAGCTGCGTGATTAGCGTCTTGGTGATCGCCGTGCCCTCCTCGCCGGTGCTCGGAGCGCTCGCGGTCCGTATCGCGCGCACCCCGCGGGGTGCCGACCGGGTCAGCCTGCTCAGTGCGAGCATTACGGCGCTGCTCGCGCTGGCCGCGAGTGCGCTCGGAGCCTTCCACGATGCCCACGGGCTGCACGGCTCCTGGTTCCTCTTGGACCGTGCCGGGGCCGCCTTTCTGGCGGTGATCGCAGTGGTCGGTTGGTGCAGCGCGGCCACCTCGCCCGCTTATCTGGCGGGGGCCGGCAAAGGGCTGTTCGCCGCCAGGCGAGCGCGTGCCTGGTACTACACGGCCTTTCACCTGTTCTGGGCGCCGCTGCTCGCGCTGGCGCTCGCCAGGAACCTCGGCGTGGCATGGCTCCTGATCGAGGCCACGACCGGCGCTTCGGCGCTGCTGGTCGCCTACACGGGCAAGCGCAATGCCCTGGAGGCCGGGTGGAAGTACCTGGTGCTGACGACCTTCGGCCTGGCCGTGGCGCTGCTGGGCATCCTCATCCTGTTCATAGGCCTCGCGCCGCACGGCGGCCCGCTGGGGACGCTCGACTGGCAGACGATCGCCCGCAGGGCACCCATGCTGTCGCACGACACGGCGCTCTTCTCGCTCGTGCTGATCCTGGCCGGGCTCGCAGCCAAGATCGGCTGGGCGCCGGTGCACAACTGGCTGCCCGACGCCCACAGCGAGGCGCCTGCGCCGATCAGCGCGCTGCTCTCCGGAGCGCTGCTGCCGACCGTGATCCTGATCGCCTGGCGGCTCGTGCTGACGCTCGGCCCTGCGGTCCCCCACCACCTCGCCGACCATCTCCTGCTCGGGTTCGGGCTGGCCTCGCTCGTGCTCGCGGTCCCCTTCCTGTGGCGGCCGATGCCATGGAAGCGACTGCTGGCCTACTCGAGCCTCGAGCACATGGGCGTCCTCGCCCTCGGGATCGGCTTCGCCTCCCCGCTGGCGAGCCTCGGCGTGATCGTCCACCTGGCCGGTCACGCGCTGGCGAAGTCGCTGGGGTTCTACGCCGCGATACCGCTGCAACGCCACGATCCCCGCAGCGCCGAGCAGCCGCCGAGCGGGCTGGTCAGGCTCAGCCGCCCGGTTGGCGCGGCCGCGGCGATCAGCCTCGCCACGCTCAGCGGGCTACCGCCCTCGCCGCTGTTCCTCAGCGAGCTGCTGATCCTGCTCGGCGGCGTCGCCGCCCACCAGGTCGCCCTCGTGACTGTCGCAGCCGTCGCGCTGGCGCTCGGGTTCCTCGGTCTCGCGCACGCGCTGATCGAGACGCTGGCCGGAGAGAGCCACGGGCAACCCTGGCCGCTCGGGCGCACCGTGCGGATCACGCGACGCCTGGCCATCGCGGCCGGCTGCGGGCTGCTCGCCGTCACCGTCGTCGGGTTCCTGCTGGTGAGCGCCCACGCCGGTGTCGGGCTGATGGGAGGTCTCTCTTGATCCGCCGCCCTCCAGAGCTGGTGGCGAGCGCTCCGGAGCACTGGCGAGCGTGCTGTGAGGAGCAGGCACGCGCCGGCGGGCGCTTCTGTGGACTGTTCGCAAGCCGTTCCCCCGAGGGCCGGCAGGTCCGGGCGGTCTTCGTCCACCCGGGCCGCGACATCGTCGTCTGCGCACCTGTGCACGCTGGAGCGATCGACACGCTCGTCGACCTGTTCCCAGCGGCCGGCCAGGACGAGCGAGAGGCGCACGACTCCTACGGCGTGCGCTTCCACGGGCACGAGCCTCTGCGGCCCCTGCTCGAGCACACCGCCACCCCCGAGTCATGGACCGTGCCCGCGCACGGCCACGGTCCCTTCCAGGTCGCCGTTGGGCCGATCCATGCCGGTGTGATCGAGTCCGGCCACTTCCGCTTCACCGTCGTCGGGGAGCGCATCCTGTATCTGAACCTGCGTCTCTTCTACAAGCACCGAGGCCTGCAAGTCGCCGCCGAGGGGCGCCCGCTCGCCGATGGTCTGCGCTACGCGCAACGGGCGTGCGCGGCGTGCTCGGTGACCAACTCCGTGGTCTACGCGCAAGCCTGCGAATCGCTACTGGGCCTTCAGCCCGACGACTGCCTGCGCCGCGCACGCACCCTGCTGCTGGAGCTGGAGCGTCTCTACAACCACCTGGGTGACATCTCTGCGATCTGCGCCGGCGTCGGTTTCGCGCCCGGGACGATGGCCTTCGCGACCCTCAAGGAGCAGGCCCACAGACTCAACCGGCGACTGTCCGGGCACCGCTTCCTGTTCGACACTGTGAAGCTGGGCGAGAGCGCGCTGCGGATCGACGCCGCCCGCGCGCTCGCTGCACGAGAGGAGCTGAGGGCGCTGGGAGAGCAGGAGCGACACCTCTGGCGAGAGCTCACTTTCGCCACCTCCGTCCAAGACCGCCTCACCGGCATCGGTGCACTCAGCAGACAGGAGGCCCTCGACCTGGGCGCGGTGGGCCCGAGCGCGCGTGCCGCCGGAGTGGCGCACGACGTCCGCAGCGAAAGCCCCCGACTCCATTACGAAGACTTCCAGCCCGTCACAGCCCAACCTGCAACAGGCGATGTCCTCGCGCGCCTGCAGGTCCGTCAGCTGGAGCTCGAGCAGACCTTCCAGATCCTCGACCGGCTTCTCTCGCACGCACTCCTACCCGGACGAGCAAGCAAAGGTGCAGACGACCGGTGCGCCACCGGTGTCAGCCGGGTCGAGAGCCCCCGCGGCGAGACACTATGCGTCGTGGACAGCGATGGCGAGAAGCTAAACCGGCTGCACCTGCGGACAGGCTCCTACACCAACTGGCCCGTGCTCGCACACGCCGTCCGCGAAGACCTCCTCCCTGACTTCCCAGTCATCAACAAGAGCTTCGAGCTTTGCTACGCCTGTGTGGACCGCTGAAGCCGATGTTCCTCCTGCTCAGAGAGCTCCAGCGCATCCGTAAGGAGACGTCGCTGGAACGCCCGCGTCACCCAGGGTCACTCGCGCTGCGCCACGTCGACGCGGGCTCCTGCAACGGCTGCGAGCACGAGCTCACAGCGACAGCCAACCCCTGCTACGACCTGCAACGCCACGGCCTGAGCATCGTCGCCTCACCCCGCCACGCCGACGTCCTGCTGGTCACCGGAGAGATCACAACCCGGATGGCCGAGCCACTCAGGCGCGCCTACCGGGCGATGCCCGAGCCTCGCCTGGTCGCGGCGCTCGGCGACTGCGCCACGGGCCGCTCCAAACTCGCCCACCCCGGCGAGATCGCCGGAGCACTCCAGGACATCCTGCCCATCGATCTGCGCATCCCAGGTTGCCCGCCGACTCCCGAACAGATCGCACACGCCCTGCTCACGCTCATACATCACACCCCGGACGCCGAGGCATAGTTGACCATCTGATAAACTTATGAGAAGCGTGCCGGGGAGGACACGAACCGGTGGCACAATGTCCACCCCGAGCCAAGGTGGAGAGCGTTTGACCATGCCGGCCCGCGAGACAAACACAAAAGGAGCCGAGGCGGCCCAACGCCGCGCCGTCTACCAGCTGAAGGCCGAGTTCTTCCGCGTCCTCGGTCACCCCGTCCGCGTCCGCATCCTCGAGCTTCTCAAAGACGGCGAGCGCACCGTCGGAGACCTCCAACAAGAGCTGCAAATGGACTCCAGCGGCACCTCCCAACACCTCGGCGTGCTGCGCAAGCACGGCGTCCTGGAGGCGCGCCGCGAAGGTACAAACGTCTACTACTCCGTCCGCGACCCGAGGACCTTCCAGCTCCTGGAGGTCGCACGTCAGATCCTGACCTCCAACCTCAGCGAATCACAGGCCGTGCTCGGAGAGCTCGCCACGTCGAGCTGAACGGATTGGGAGTCACGGCTCCGAAGATGCGAGCCGCGCTCGATCGAGCTCCTCGGTGCGCAGGACGTGCCGCCGGATGAAGGCGAGCTGGTCGCCCACGACCGCCTCGTGCTCGGAGCCGTCGTAGATGTCAAAGTGGTCGACGCCTGGGTACAGGCACAGCTCGCCACGGGGTGCTCGCTTGGCTGCGGCGATCGCGGCAGACGGCCTTGCAACCTGATCAGCCATCCCGACGCAGACAAGCCACGGGCAGTGGAGGCACTTGGCGTGCCGGCCGGGGTTGTACGGGCGACCCAGCAGCCACCGCGACGACAAGCGGTCTCTCCAGCGCGAGTCCTCGCCGATCGCCACCACATGTCGCCAGCCCGCCTCGCTGCCCGGCGCGTTGATGAACGCCGCCGCGTCCGGTTGTCCGACGACGGGCATGTGCTCGCCGCGGACTGCCGCAAGGAGCATCCGAGCCACCACCTTGGGAGGCGGCCGGTAGGCCTGACGGACGATGTTGATGAACGGAACCTGACTGATCGCGGCTGCCACCCGCGAGTCGGCTGCGGCGGCCGCGAGAGCGTTACCGCCTGCCATCGAGGATCCGAACGTCACGACGCGGTCAGGATCAACCCCAGACCAACTGCGGGCGAACGCGATCGCGTGAGCCCAATCCTCGAGCTGTCGTCGCGGCTGAAACAGATCGGGGATGCCGGCGCTGTCGCCGAACCCGCGATGGTCGAACGCGAGCGCAAAGGAGCCCTGCTCGGCGAAGCGCTCTGCGAATGCCCCAAGACGGTCACGCCGTGTTCCCGACAGCCCATGCGCCATCACTATCACAGGACGGCGACCGTCCTGTCCTGCCTGAGCGGGCTCGTACGCCCAGGCCGCGCACGGGTCGCCGCCCACGTCGAACTGCGTATCGATTCGGTTCATGCATGGTTAACGTCCACGCGGCCCGAGACGTGAGATCGCTTCGGGAGCGCGCGGATGATCAGTGTGCTCGCTTGAGGCCGAGGCGGATCGACCCCACGACACCGGGCGTGCTCGCGGAGCGTTCAGGCGTCGTGGCGCTGCGACCAGGGCGGCGCGTCCGCCGATATCCGCCGGGTGGGGGCTCCGAAGAGCACTGTCGCTGGGTCAAAGCGCCCGGGTGACAAACGCACTCGCTGGCCATGCATCGTGGTCCGCCATCAGGTTAGGTGCCCGGCACACGAAGGCAAGCGTTGCCGTCGCCGACGCGGCTACGTCGCGCGGGTATGGGACCCTACCCGGCGCCGCTCGATTTCCTCTCTCACGTTCCGCTCTCTCACCCGAGGAAGCCGTCGCCTGGCGCCTGGAGATAAGAGCCGCACTCAACAGCGCCCCGGCCAGCTCTGGGCGCCCCCTCACGGTCATCGAGGCCAGCGACAGTTCCTGAGCGCAGCGAAGGACGGAGTCGCACTGAACAAGCGCGGCAAGCCATACAAGAAGAGCTCAACGAGATCGCTCGAACAAGCACTGCAAGGCCGGTTCGTCCTTGATTCCTATGGTGGGCCCGACCGGGATCGAGTCACGCTCAGCGCCTGCTGCAAAGCTCATCAATCAGCCGCTGGGCCCTGTCGGCGCGATCCCCGGACACCAAGACCCCGGCCTCCTTCTCGGAGACCGGGGCGGTTCGTCCTTCTTCAAGATGGTCGGGGCGCCCGGATTCGAACCGGGGACCTCTCGGACCCAAACCGAGTGCGCTACCAGACTGCGCCACGCCCCGCTGCCCTCCAGTCTAATGGCGCCGCCCGCCCGCCAACCGGAATTTAGCCGTCACCGCGAGGCCCTCCCAACCCCTCTAGCGCCGCCAACCCTCACCGCCCCCTCCGCTGCTAGCCTCCGCCACCGTCATGGCCGACGTCCAGCCCCTGCAGGCCTTCCGCTACGACACGGCAGTCGTCGGCGACCTCTCCCAGGTCGTCGCTCCCCCCTACGACGTCATCGACCCGGCCCAGCGCCAGGGCCTGTTGGCCCGTTCCCCCTTCAACGTCGTCGCCGTCGACCTGCCCCAGAAAGAGCCGGGTGGCCGCGATCCCTACGAGGCCGCCGGGCAGCTGTTCGCGGGCTGGCAGCAGCAGGGCGCGATCAAGCGCGACGCCGAGCCGTCCCTCTTCGCCCACATCCAGGACTACTCCGGTCCCGATGGCGTCGCCCGCACCCGCCGGGGCTTCTTCTGCCGGGTGCGGATCGAGGGCTATGGCCCGGGCCGTGTCCGCCCCCACGAGCGCACCCACCCGGGACCGAAGGAGGATCGCCTGCGCCTGACCCGCGCCACGAAGGCCAACACCTCCCCCATCTTCTCGCTGTACTCCGACCCCCAACAGGCGGCCTGGGCGGCCCTCGAGCCCGTCACCGCCCAGCAGCAGCCCTGGGCTGACGTGACAGACGGCGACGGCACCCGCCATCGCCTCTGGCAGATCACGGACCCCGCCGCCATCGCCGCCGTCCAAGCGGCCACCGCCGACGCCGAGCTGCTGATCGCCGACGGCCATCACCGCTACGAGACGATGGACGCCTACGCCCAGGAGGTCGGCGGCGAGGGACCCCACCGCTACATCCTCATGTGCCTCGTCGCCCTGCAGGATCCGGGTCTGACGATCTTCCCGACCCACCGCCTCGTCCGCGACCTCGACGAGGCCCGCTGGGCCGCCCTGGACGAGACCATCGCCCGCGACTTCGACGTGACCGAGGTCGACGTCGCCGACATCGCACCGGCCCCCAGCGAGGAGCCGACACCCCTGACGATGGGCTACATCGACCGGCGCACGGAGCGCCCGCTGCGGCTGACCCTGAAGGACCAGGCCATCGCAGATCGGGCCCTGGCCGAGCACACCGAGCCCTATCGCCATCTCGACACGGGGGTGTTGGAGACGATCCTGCTGAAGGGGGCGCTCGGCCTCAGCGACGATGACATCTCCCACTTCAACGGGATGTTCTACGCCCGCGACACCGAGGAGGCCGTGGCCATGGTCCGCTCCGGGGAGTACGACGCGGCCTTCGTGATGCGCCCGACGCCTGTCCGGCAGGTGCGGGAACTGGCCGCCGAGGGCGAGAACATGCCCCCCAAGTCGACCTTCTTCTACCCCAAGCTCCTGACCGGGCTGCTCTTCAACCCGCTGGCCTGAGAGCCTGCCGGCCGGGTATCCGGTCTCCCCCGGCCGCCTATGCGACGACCGGGGGAGTCCGCTCCTCTCCGCTGGGTCCTACTTGGCTTCGATTTCGCCCGCGTTGCAGGCGTAGGGCTTGTAGAAGGCGCTGCCCAGGACGCACCGCCACATGCTCTGGTTCGTCTCGCTGGGCGCCCCGGAGAAGCTGAGGTTGGCAGCGGACTGCATGTAGGCGGGGCCTGTCTGCCTCGCTTTCAGGCCTGCTTCCAGCGCGTACCCGTCGTCCAGCAGCCCGGCCTCGCTGTAGGCGGTGCCGATCAGGTCGACCCCGATCGGGTCTCCGCCGGTCGAGCTGTTCTGGGCCCCGAAGCCGGCCGGGACCGTCAGGACCGGGTAGCCGGCCCTGTCGGCGATGCCAACCAGCGAGCTGCCGCTCGGCACCATGATCGCCGAGTAGTCGTCACCCGGTTCGCCGGGCGTGCCGTCGTCGAGGATGTTGTCGATCACTGCCCGGTCTTCCGTGCGTCCCTGCGCGAGGTTCGCCTGGTAGGTCGCCGTCGTGGTCGGTTCCTGGTAGTTCACGGCCGCCGCAGCCAGCAGGCTGTTCTGACCGAACTTCAGGCCCTCGATCGGGTTTGCTTGGTTGTATTCGATGACCCCCTGCAGCGACGTCGGTCCCGTCGTGGCGCTGGACAGGAACGTGTCCAGGTCGCGGTGGAACTCGTAGGGGATCACGCTGGCCGCGGTCGTGCCCGATGCCGGGGTGACCACAGTCGTGCTGGCCCCCAGCGTCGCCAGCTCGCCGACCGCCGTCGGGTAGGGGGCAGCGGTGCTCGAGACCACCGCTATCCGCTTGCCGTTCAGGGCGCTCGGCGACAGGCCCGCCGTGTAGTCGGGGTGCCCTTCAGGCTGACCTTCGGTCGCCGGATCGCGTGGGTCCTTGCCGGCCAGCACGTTCAGGGTGCTCGCCACGTCGCCCACCGTCTGGCCGATCGGGCCCGGGGAGTCCTGCGATGGGGCGACCGGCATCATGCCCGCCCGGCTCACCAACCCGACAGTCGGCTTGAGGGCCACGACCCCCGCGTTGCCCGCTGGGGCGATCATCTGGGCGCTTTCGGTCGAGGTCTCGCTGCCTACGGCCAGCGGGGCCATGCCGATCGACACGGCTGCAGCCGCTCCCGCCGAGGATCCTCCCGGGCTCTTGTTGGTGTCCGACGGGAGCAGCACCTGACCGCCCAGCGAGGAGTAGCCCTGTGGCATGTTCGGGTCGAACTGGCCGCCCAGCTCGGTGACGTTGGTGTCACCCAGGATGATCGCGCCGGCGGCCTTCAGCTTCGCCACGATCGTCGAGTCCGTGGCGGGCATGTCGTCCTCCAGGGCAATCGAGCCGCCGCTCGTGGGCATGCCCGTGGCGTCGATCGTGTCGTTGACCAGCACCGGGATGCCCGCCAGCGGCCCGACCGGCGGCGCCTTGCCTTCCTTGGCCCGCTTGCGTGCCCTGTCGCTGGCCGCCGCTTCTTCGACGGCCTGCGAGCTCAGGTCGCGGACCGCCTGCACGGCAGGCCCCTGGTCGTTGGTCAGGGCGATCCTGTAGAGCTCTGCCTTGACCAGCTTCTTGGCCGTGATCGTCCCTTCTTCCAGCATCGACTCGAGCTCCGCAGCCGAGGTCGTTTCCAGCGAGAACGGCTCTACGAAGCGGCCGCCTTCGAGCATCTTGATCGTCGAGCCGTAGTCGGGGTTGCAGTGCCCTCGCGAGGCGAAGGGCTCCGCCGGCACCGTGTGGGCGCACCGGTAGGAGGCCGGGTCGACCAGCCCCGGCGGCTGGTGGAGCTTCGTGGACTGTTCGACCACGTAGGCCACCCCGAGCAGGTTCAGCTCGTCGTAGGCCCCTCCGTTGATGTTTACGTTGACAGAGCGCCGCTGGGTCGTCGTGTAGCCCATCGGAACCGTTATCTCGGGCAGGCCCGCCTGGGGACCGCTCGGGACCGAGCCGACCACGGCGATCACCGGTCCGCCGCCGCCGCTCGGTTCGTTCATCATCTTTTCGATCGCTTCGTGGTAGAGCTTCTTGCGCTGCGGAAGGATCGCGTCGTATTCCTGCTGGTTTTTCCCGCCCGGGGTGTCTTCCGCTTCAGACTCCGTCGCGTGGGCCGAGTCGCCGTCCTTCAGCGCCTCCTGCGGGTTCGTGCGGTCGACTTCGACCTCCTGCACCAGGCTTTTCACCGGCGCCGATTCGCCCAGGCGCTTGTAGTACTCGTCGATCGTCGCGTGTTCCTCGTAGTGAGCCGGCAACGCCGGCAGCGTGCCGACAGTCGTCGCTTTGTCTTCCACCATGATCGCCCCCGCTGCCTGCAGCGCATTGACCGCCTTCTGCACGGCTTCCTCGCTTGCAGTCAGGGTGCACGTCGGCTGGGGCGTGCAGGTGTTGCCGTTGTAGCCGATCCGCTTGCCCTGGACGTAGGACATCGTCAAGGCCGAGCTGTAGTCCGGCAGGCTCGTGAAGGGCGCCTGCAGGACATCGCCGTTGGTCTTCCATTCCGGGCCCATGATGTCGGCGTACTCCTTTTCCGCTTCCGGGTCCGTGCCGGGCGCCTCGGCGATCGACTGCAGCGTGATCGCCGCGTCTTCGACGCTCCTGACGATCGGGCCGGCCGTGTCCTGGGAGGCGTCGATCGGGGCGATCCCGTAGCCGGGCACCAGGCCCAGGGTCGGACGAAGCCCGACGTCGCTCTGCTGCGTGGAGGGGCTGATGATCGAGCCGGACGTTTCAGTGCCGATCGTCAGCGCCGCCAGGCCTGCAGCGGCCGACGCCGCCGAGCCTGAGGAGGACCCGCTCGGCCCCTCGGAGGTGTCGATCGCGCTCAGCACCTGGCCCGTCAGGTTGCTGAAGCCAGACGGCTGGCTGCCGAAGCTGTTGGCCCACTCCGACAGGCCGACCTTGCCCAGGATGATCACGCCGTGGGCACGCAGCTGCTTGGCCACCCCCGAGTCGCTCGGCGGGAAGGATTCGCGCAGCGCCCAGTCGCCCGCCGAGGTGTACATCGGCGTCGCGTCGATGATGTCCTTGAGCAGGATCGGCAGGCCCATGGCCGGGCCGAGGTTCTCGTGCTTGGCCCGCTCCTTATCGATCTGGCGGGCTTCCGCCAGCACGCCGGGGTTGATCTGGGTGACCGCATTCAGGCCCGGACCGGACTTGTTGAGCGCTTCGATCCGGGCCAGGTAGGCCTTGACCAGTTCTACGGAAGTGATCTGACCTTCCTGGAGCAGCTTCTCCGCTTGAACGCCCGTCATCGTTTCCAAGTTGGGTGTCGCGGCGCCTGCCGCAGCCGTCTCGCGCAACAGAGCAAACGAGATCAGCGCGAAAGCGCAGAGGAAAATGGCCGAGAGTCGGCGCGTTGATGCCATCGAGGGTCCTTCCATCGAGGATTTAGGACTGCCTGGTGCGATGACGGACGCTCGCCCTGGGAGCGGGCTCGTCCGGCGACCAGCACGTTTTCACGTATCACGCGATATGGAACCCGACAGCGGTCCAGGATCCCACCTGCGGGTTTGTACGCTTGGCCATCCTGCGCCGAATGTCACTAGTTGTCATTACGTCGTCACGCCGGCCGAGCGCGCTGGACGTCTCTCACTTGCGGGCGGCAGGCCGCGGCGCGAGCGAGCATGCTCTGCGGTCGAGATTCCCCTACCCTGCCCTGACTCCAGCTCCAGAGCCCCCCTCACCTGTGCCTCCACGCGCCACGTTTCTTAAGGTTCGACCTCCACACCTATCGTCGGCGAGGGGTATCATCGGTGGCAGGAGGGAAGCAGGAGCCGACGAAGGGACGCACATGCCCGAGACCCAGGGTCAACAGAGGATGAAGGCGACAGCCCGCCGCGACGGATCGGGGCTTCGCCACAGCGTGCAGGTCCGCGACCACCAGCTGGTCGTCGACGAGCTCCTGGACGACGGCGGCGAGGACAGTGGACCCTCCCCGCTCGAGCTGCTCGCCGTCAGCCTCGCCTCCTGTACGGCCATCACGATGGAGATGTACGCAGCTCGCAAGAGCTGGGACATCGGGCATGTGGAGGTCGACGTCGAGTACAGCCCCGCCGAGCGCGGCTGCCCGACGAAGTTCCAGCTCGTCATCAGGCTGCCCGACGACCTGCCCGAGGAACAGGTCGAGAAGCTGCGCGTGATCGCCGCCAAGTGCCCCGTGCACCGTGCCCTGGACGGCGAGGTCATGTTCCAGGAGCGCATTGAGCGCGTTCACCTGGCCGCCTGACCCCTCGGCTGCCCAGAGCATCCCGCTGCACGGCGCCGAGCCCGTCTCCGCTGCCGTCCTCGTACCCCTCTTCCGCGCCGACGGGCAGACGCTCCTCGTCCTGACCAGGCGGCGGGCCGACCTGCGCCGCCACGCCGGTGAGATCTCCTTCCCCGGCGGCCGCCGCGACCCCGACGACGCCGACCTGGCCCGCACGGCCCTGCGCGAGGCCCAGGAGGAGATCGGCCTCGACCCCGCCCAGGTGACGCTGCTGGGCGAGCTGCCGGCGACCTCTACGATCGCCACCAACTACCTGATCCACCCCTATGTCGCCTCGATCCCGGCCGGCCTGGGCTGGCAGCTCTCCCCTCGCGAGGTCGACTGCGTGCTGGAGCTGCCCCTCGCGGCCATCCGCGCCGGGCGAACGGTCACCCAGCTGCAGCGGCGTGGCCTGACCTTCATGACCGACGCCTACCTCGTCGGCGAGCACCTCATCTGGGGAGCCACTGCCCGCATCATCGAGCACCTGCTGAGCCGCCTCGATGACGCCTGCGACAGCGCCGGCGAGGACATCGCCCTGCTATCCGAGCCGGCCCAGGGCTGAGCCCATGCCCGTCGGCTCCATCGCACCCGTCGCCCCCGGCCAGGCGCCCCCGAACGCGACCAGGCCCGCCCCCGCCAGCGACAGCCACGCCCCCGCCCGCAACGAGACCGACAGCCCGGGACCGAGCGAGGACGGCGGGACGGCCATCCGGTAGCCCACGCAGGCCGCTGCCAGCAGCCCCAGCGGGACGACCGCCTGCCCGGCCCCACCCGGCGCCGCCGTGCCCGTCTGCGCCAGCCCGAGCAGGGCGTCCAGCAGCGACAGGGCCGCCGCTGCCAGCACGATCGCGCTCAGGACCCCGAAGGCCTCCCGCGCACTCAGGGTCGCGACCGCCGTGCCCGTCGAGGGCGTCCCGCCCGTCAGCGCCAGCAGCGAGCGCACCAGAGCCGGCCGGCCTTGCTCGACCAGCGCCGATGCCCCAGCCGGCGCCAGCGCAACCGCATACCAGGGCAGGAACAGCCCCGCCATCAACACCAGCGCCCCCAGCCCCGACATGGCCAGGCCGTACCTCGATCGCCCCAGACTCATGCGCCAGCATCGGCCGCCCTGCCCCGCGGCTTGACCTACGTGAACGATTGTGCGCTTGGTTACGAGGGCTGGCCGAGGAGGCGCCCGATCGCGCCCAGCGCCTGTTCCCGCCAGCCGGCGTCGCCCGGGCCGACCGCCAGGATCTGCAGGGGGATGCGGTTGAGCTCCGCCAGGCGCCGGACGATCGCCTCGCCGCCGCCCAGCAGCTCGCCCATCCGCCCCTCCTCATCCTCTCCTCGCTCGTAGACGACGCCGCGCACGGTCGTGTCGATCGCCTGGGTCATGAAGAACTCCAGGCGCTCCCCGAATAGGGCCGACAGCTGCTCATCGCTGCCGGCGGCCCCCGCCAGCATCCAGCACAGCACCGTCACCCGGTCCAGGGCGCCCCGCATCGTCGCCAGGCGGTCGGGATCCCCGATCCAGCACTCCGCGCCCGCCTGCTCGATCGCCGCCCGCCCCGCCTCCGAGCGGGTCGTGACCCGCACGGCCTGCTCCTCGGCCACCAGTGCCCGCGCCAGGCCGATGCCCCTGCAACCGCCGCCGACGATCAGCACCCGCGCCACGGCGGGCACCTTACAGCCGCCGGAGCGCCAGCCCCCTCCTCAGGCCGCCTGCAGCTGCAGACGCTCGAGGACCTCCTGGCTGTCCGTGCCGTGGGCCCGCAGGACGTTGTCGAAGTCCTGCCCGTAGACGTCCATGACGGCGATCAGCACGTCGGAGGTGTCGAGATCCCCGGCGCCCCTGCGCTCAGCCGCGGCCGCTGCCCCCTCGCCGACGCTCGCCACGACGTCCTCGCCGGAGGCAGGCTCGTCCGGCTGGGGCTCGCCGTGATGGCCTTCCAGGGGCGCCTCGCTGACGCCCAGCGCCTGCAGGACGGCGCCCGAGGGGCCGTGCATGCGCAGGATCCGCAGCCAGCGCTCCGCCTGGGCCTCGCGGGAGCGGGCGAAGGGGATGGCCGTGGAGGCCATGCCCAGGACGACAGCCGCATCGACGTCGGGTGCCGGACGTTCACTCACAGAGCCACCTCTCTATCTCTTGCCAGCGCGCGCGCACGCAGCGGCGCGACGTTGTCGTTGCCAAGACTTATCCGCGGCGGCGCGCTCGACACGTCGATACGCAGGAGCACGCTGTCTGTGCCCTCCAGCAGCCTCGCCGCCTCCTCCAGCAGACGCGCTGCCCGCACCTCCTCGACGCCTGCAGCAGCCAGGAAGCGGGGCGTCCTGTCGCGGCCGATCTCGCGGGCTTCGATCACGAGCGTCTCCTCGATCGCCCGCGGCCGCTCGGGGCCACCGCTCATCCGCAGCAGGCAGGCCGCCATGTCGTCGGGCCGGCGCTGGGTCTGCTCGGCGACCAGCTCCAGCAGGTCCTCCGCAGAGCCCTCGCCCTCGACCGCAGCCAGCGCCGCAGCGAGGCGGTCCCTGCCGTACAGGCCGCTCTCCACCCGGGCCTCTACGACGCCGTCCGTGAACAGGCATGCAAGGGCCCCGCCGGGGACCGACACGACCGTCTCGCGGGTGCCCGTCGGCTGGCCCGTCCCGATCGGGGGAGCGGAGCAGGCCACGATCGCCGCGTCGGGGTCGAGGCCGCTCAGCAGCGGATGGGGATGCCCCGCGCAGGAGTAGCGCAGCAGCCGCCGGCGAGGGTCATATGTCGCCAGCACGACCGTCGCGAAGGAGCCTTCGAGCTGGCGCTCCAGGGCAGGCGCCGCCGAGCGCAGGGCCTCGCGGGGCGAGAGGCCCGCCTCCATGTAGGCCCGCAGCGTGAACCGCAGCAGGGTCGTGTGCGGCAGGGCCGAGCGCCCATGGCCCGAGACGTCCCCCACGATCGCCCCGACGAGGCCGTCGGGAAGGGCGAAGACGTCGTAGAAGTCACCGCCCGCGCCGGGACCCGAGGCCGGCCTGTAGGCGGCGCTGGTCCCCAGCGGTCCCAGCCGATCCGGGAGCTCCGGCAGCAGCGCCGCCTGCAGCAGCCCCACGTCCTCCAGCAGGGCAGCCCGCTGGGCGGCCAGCCGCCTCGCCCGCCGCGCCGAGGCCCGCGAGAGCATCGCCAGCCCCGCCGCCAGCAGGCCCAGACCCGTCAGCAGCCCCCACAGCCAGCCCGGTATCACGCCGACGATCTGGGTCACAGTGCGCACCAGCGTCGAGCCTCGAGCCGTGGAGCCCCCGCCGCTCTGCCCGGACCGATCGCCGCTCCGCGTGCCGGACGCAGGCACCCCGCCGGCGTGCCGTGCCACGGCAGCTCCCGCCCCGCCTGTGGCCCCCACAGGCAGCAGGGATCTCGCACCGCCGCCGCCGCGCGCATGCCTGCCCGCACCGTGCGACTTCCGCCCCGTGCCGCCCGTGGAGCGCTCACGCGACTGGCCGACCACGCTCGGGGGTGCGCTGACGATCGTCGATGCGACCTGGCTGCTGGCCGCCGGCGCCGGCGCGGTCGAGGCAGTCGCGAGGGGGGTCGTGACGGGAGAGGAGGCTCCGCCGCCCTGGCTGCCCGCGTGTTCGCGGGCGATCGCTTCTTCGGCTTCCCTGGCTTCGCGCGCTTCGCGTTCCTTGCGCGTTTCGTGTTTGCCTTCGTGTTCCTTACGGGCTTCCCGTTCGCGCTTGCGCTGTTCCCGTTCGCGTTCCCTTTCGCGTTTGGTCTTGGCGGGGGTGCCCTGGGCGCCAGGCGTCGCGTTCCCCTGCGCGCCCGCCCCGCCTTCGCCGCCGTGGCCTTCGTTGCGGGCGGCTTCGCGTTCGGCCCGCCGCTGAGCGTGGCGTTCGGCCGGCGTCTGCCCAGACCCGGTCCCGGAACCCGACCCGGACCCGGACCCTGCTTCAGGACCCCTGCTGCCCTCATGTTCGTGGTGGCGGTCGCGGCCGGCTTCGGGGTGCCCCGAGGCCGGAGCGGACCCTGCGCCCGGCGCCTGGCCGCTCGCGGGCGCGACCGCGGCCCCTTCCCCACTGCCTTCGCTGCTCCCGGCAGTCGTTTCCTGACCGCCGGCTCCGGCCTTCCCGGAGGCCTTGCCATGGCTGTGCTTGGCCTGGGCGGCCCCCGCCGGGAGGACGCTGAGGCCTGTGATGAGGATGGATAGGGCGAGCGCCAGGCTGGTGGCAGGCGCTGGGAGTCTCGGAGGGACGCCCGGACGGGTGACCATCAGGTCGTCGCCGTCGTGCTCCCCTGGACGTAGCCGAGCGCGTCGTGCAACGTGGGGACGATCTCGAACAGGCCGTCCAGGCCGGTCAGTTCGAAGATCCTGCGAACTGTCTCCTCAGCGCAGACGATCGCCAGGCGCATCCCCGGCTGCAGCGCCCGCTGCGCCCCGACCAGGACGCCAAGCGCGGTGGAGTCGATGAAGCTGACCTCGCTGAGGTCGACTACGAGGTGTCGCTCGCCGTCGGCCTCGACGTCTTCCAGGGCCCACTTCAGCTGCGGGGCCGATGAGAGGTCGAGCTCGCCCGCGACGGCCACGACAGTCGTCTGGCGGACCAGGTCGCGCCGGTCGATCTGCAGGCCCGACTCGGGGTCGGTCTGTGGTTGGCGATCTCCGACAGCGTGCATGTTGTGCTCCTGGATGGTCGAGGGGACGTCCATGCATTCGGCAGGGCGCGCGAGGATCTTGAGCCCGTTCCGCAAGGACTCGTACACGCGTCCCCCGGAACCCCGCCGCCCACAGCCCGGGGCGCCTTGACTAGCATCCCTCGCCGATGAGCCAGGCCGAGGACAGCGCGGGCAACGACAGCGGCAGCGATCCGACGGCTCAGGACGTCGTGACGATGGAGAAGATCGTCGCCCTCTGCAAGCGCCGGGGCTTCGTCTTCCCCTCCTCGGAGATCTACGGGGGCGTCGGCTCGACGTACGACTTCGGCCACTACGGGGTGCTGCTGAAGGGCAACGTCAAGGGCGAGTGGTGGCGGGCGATGCTGCAGGACAGAGACGACATCGTCGCGATCGACTCGGCGATCCTCCAGCACCCCCGCGTGTGGGAGGCCTCGGGCCACCTGGCCGGCTTCACGGACCCCCTGGTGGACTGCCGCACCTGCAAGCAGCGCTTCCGGGCCGACCACATCGGCGAGCTGCAGTGCGGGCTGAAACCGTCCAAGCACCCGGGCGAAGCGCCGGAGTGCGACCTGACGGAGGCCCGCGACTTCAACCTGATGTTCGAAACGACGATCGGCCCCGTCAAGGAGTCGGGCGCGACGGCCTACCTGCGCCCCGAGACGGCCCAGGGCATCTTCATCAACTTCAAGAACGTCCTGCAGTTCTCGCGCAAGAAACCGCCCTTCGGGATCGCCCAGGTCGGCAAGTCCTTCAGGAACGAGATCACGCCGGGCAACTTCATCTTCCGCACCCGCGAGTTCGAGCAGATGGAGATGGAGTTCTTCGTCCCCCCCGCGGAATCGCAGAGGTGGTTCGAGCACTGGCTGGGAGAGCGGGAGCGCTGGTATGAGGAGCTGGGCATCCGCCCCGACCACCTGCGCCTGCGCGCCCACGACCCAGACGAGCTCTCCCACTACTCGTCGGGCACGTCAGACGTCGAATACCTGTTCCCGATCGGCTGGTCGGAGCTGGAGGGGATCGCCAACAGGGGCGACTTCGACCTGTCCCGCCACGCCGAGTTCTCGGGCGAGAAGCTGGAGTACTTCGACCAGTCGACGGGCGAGCGCTACGTCCCCCACGTGATCGAGCCGGCGGCCGGGGCGGACAGGGCGACGCTTGCCTTCCTGGTGGACGCCTACGACGAGGAAGTCGTGGAGCGGGAGGGCACTGGCGCCGGTGAGACGAGGACGGTCCTGCGCCTGCACCCGCGCCTGGCGCCCGTCAAGGCGGCGATCCTCCCGCTGGTCAACAAGGACGGCCAGCCGGAGCTGGCGAAAGAGGTCCACGACCTGCTGCGCCATCGACTGCAGTCGGAGTACGACGCGGGCGGGGCGATCGGCAAGCGCTACCGCCGCCAGGACGAGATCGGCACCCCCTACTGCATTACGATCGACCATATGAGTCTCGAGGACCGATCTGTCACATTGCGGGATCGGGACTCGCTGAGCCAGGAGCGGCTGCCCATCGAGGGGCTGGCGGCGGAGTTGGAGCGTCGCATAGCGGCTCCCTGGAAGACCCCCAAGCTGCAGAGCTGAAAGGACCCGCATGGACTTCGACCTGACCGACGAGCAGAAGCTGATCCGCGCGACGGCGCGCGAGTTCACCGACAAGGAGATCGTCCTGCAGTCGCGGGAAAACGCCCGCAACCACCACTTCGATCTGGATCTCGTCAAGAAGGTCGCAGACCAGGGCTACCTCGGTGCCGTCGTGCCCCAGGAGTACGGCGGGGCTGGCCTGGACTACCTCTCCTACGGGCTGATCGTGGAGGAGATCGGCCGGGGAGACTCGGCGATCAGGACGGTCATCTCCGTGCAGACGTCGCTGGTCTGCTCGGGCATCGTGCGTTGGGGCACGGAGGAGCAGAAGCAGAAGTACCTGCCGAAGCTGTGCTCGGGCGAGTGGCTGGGCTGCTTCGGCCTGACGGAGCCCGACACCGGCTCGGACGCCGCCAACCAGCGCACCCGCGCGACGAAGACCGACGGCGGCTGGGTCATCAACGGCAGCAAGATGTGGATCTCGATGGCCAACTACGCGAAGGTCGCGATGATCTTCGCCCAGACGGACCCGTCGCTGGGCACGAAGGGCCTGGCCTGCTTCATCGTGGACACCGACCAGCCCGGCTTCAAACCGCAGGCGATCGAGCACAAGATGGGCCTGCACGCCTCGGACACGGGCTCGATCGCCCTGGAAGACGTGGAGGTCTCAGACGAGGACATGCTGGGCGGCGTCGGCGACGGCTTCAAGGTCGCGATGTCCAACCTGGACTCCGGTCGCTACTCGGTGGCGGCGGGCTGCGTGGGCATCTGCCAGGGCTGCGTGGAGGAGTCCGTCAAGTACTCGACGGAGCGCCAGCAGTTCGGCAAACCGATCGCGAGCTTCCAGCTGGTGCAGGCGATGATCGCGGACATGGTCGTCAAGACCGAGGCCTCGCGGATGCTCGTGTGGCGGGCGGGCTACCTCAAGGACAAGGGCCTGCCGAACACGCTCGAGACGTCCGTCGCCAAGCTCCATGCGACAGAGGCGTCGCTGGAATGCGCCAACATGGCGATCCAGGTGCACGGCGGGGCGGGCTACGTCGACGACCACCCAGTAGAGCGCTACCTGCGCGACGCTCGCGTGACGACCATCTACGAGGGCACCTCCCAGATCCAGAAACTGATCATCGGGCGCCAGGTCACCGGCATCAGCGCGATGGTTCCCGCCTGAGAGATGGATGAGGAGAGGGAGGGTCGCGGCGTGTCGGCCGGGAGCGTCCCGACCGCCGGCGCCGGGACGTCGGCTGACGGCGAGGCAGCGATGGGGGGCCTCCCGTCGGTCGTCGGTGTGCTTGGAGCCGGCACGATGGGCTCGGGCATCGCCCAACTGGCCGCGCGCACGGGCGCTCAGACCATCCTCTTCGACCCGATCCCCGAGGCCCTGGAGAAGGGCCGCGAGCGGGCGCTGGAGGGCCTGCGCCGGGAAGCCGCGAAAGGCCGGCTGAGCACGGAGGACGCGCAGACGGCAGGCGAGCGGCTGAGCACCGTCGCGGACATGGCGGCGCTCCGCGACTGCGAGCTGGTGATCGAGGCGGTGCCGGAGCGGATCGAGCTCAAGCACGAGATATACGGGCGCCTCTCGGAGGTCGTCGCGGCGGACTGCGTGCTTGCTACGAACACGTCCTCGCTGCCGGTGACGGCGGTGGCGGGTGGCGCGAGCCACCCGGAGCGGGTGGTGGGGATGCACTTCTTCAACCCGGCGCCGGTGATGAAGCTGGTCGAGGTGATCGCGGGGGTGCGCTCGGGCGAGCGGGCCCTGGAGGTCGTGCGGGCGATGGGCAGAGCGATGGGCAAGATGGTCATCGACGCGAGCGACGGGCCGGGCTTCCTGGTCAACCGCTGCAACCGCCCCTTCGGCCTGGAGGCGTTGCGGCTGCTCTCGGAGCGGATCGCGGACATCGAGACGATCGACCGCATCTGCCGCATGGAGGGGGGCTTCCGCATGGGCCCCTTCGAGCTGTTCGACCTCGTCGGGGTGGACACCGGCTTCGAGGTCGCCAAGAGCTTCTACGAGCTGTCCTTCGGGGAGCCGCGCTGGCGTCCCTCCCCGATCACGGCCCGCTACGTGGCGGCGGGCCTGCACGGGCGCAAGACGGGGGCGGGCTACTACGACTACTCCGGCGAGCGCCATCGCCCCGAGGACCCCGAGCCGCCGGCGCCCGCGACTGGCGAGGACGGCGTCGTGGTGATCGCGGGCGAGGGCGTGCTGGCGGGAGAACTGCGCGGGGCGGCAAGGGCGGCGGGCTATGAGGTCCGCTCCCCACACCAGCCCAGCGGCGGCGTCCTGCCGGACCTGATCGTGGAATGCGACCCGGACCCCGACGCTCCCGCGGAGGCAGTCGAGGGGGGCGCGGCGCGGATGGTGCTGTGCGCGCGTGGCTCGCTGTCAACACTCGACCCGCGAGGGCCGGCGGTGGGCTTCCACGTCCTGCCGAGCTTCGCCGACGCCAAGCTGGTCGAGCTGACGCGCTCCGAGACCTCCTCCCCGCTGGCCGCCCAGCGCGCGGAGCGGCTGCTGGGCGCTCTGGGCAAGCAGGTCGTCTGGGTGGGGGACGCGCCGGGCCTGGTGCTGGGGCGGATCGTGTGCCAGCTCGTCAACGAGTGCGCCTTTGCGCTCGGAGAAGGCGTCGGCAGCGCAGCGGACATCGACACGGGCATGCTGCTGGGCCTCAGTCACCCGCGCGGCCCCCTGGAGTGGGCCGACGCGATCGGGCTGGATCACGTCCTGGACGTGCTCCAAGCGCTGTACAGCGAGTACGGCGAGGAGCGCTACAGGGTCGCGCCGGAGCTGCGCAGGCGCGTGGCGGCGGGCCGTACCGGCCGGACGGCCGGGGGAGGCTTCTTCGACCATCCCGCCTGAGCCGTCTCACGTTTCGCGCGCCGGGAGCGTTCAATCGAGGTGAGCGCGCCGCTGCCCCCCTTCCAGGCCTTCCTGGACGAGCACTCGACGGACGTCTGGCGGTTCCTGGTCGCGACGGTCGGCAGGCAGGACGCGGAGGACTGCTATCAGGAGACCCTGATCGCGGCCCTGCGCGCCTACCCCCGCCTGGGCTCGGCCCGCGAGAAGCACAACCTGCGTGCCTGGGTGCTGACGATCGCCCACCGCAAGGCGCTTGACGCCCATCGGGCGAGCTCGCGCCGGGCCGTGCCCGTCGGGGACCCCGCCGAGCACGAGCAGGACGTGGCTCGCGCGGGCAGCCAGGGAGACCCGGCGGAGACCGACGAGGAGCTGTGGGGGGCGGTGCGGGAGCTGCCAGAGCGCCAGCGCTCGGCGGTCGTGCTGCGCTTCGTCGGGGACCTCTCCCACAGGGACATCGGGGCGGCCCTGGAGTGCTCGGAGGAGGCGGCCCGCCGCTCGCTGCACGAGGGCCTGAAAAAGCTCAGAGAGGCGGTGCCGGCATGAGGCCCGAGATGGACGTGGAGGAGCTGCTGCGCGGGCGCGCCCGGGCGGCGGGAACAGAGGAGCGGATGGAGGAGGAGGCCGCGGCGGCTGCCCGGCGCATGGCCGAGCGTGCCGCCGCCGAGGGGCTGCTGGACGTCTCCTACATGACCTTCGAGACCCCTTTCGGGGCGATGCTCGCGGCCGCCACGCCGCGCGGCCTGGTGCGCCTGGCCTTCCCCGAGGAGGGCGAAGCGCAGGTGCTGGAGGGCCTGGCCCGCCGCCTGTCCCCGCGCATCATGCGCTCGGCAGGCCGCTTCGACGATCTGCGCCGCGAGCTGGAGGCCTACTTCGCGGGGACCCTTCGCTCCTTCGATGCCGCCACCGACTGGTCGCTGATCGGCCCCTTCGCGACGAAGGTCCTGCGCGCCACAGCGGCGATCCCCTACGGCCAGGTCAGCAACTACTCGCAGGTGGCCGGCGAGGCGGGCAGCCCCCGCGGCTCGCGAGCAGCGGGCAACGCGCTCGGCTCCAACCCGATCCCGATCGTCATCCCCTGCCACCGCGTGCTGCGCGTCGGCGGGGCGCTGGGCGGCTACGCGGGCGGCCTGGAGCGCAAGCGCTTCCTGCTGGAGCTGGAGGGTGGCGGCGCGGGACAGGGTCGTCTGCTCTGAGTCGCCGTCCCACCTGCGGGGCGACGCGCAGGCTCTCCGACCGGGCCGCCTGTCAGGAGGGCCGGCGCAGCACGACGACAGCGAAGCTCGTCAACGCCGGCACGGGGTGGCCGACGAGCCACCTGACGATCCGCCTGTGCAGGGCGGCGACGGGCTCGACGGCCGTGTAGAAGCCGTGCCCGTAGAAGCCGACGTAGCGCTCGATCTCATAGCCCACGGAGCGCAGCCGGGCGAGCTGGCGAGCGCTGGGCCCGCGGCACCAGGAGTAGTAGGCGGGGAACTTCTTGGTCCGTCCCTCGTAGGCCTTCAGCAGCAGCGCCCACGAGGTCCTGTCGGGCAGCAGGCGGTTGACGAGGAAGGGCAGGGCGTAGAGGGTCGGGAAGATGTGCACGGCCCGACCGCCGGGCGCCAGCAGCCTGTAGACGTTGGCGTGGAAGTGGCGGCCGTCGGGCATGTGCTCGGCGGCCCAGCGGGTCACGACCAGGTCGAAGGGACCGTGTCGCTCCAGCAGGGCGGCCACGGCCGCGTCGTCGAGGATGCTGCCCTCGAAGGTCTCATAGCCCTCGGGGGCCTCCTGGAGCTCTCCCCCCGAGACGTCGAAGACGACGTAGTCGAGGCCCTCTTTCTCGATCCGGGCGAGGCGCAGGGCCGGGCTGGCCCCGCCGCCGACGTCGCAGATGCGCCTGGCGCCGGCTGCGATGGCCCGGTCGATCTCCTCCCGGTAGAGACCTTCGGCGTCGCCCACCCAGGCGTAGGAGACGGGCTCCCCGGCAGCGACAGCCGACATGACCTCAGTGCGCCGCGTGGACGCGCGCGGGGCGCGTCCGGGTTCGCTGATCCGCCGGCACGGCGCGAATGTACACGATTGTCAGATCGCTGCGAGTGGTCCGGCGAGCGGCGCGCATGCGACCCGAGGCCCGACGCGCCTCCGGGCTTCAGCTCTCGGCTGCAGGCGCGTACTGCGCCTCGGCCGGGTCGCCGACGGGCATGCCCGCGGGGACCGGCACGCCGGGCGTGTCGCGCAGGTACCACTCAGCGTCAAGGGCCGCCTGGCAGCCCGAGCCGGCCGCCGTGATGGCCTGCCTGTAGGTGTGGTC
>Ga0181522_10000419_pt1 | contig 32362 bp, 32 predicted proteins | sample PEATcosm2014_Bin_27_FD_121103 | JGI IMG/M metagenome (GOLD analysis project Ga0181522, IMG submission 121103) | Peatland microbial communities from MTU Mesocosm Facility, Houghton, MI, USA - PEATcosm2014_Bin05_10_metaG | ecosystem: Environmental > Terrestrial > Soil > Wetlands > Peat | place...
GCTGCCGAAAAGACAACCCGCGCGCTGGCGCACCGTGTTTGCCGGTTTCCGCTTTATCTGGGAGAAGAAGCTGATTCTCGGTGCCATCTCGCTCGACATGTTCGCCGTGTTACTCGGAGGCGCCGTCGCGTTGCTGCCGGTTTACGCAAGAACCATCCTGCACACCGGTCCGTGGGGGCTGGGCTTGCTCCGTAGCGCCCCGGGCGTCGGCGCCGCCCTGATGGCGATTGTGGTTGCACATCGGCCAATCCGCCGCCACGCCGGCACGACTATGTTGCTTTGCGTCGCCGCATTTGGCGTGATGACCATCGTCTTCGGAATCTCCCACAGCCTGATTCTGTCTCTCGTTGCGCTATTTCTGACCGGCGCCGCCGACATGATCAGCGTCATCATCCGCGCAACTTTGATTCAAGTTGCAACGCCCGATGAGATGCGCGGCCGCGTGAATGCCGTCGATTTTCTGTTTATAGGGGTATCGAATGAGCTCGGCGAATTCGAATCCGGAGTCACAGCGCAATGGTTCGGCACCGTTCCCGCCGTGGTCCTCGGAGGAGTTGGAACCCTGCTCGTGATCGCCGCTTGGGCTTGGATGTTTCCCGAACTTCGCCAGGCAGACGAGCTGACCGTAGCCGAGTTGATGCCGAAATAAATGACGCTTCCGGGATTGGCCTCTCCACGAGCCTGAATACCAATTGCGGGGCCAGCACGGTACCGATCCTCCTGCTACAATTTCTGATTCACCATCCTCTGCGGACGCAGCCATCAGCGTCTATGTACACGAGGTTTCTTAATGCCGGAAACTCTGCAGCTAGCAACCCCGACGCCGCTGACCACCCTGACCGAAGACGAGATTCTCTTCCGCGACAATGTCCGTCAGTTCGCCGACGACAAGATTCGCCCCCTGGCCAAGGAGATGGACGAGAAGGGGATGTTCGATCATGCCCTGCTCGATCAGTTCTTTCAATTAGGACTCATGGGCATCGAGATTCCGGAGCAGTACGGCGGCGCTGGCGGCAAGTTTTTTGATGCAATCCTGGCGGTGGAAGAATTTTCGCGGGCGGACGCCTCCGCCGGCGTAATCGTCGATGTGCAGAACACCTTGGTAGCGAACGCGATTTTGCGCTGGGCAAGCGAAGACCAAAAGAGGCGTTATCTGTCGAAAATGGCCGCCGACACGGTCGGCGCCTATGCCTTGAGCGAAGCCCAGTCCGGGTCGGACGCGTTCGCGCTGCAAACGAAAGCCGAGTCGAAAGGCAGCGACTTCGTTCTCAACGGACGCAAGCTCTGGATCACGAACGGCAAAGAGGCTGGGTTATTCATCCTGTTCGCTACCGTGGATCCAGCCAAGGGATACAAGGGCATCACGGCTTTTTTGATCGAGAAAAATTTTCCGGGATTTACCGTGGGCAGAAAGGAAGACAAGCTCGGCATTCGCGCCTCCTCAACCTGCGAATTGATTCTCGAAGATTGCCGCGTGCCCGGGGAAAACGTGCTGGGTGAGGTAGGCAAGGGATACAAAATCGCCATCGAGACTCTGAACGAAGGCCGGATAGGGATCGGGGCGCAGATGCTCGGAGTAGCGCGTGGCGCGTGGGAATATGCCGCCAAATACGCACAGGAACGCCAGCAGTTCGGGAAGCCGATCTCCGAATTTCAGGGAATTCAATTTCAGATCGCGCAAATGGCCACCGAAATCGAGGCCGCACGGCTCATGGTTTACAACGCAGCCCGAATGAAAGATGCGGGCGTGAATTTTGTGAAAGAAGCCGCCATGACCAAGCTCTTCACGTCGCAGGTCGCCGAGCGGGTGACGTCTCTCGCCATCGAAGTGTACGGGGGATACGGTTTTACGAAAGACTATCCCGTAGAAAAGTATTGGCGCGATGCAAAGATCGGCAAGATCTATGAAGGCACGTCGAACATGCAACTGGCAACGATCGCGAAGCTGGTGATGTCCAAGTAGGAGCCTTTCAACCAGGGCAGCCCGGAACTTCAGGAAAAAGCATGTCCTCGGTTCGGCAACGGGCGTCGAAGGAGAACGCATGGCCACCTTTTCTCCGGATGCGATGACCGCGACGGCCGCTGACTTTGGCGCCGCCGACGCGCCCATTTCTCGCCAAGCTGCATGCCTCTTGCTGCGAGCGGACGAAACCGTGCTGCCTTCCCTGCTCAAGGCGGCGCAACTTGCTCGAGACAAATTCAGGCCGGGTGTCATCACCTATTCCCGAAAAGTATTTCTTCCTCTGACCAATCTTTGCCGTGACTACTGCGGCTACTGCACCTTCCGCCGCGATCCCGGCGAACCGGGTGCACGCACCATGACGCCCGACGAGGTGATGGAAGTGGTGCGAGCGGGCGAGCGCATGGGGTGCACGGAAGTGCTGTTCAGCCTGGGAGATAAGCCCGAGCTGCTATTTCCCGGGATGCGTGACACGCTGCGCCACCTTGGCTACAAATCCACGCTCCACTATCTGGAAGCGATGTGTGACAAAGTGCTTCGCGAATCGAGTCTCTTTCCACACCCTAATCCCGGGCTGATGAGCGCGGAATGGCTGGAACGGCTGTCGCGCGTGGCGCCAAGCATGGGACTGATGCTCGAAACGACGAGCACGCGCCTCGGCGCCACGAATGCCGCCCACGACAACGCCCCTGACAAGGATCCGGCAAAACGCCTGCGTGTAATCGAGGACGCGGGGCGACAGGGCATACCTTTTACCACTGGAATTCTGATTGGAATTGGCGAGACGCCCGAAGAGCGCGTCGATGCCCTGATTGCAATTCGCGATTTACATGCGAAGTACGGGCACATTCAGGAAGTGATCGTGCAAAACTTCCGCGCCAAAAGTGGAACGCCGATGGCAGACTGGGCCGAACCGGGACGGGAAGAAATGCTGCGCACACTGGCCGTGGCGCGACTCCTCATGCCGAGGATGAATATCCAGGCGCCGCCAAATCTCTCCGATCCGCACTATGCCGATCTGCTCGATGGCGGCATCAACGACTGGGGCGGAGTGTCGCCACTGACGCCCGATTTCATCAATCCGGAAAAGCCGTGGCCGCATCTGGACGAATTGCAGCGCCGCAGCGAAGCAAAAGGATTCGAATTGCGCCAGCGCTTGCCCGTCTATCCCGAATTCGTAGAACAGGCGGCGGCACACAGCGAATTGCTGGCCGGGCGCGTGAGAGCCGCCGTCGATGCCAAGGGGTTCGCTCGGTGGGCGGCATGATTACCGTCCTGACCGGCGGCACTGGCGGCGCGAAGTTTGTAGATGGCCTGCGCCAGATCGTTCGTCAGGAAGAACTGACAATCATCGTAAACACCGGCGATGATCTCAACTGGTGGGGACTGTACGTTTCGCCCGATCTCGACTCCATCACCTACATGCTGGCCGACAAACTGAGCCCGGAGCGCGGCTGGGGCGTGCAGGGCGACACTTTTTATTGCCTGCAGGCCATGGGGCAACTCGGACTGCCTACCTGGTTTCACGTCGGCGATCGCGATCTGGCCACACACATTTTTCGTACGAAGCTGCTTGCCGAGGGCAAGACGCTCAGCCAAGCGACCTCCGAAATCGCGGCCAAGCTTGGCATCGAGGCGCGCATTCTGCCCATGAGCGATTCGCGCGTGGAGACGCGGGTTTTGACGTCGGCGGGCGACTTGAGCTTCGAAGAATATTTTGTCCAGCGCTGGTACCAGGATGCGGTGGAATCGGTGCGCTTTGCCGGCGCCTCGGCGGCGCAACCGGCGCCGGGAGTGATCGAGTCGATTCGCCTGGCCGGTCTTGTGTTGCTCGCCCCGAGTAATCCGGTAACGAGCATTGCGCCAATTCTCGCCGTGCCCGGGATTCGCGAGGCACTCTGCGAAAGCCGCGCCCGCGTCGTGGCCGTCAGCCCGATTGTCGGAGGAGCGGCGGTCACCGGGCCCGCGGGAGCACTCCTGGCCGCCCAGGGCTTTGAAGTTTCAATTGCCGGCGTGGCGAGCTTTTATAGCGACTTTCTGGATTTGTTGGTCGTCGATGTCGAAGACGCGCAGGACGCTGAAAAATTGCGCCAGACCGGCATGCGTGTGCATTGCGCGCCGACACTGATGCGCAAACCGGAAGACAGAATCGCGCTGGCGAAAACCGTCTTCAATGCGGCGATCGAAGCTCCCGCCGGAAAGAGCACGCTGGAGCGCGCATGATCCTGGTACCGGTGAAAAATCTGGCCGACGCGAAGCAGCGCCTGGCTTCTGTTCTGACTTCGGAAGAACGTTTCCTATTGGCACAGGCCATGTGCGAGGACGTGCTCGAGACGCTGGCGAGTTGGCAACGTCGACCCGCAGTTGCAATCGTGACGGGCGATTCCTTTGCTCGAGATTTGGCGGCGCGTTTCAATTTCGAAGTCATAGCCGACGACAACGCCGGCGAGACCACCGCCATCGAAAGGGCAACGGCGTTGTGCAAATCTCATGGGGTGGAGAACACTTTGGTGGTTCCGGCGGATATTCCGTTGATCGAAGGCTCGGAACTCCAGTTGATCCTGGATCGAGCTCCTGATGCCGGCGGCGCGGTGTTGGTGCCGGACGCGGCTGGCCGCGGCACGAATGCGGCGTGGCGATCTCCGGCCGATTTGTTTCCTCTGCGCTTTGGGAATGACAGCTTTAAACCGCATCTCGCTGCGGCGAAGGCTACCGGGCTCGCTTGTGTTGTGCTCGAACTGCCGGGGATTGCGAGGGATGTCGATCGTTCCGAAGATCTCCGCGAATTGGCGGCCGCGAGCGGCGAACGACGATCACAGAAGCTGGCTAGGAGCTGGAACCTTGCCGGCCGGGAGCGGGTGTATGGGCTCGCGGGTCGGTAAACGCGAGGCCGGAGAAGTTCGCATTATTCCGATCGCCGTTGACGGCGAAATTCGCCTCGGAGAATCGCTCTCGGCGCGATTGTTGGCTGCTACGCGAGGCTTGGGCCTGCGTTTTCGGGATGGCGACATCCTCGTGGTAAAGCATAAAGTTGTTTCAAAGGCGGAAGGCGCGGTCGTAGCGCTCGATGAAATCCGGCCCTCGAAGGTTTCCGAAAGCTGGGCCGCGCGCTATGGGCTTGATGCCCGCGTGAGTGAACTGGCGATGCGAGAGAGCCGGCGCGTCGTGCGTCAGGAGCAGGGCGTTCTGATCACCGAGACGCGACACGGTTTTGTTTGCGCGAACAGTGGAGTGGATGTATCGAACGTGGATGGCGGGAAACATGCCGTGTTGCTGCCGGCGAACTCGGATGATTCCGCCGCGCGGTTGCGCCAGGAATTGAAGAAGCAGCTTGAAATCGAGATTGCTGTCATCATTACCGATAGTTTTGGACGGCCGTGGCGGGAAGGTTTAACGGAAGTGGCGATTGGCGTTGCCGGCATGCAGCCGTTGCTCGACTATCGCGGACTGCGCGACCGGCACGGTTATTCGCTCCATGCCTCCGTCGAAGCGGTAGCGGACGAGCTCGCTTGCGCTGCCGGACTGGTATGCGGCAAGCTGGCAGGAACTCCGGCATGCATCATTCGCGGCTATTCTTACACCCGCGAAAACCGGCGCGGAAACGGTGGAGGACGGGCCCTGATTCGGCCCGCCAAGAACGATCTTTTTCGTTAAGCATTCCGACAGGAGCGTGATTATGACCAGGCAAACCCCGGCCCTTGAGCAATTTTACGAGCTGACTTGGGGTGAAATCGCACCCCAAGCTTCAGTCCCGGTCCGCAGCGCGCTCGAACGCGTGCTGGACCGCCAGGACGGAGCGTGTCTTACCGAAGAAGAGGGTTATGCCCTGGCAAACTGCGAGGCTCGAGATCTGCTGGCACTGCTGGTCGCTGCTGACACCCTAAGGCGTGATCTGGTCGGCAACATCATCAGTTATGTGGTCAACCGCAACCTTAATTTCACGAACATTTGCTTCGTGGGATGCAAGTTCTGCGCCTTCAGTCGAGGGCCGCGCGAAGCTGACTCGTACTTTCATTCGCTCGAAGATATGGCGCTCAAAGCGAAAGAAGCATGGGAACTGGGCGCGACTGAAGTCTGCATTCAGGGCGGTCTGCCGCACGGTCTCTCTCCGTTTTATTATCGCGACATTCTCCGGGCCGTAAAGACCGCGGTGCCGGGCATGCACATCCACGCGTTTTCTCCAATGGAGATTGTCTATGGTGTGGAACTGACCGGCATGACGCTGCGCGACTATCTCACCATGCTGCGCGATAACGGCCTCGATACGCTGCCGGGCACCGCCGCTGAGATTCTGGATGACGAAGTGCGCCACGTACTCTCGCGCAACAAACTTTCATCTGCCGAATGGCAGGAGGTGATCCGCACAGCCCATGCGTGTGGCATCCCGAGTACCTCGACCCTTATGTATGGGCACATGGAAACGCCCGGCCACTGGGTGCGGCAGCTCGCGTTGTTCCGGCGCATTCAAAGTGAAACCCATGGTTTCACCGAATTCGTGCCGCTCGGCTTCGTGCACCAGAACACACTTCTATTCGCGCAAGGACTCGCGCGCAGCGGACCGACACTCCAGGAACATCTCAAGATCCACGCCCTCGCCAGAATCATGCTCGCCGGATCGATCCATAACATTCAAGTCTCATGGGTAAAGCTCAACCGCAAGCTTGCACGGCTTTGCCTTCACGCTGGCGCCAACGACTACGGCGGAACCTTGATGGAGGAGAATATTTCGCGTGAAGCCGGAGCAACCGCGGGACAATACACAAGCCCGGAAGATTTTCAGTCGTTGATTCTGGAAATCGGACGCATTCCGGCGGAGCGCAACACAAAATACTCGCGCATCAAGATCAAGCTGCCCATCGAATCGCTGTCTTCCAACTTCGGCTGTGAGCATGCGCTGACTGAATTCGCATGAAAGTGGCATGAACGATCACTCGAGTCGCGCCATCGCCGTCATCGGCGGCACCGGACCTGCTGGTACGGGACTGGCTCTGCGCTGGGTTAAGGCGAGGGAAACCGTCATCATTGGTTCGCGCGATGCCGCGCGAGCCGAGCGAGCCGCGGCGACGATCGGCAAACGGATTGGCACCCCGGCTCAGGTTTCCGGGATGGAGAATTCCGCCGCTTGCGCTGCCAGCGATTTGCTGGTGCTCACGGTTCCGTTCGAAGGGCAAGCCGCACTCTTGAAGCAACTGAAGCCCGCGATTCGTCCGGGCAGCATCCTGATCGATGCCACTGTTCCGCTGGCGGCGAGCATTGGCGGACGCGCCAGCCGAACCCTGGGCGTGTGGCAAGGTTCCGCGGCGCAACAAACGGCGGAGCTCGTTCCGAAGGGCGTATCGGTCGCAGCGGCCTTCCAGAACCTTTCCGCTGAAGTCCTCAATGGCGATGATGAACTGGATTGCGACGTGATCGTATGCAGCGATGATCCGAACGCCACTCAAGTGACGATGGCGCTGGCGGCAAAGATCGCACGCGTGCGCGCAATCGACGGTGGCAAGCTCGAGAACGCTCGCATCATCGAACAGATCACGGCGCTGCTGATCGGGCTCAACATTCGACACAAGGGTCATGGCGGAATACGAATCACCGGTTTGCCAGAGAGCGCGTACACGACGAACGGATCGGTGACGCGCTAGGCCTCGCTCGTGGCGCTGCAGGCGTCTCGTCCGGGCACGATTGGCTTGGCCTATGCGCCGGACGGACGATGACGTCGGTAGCTCTAGCTATCACATGACGACTCCACGCGACCTCGAGGCGGCGATCCAATTCGATCATGCTTCTTTCCGGCTGAACGGACGTGCACTTGTTCAGGATCTGGTTCTCTCGGTCAAACAGGGCGAACTGCTTGTACTGCTCGGGCGCAGCGGCTCGGGGAAAACCACGACCTTAAAGCTGATCAATCGCCTGTTGCTGCCGACTTCCGGAAACGTTCGGGTAAATGGGCGACAAACTTCCGAGTGGGACCCGATCCAGTTAAGGCGCGGTATTGGCTATGTCATTCAGGATGGCGGTTTGTTTCCACACTTCACGGTGGAGCGCAACATTGCGCTTGTCCCTCGAATCGAGAACTGGCCACGCGCTCAGGTCGAAGCGCGCGTGCGCGAGCTGTTGTCGAAAGTGGGGCTGGGTGAAGATCTGCTGTTGCGCTATCCGAACCAGCTTTCCGGTGGTCAGCGGCAGCGCGTCGGAGTGGCGCGCGCCCTGGCGGCTGATCCGCCGATTCTGATCCTTGATGAGGCGTTCGGCGCTCTCGACCCCATCACGAGATCGGAGATGCAGAAGGAGTTTCGAGAGTTGCAACAGCGGATGCAGAAGGCGGTTATCTTTGTTACCCACGATCTGCGCGAAGCCTTGCTCCTCGCCGACCGCATTGCGCTGATGGAAGAGGGGCGCTTGATTGTCGATCTTCCCGTGGCCGAATTTTCGCGTTCCGAAGATCCACTGGTGCGAGCCTACATGGAAGCGTTTTCTGGATTGCCGGATTCAGGACATTCCGTGAGGTCCTCGGCATGAATTTCCTGCACTTTATGATGGCGAATCGGCAGCAGGTGCTCGACCTCACTCTCGAACACATCACCTTGGCAGGCGTAGCAACCATTCTTGCGGCAGTTGTCGGAATTCCGCTCGGCGTCCTGATTACTCGCGTTCCGCAACTCAGCAAGCCTGTGCTCGGTGGCGTGAATATCATCCAGACCATTCCCAGCCTGGCTCTGTTCGGATTTCTTCTTCCGGCACCCTGGATTGGAGAACGCGCCGGTCGCCTTGCGATTCTGGCGCTCGCGCTTTACGGATTGTTGCCGCTCGTCCGCAATACTTGCGCGGGTATTCAGGGCGTCGATCCGGCTGTCGTGGAAGCGGCGCGGGCCATGGGACTGACCGATAGGCAATTGCTGTTTCAAGTCGAGTTGCCGCTCGCTTCGGGAGTAATCGTCGCCGGCGTGCGCATCGCGACGGTAACATCGATTGGTGTGGCGACAATCGCTGCCGCAATTGGCGCGGGCGGGCTTGGAGAATTTATTTTTCGCGGACTGGCCATGGTGAATAACGACGTCATTCTGGCCGGAGCAGTTCCCGCGGCGCTTCTGGCGCTGGTTGCGGACTTCGCGCTGGGCAGGCTGGAGCAGCGGCTGGGGACGCTGCGCTTGAAATCGTAGGCGGTCAGCGGATGGGGCATCCTTGACAATTGCATCCTTGACGATTGATTCCATCCCCGCCGGTTCAAAGAAACTCATTTTCAAATCACTTTTGCTATCGCCTGTCTTCCTGTTTCTTTTGCCGCTCGTTGGCTGCGAAGGTCACGCCAATCGAATCGTGGTTGGATCAAAGAATTTTACCGAGCAGCTCATTCTGGGAGAGATGTTCGCTCAAATCATCGAAGCGCGGACTCATCTTCCGGTTGAGCGCCGTTTTTATCTGGCTGGCACTTTCATCTGCCAGCAGGCGATTCTTGCGGGACGAATTGATGTTTATCCCGAGTATACGGGTACGGCGCTGACCGCCGTTCTGAAACAACTCCCGAGCGGAGACAGGCTCGAAGTTTATCGGCGCGTGAAGCAAGAGTACGAGGAAAAATTCGGCCTCGCCGTGGGGCCGCCGCTTGGTTTCGACGACACTTTTGCGATGGTCATTCGCGGCGATGACGCTCGGCGGCTGCACCTGAAAACTATTTCCCAGGCGGCTGCTTTTACGCGGCAATGGCGGGCCGGCTTTGGTTATGAATTCATGGAGCGCCCCGATGGATACAAGGGGCTGGCGTCCAGCTACGGCCTGCGCTTCGCGGAAGCTCCGCGCATCATGGATCTGGGGCTGCTGACGCGTGCGCTCGAAGACCATCAGGTCGACATCATTGCCGGCAACAATACTGATGGATTGATTCCGGCTTTGGATTTTTTTGTTTTGGAAGATGACCATCATTACTTTCCGCCCTACGAAGCTGTCGCGATCATGCGCGGAGAAATGTTGCAGAACCATCCTGAGATTGGCGCCGCGCTTGCCGCATTGGCTGGCGCGATTTCTGACGATGACATGAGGCGGCTGAATTATGCGGTTGACGGGCAACACCGCGACGCGACTGCGGTGGTGAAAGAATTTCTGGCCAGCGCGGGCTGGTTCGAAGGCACCCCGAAAAAATAAACAACCGGAAAACGAAAAACGCAGTCCACGCTACTCTTCGACGGGCTGGGCGTTCAGTTCCTGGACGGGTTCGCCTCCCGCCAGGCCTTGGGCGACGATCAAGCGGCGCGCTTCTAGTCGCAGGTCGGGCAGGGCTCGTCCGAACCAGACGGCGCCGATTACGCATGCGACTCCTCCCACGGCTACGGTGATGGGCGCGCCTGCATGGTGCGCCAATGCTCCTCCGAAGAAAGCTCCGAAGGGAGCCATGCCCATGAACATCATGGAATAGACCGCCATGACGCGGCCGCGCAGTTCGTCGGGAACCATGGTCTGGATCAGCGTGTTCGAGCAGGCCATCTGCAACATCATCGAGTAGCCAGCGGGCAACAGCAGCGCGACCGACAGCCAGAAATGGGTGGAAAAGGAAAAAAGAACCAGGCTGATGCCAAAGCTTCCGCAGGCAAACGCCACCCAGCGGCCGAGGCCTTTGACTCCGGTTTTTGCGGCCAGTGTCAGGGCTCCGAAAAGAGCGCCTACCCCAGTGGCGCCCATGAGGATCCCCAGGGCGCGCGCGCCGCCATGCAGAATTTTGTCGGCGAAGATGGGCATTAATACGGTGTAGGGCATTCCTACGAGGCTTACCAGGCCTAGCAGCAAAAGCAGTGCGCGGATGACTCGCGTCTGATTGGCCCAGCGAAAACCTTCGATGATGTCTTCAATGGGCGAATGTTGGGTGACGCGGGGGGCGCAGTGCACATGCATCAGCAGGAGGCCGACTATGACGGCGATGTAGCTGAGTGAGTTGGCGGCGAAGCACCAGCCTTCGCCGATTTTTGCGACCAGAATTCCGGCTATGGCGGGACCGATGATGCGCGCGCCGTTGAACATAGAGGAGTTCAACGCGATGGCGTTCATCAGGTCCTCCTTGCCGACCATGTCGACGAGGAATGATTGGCGGCCGGGAATGTCGAAGGCGTTCACCACTCCTAGCAGACCGGCGAGCAGAAAGATGTGCCAGACCTGGACGCGACCGCTCAGCGTGAGCCAGGCCAGAATGGCGGCCAGGATCATGGAACAGATCTGGGTAGCGACCACCAGGCGCTGGCGATTGACGCGGTCGGCGGTAATTCCGCCCAGTGGAGCGACGAGAAAGACCGGGATCTGGCTGGCGAAGCCTACGCTTCCGAGCAACAGGGCTGACTTCGTCAGGCGATAGACAAGCCAAGCCTGGGCTACGGTCTGCATCCAGGTGCCGATCAGTGAGATCAGCTGGCCTCCGAAGAAGAGCTGAAAATTTCGGTGGCGCAAGGCGCGCAGGGTTGTGGCCAATTTCGGCGTTGCCGCGGACTTGACGACCGCTTCTCCAGTTGCGGTGGAGTTTTGCTGCGTGGTCACTCTTTTAGAACTTTTTCACATCTTGCGTGGGACGGCAACCCGTCGGACGATGTAAAAAGGCACCGATCGGACGGGCGAGACGGGCGATTGTGCTCACTTTACCGAGATTTCCACAGTTAATATCTGGAAGTGACCGACTTGTAACTTCCCCGCGCTTTCGATTCAGGATAGAGTTGGGTGGTTCGTCGCTTGCCAGAAGGCTGTGCCTTGGCTGGGCGCACCCCGGTAGGCTGAACCAACGGTTTGAATCACGACGGAACGATCACTGCAGGATGAACACGCTAGGGTGAAATCATGAGCACAGAACTTAATCGTCTTGAGCGCCGCGGGGCACAGCGTTTCGAAGTGCACCAGCCGCTGGCAGTTCACTTTGAGGGACGAGCTGTGCCCGCGTTTACTCAGGACCTGAGCAGCCGCGGAATCTTCTTCTATGCCGAGGTGGCGCTTGCCGAAGGGACGGTCGTCGAATTGACCTTCATCATGCCCTCCGAAATTACTTTGGGAGACAACATGCCGGTTCGGTGTCGCGGACGGGTGTTGCGGGCCATGCCTTCGTCGGATGGGCAGCGAAGCGGGATCGCGGTGCAACTTGATTCCTACGAGTATTTGCCAGCCGATGAGCAAGTCACACAATTTGTGCGAGTTTCCGTGGGCTCGAGCGTTGGAGTGACTTCGGGATCGGCCACGCGCTAAGCATTGATTCGCATTTATTCCCAGGTTTATAGCTTCCGGCAAACTTGCCCGCGGTCCTGACTCAGGTGTCGCGTTTTATCATCCGCCGACAAGGACGATAGATGTTTACTCGCGTAGCGTTGAGGTGAAATGCGAGCGGGCACTACTTCGAAGGGTTACAACTTCTGATTATTTGTCTCGGAAATCCCTGAAATCCACAGCTTCTCAAGCGCTCCCCTATGCCTTACAATTGGGAGAAACCAGCAACCTCGTGGGGTTCTTGTCTTAGAATGAACCCGACGGGCGACCTGCCGCCTCTGAAGTTCGCTTAAAAGCTCGCTTCGATTACGAAGGTCATTTGGTCCCGACGCTGGAAGTTCGTAGCATAAGAATGAACACTGAGAGAGTCATGCCCGGGATCGCAGTTGCCCTTCTTACCGAGGATCGCGAACAGTCTGTCGTATTGCACAGCCGCGTGGAGAGTACCAACCTCGCCCGCACCGTGTTAAGCCCTGTCGGCTTCCCTCTGGGACCGAGCGACGCCATTTTGCGGCAGCTACAGGATCAGCGGGTTGAAGTGGTTCTGGTCGATATCGATCCGCACAATCCGCAGCGCGCCATACGCACCGTCGAACTGATCCACGGAAGCATTCCCGAGATCACGATTTTCGCCGTCGGAGAAATGAACCAGCCGGCAAATATTGTGGCCGCGATGCGGGCGGGAGCGCGCGAGTTTCTTGATCACAACGCCAGCCGTGAGGCCCTGCTTGAGGCTTTCACTCGCTTTTCGGCCACATTGAGCCGGTCGCAGCGCAGCTCGAGCAAGGCCCGTGTGCTTACCTTTCTCAACGCCAAGGGCGGAGTCGGCGCCACCACGACGGCGGTCAATACGGCTGTCGCATTGCAGGAGACTCACGGCCGTGTCGTGCTGGTGGATTTCGCTCCCATCGGCCACGCTGCCTTGCAGTTGAATCTTCGCCCGCAATTCACCCTGATGGATGCCTTGCAGAATCTGCATCGCATGGATGGTTCTCTGCTTGATGGGTTGATGACGCCGTACCGCAATGGTCTTCATCTGCTGGCCGGGGCTCAGCAACCGCACAATTCCATCCCGACAGGATCGGAACTGGCTCGCCTGTTCGATCTGCTGGTAAGCCAATATCACTTCGTCGTGCTCGATTGCTCAGGCCGCATGGATGGCACGATGCAAAACATCTGCGAACTTTCGAACGCGGTGCTTCTGGTGGCGCAGACGGACGTGGTTTCGCTGTGGAGCGCCGGCCGCATTCATGCCTTCCTGCAGGAAGGAGCGAGCCGCGATCGGCTGCGCATCGTGCTCAACCGTTATAAAAAGATTCCTGGTTTCACTGACGAGGATGTTGAGAAGGCGACAAACTGCAAAGTGCTCTGGAAGGTGCCCAACAACTTCCAGGTCATCGGACCCGCGATTGACAAAGGCAGCCCGGTAGCCTCGCAAGGCAATCACGAAATCGGGCGGTCCTATCAGGGACTGGCCGCCGAACTCGCGGGCGCGACCACATCCGGCGATGGCGCTCTTTCGCTGCTCTACCAGCACGACAAGGGCGACAACAAGAGTCGAACCGCCAGCCACCTGGTCGTCTCGCCGATTCGCGCTGGACAATAGAACCTGGTGCGACACGGCTGTCCGTCATTTCCCAACCGACCGACATCCCTTGCGGATTGTCGGATTCACGCCCTCGGCCATCGGAATCCTCTCATCTCTCTCAATTTTGCGGCTTTGTTAGAATCAGGGTTCACCAAATCAACGGTTCACCGATGACGCCGAGAATTGTTGAAATCCTATACAAGATGATCGCTTTCCTGTTTGCGATCAGCGTGCACGAGTCTGCACATGCCTGGACTGCTTCGCGCTGTGGGGATCCCACGGCGCGTATGCTGGGGCGGGTGTCGCTGAATCCGATTCGCCACATCGATCTCTTAGGTTCGATCATACTGCCGCTGATCGCCGCTTGGGGGTCCCAGGGGCTGATCGGTTGGGCGAAGCCCACGCCTGTCGATCCGCGTAATTTTCGCAATCCCATGCTCGATGACATCCTGACTTCGGTGGCCGGACCGGTCAGCAACGTCATCGTCGCAACAGGGGCACTTCTGCTGCTGGGCGTTATCTCGTTCTCGTCGGATTCCGGACATGCACTTGTCACAAGATTGGCAAGCGGTTTCAACGGCGGCGATTCCGATTCCGCGTGGGCGCCAGTCGCTGTGCTGCTGTATGTACTCATGATTGTCAACATCTGGCTGGCGGTTTTTAACCTGATCCCGGTCCCGCCGCTCGATGGGAGCCATGTGCTGCGGCATTTCTTGTCCGATCCAGTGCGAAGGATGTACGACCGCATCGGAATCTTCGCACTAGTGGGTTTGGTGTTTTTAGCCCCACGTCTTCTCAACACCTTGATCGACCCGCCTGTTAACTTTTATCTCTCGATGCTGGGCAAATTCTGAATGACAACTCCTTCCACCAAGAAGCGCGTGTTGAGCGGGATGCGCCCGACCGGAAAACTTCATCTCGGCAACTACGTCGGCGCGCTCGAAAATTGGGTTCGCATGCAGGAGCAGTTTGAGTGTTTCTTCGTGATCGTCGACTGGCACGCGCTGACCACCGACTACGCGGATCCTTCGCATCTGAAAGAAAACCTGGTCGACGTGCTGCTCGATTGGCTGGCCGCCGGTCTTGATTCCGAAAAGTGCGTGATGTTCATTCAATCGCATGTGCCGGCGCACGCCGAGTTGCATCTGCTGCTCTCGATGATCACTCCGCTCGGCTGGCTGGAACGTGTGCCGACCTATAAAGAGCAGAAGGAAAATATCAAGGAAAAGGATCTGGGCACGTACGGGTTTCTCGGCTATCCCGTTCTGCAATCCGCCGATATTCTGATCTACAAAGCGGATGTCGTCCCGGTCGGCGAAGACCAGGTTGCGCATGTTGAACTGACGCGCGAGATTGCGCGGCGGTTCAACGGCTTCTACTCGGGAAAACGCGAATTGATTTTCCCCGAACCGGCGGCTCTGCTCACGCCCGCTCCGCGCCTGCCCGGCACGGATGGCCGCAAGATGTCGAAGTCATACAACAATGCCGTCTTTCTCAGCGATCCCGAGCCGGTCGTGCGGCAGAAGCTGAAGACGATGGTCACCGATCCTCGGCGCATCAAGCGCACCGATCCGGGCGATCCCGATGTTTGCCCGGTTGGCGATCTGCACAAGATATTCAGCAGCCCAGAGACGATGACGAAAGTCTACGAAGGCTGCCGATCGGCTGGAATCGGCTGCATCGAGTGCAAGGGCTGGGTTGCCGACGCCATCGTCGAGATTCTCAACCCCATGCAGGAGCGCCGCAAAAAATACGAGGACAATCCACGGCTCGCATGGGATATTCTGGAGGCCGGTTCGGCTCGCGCCCGAGAGGTCGCGGGCGCGACGATGGACGAAGTTCGCGAATCGATGGGCCTGGATTACAGTTTGAAAAACGCTCCGAACAACAGTTCGAACCACAGTTCGAAGACCAGTTCGAAGAGCAGTTCGAACCAGAGCTCCACTAGTGAGTGTCCAAAGGATTCCACGAAGTGACGGATTTGTCGCAACCTATATCGGACCAAGCGCCGGTCGAGACTTCCATACAGTCCGGGCCCAGGCTCGTTCCTCCGGCGAACAAGCTTGGTCGGAAGTCCGGCAAGGACGATGCCAGCGATTTCCCATTCGCCATTGAGCTTGGTGAAATCTACGAAGGGCCGCTCGATTTGCTGCTCGACCTGATTCGCAAACAGGATATCAACATCTACGACATCCCGATTGCGAAGATCACCGCGCAATATCTTGCTTATGTAGAGCGCATACGCGAACTGGACGTGAACGTTGCGAGCGAGTTCATCTACATGGCTGCGGTGCTGATTCATATCAAGTCGAAAATGTTGTTGCCGCGCGATCCGCTTGCGCCCGCGGATGCGCAGGAAGATCCGCGCAATGAACTGGTCAACCGCCTGCTGGAGCACGAAAAGTTCAAATCCGCGGCGCAGATGCTACTGCAGAAACAACAGATTGAGGACGCGGTGCTGAGCAATCCAGCGATCCGCGAGTTCATGGATGCGGAGGGGACTGAACCCGAACTGGCCGCGGACGTGATCGACCTCGTGAAGGTTTTCCAGCAAATTATAGAACGCGCGCGAACGCGGCCGATTCTTGAAGTCGATGAAGAGACGGTTACGGTCGGCCAGATGATTCAGTACCTGCACCGCCGGTTATCGCTCGAGGATCGCCCGATTCGTCTGAAGCAGATGCTGCGCAATGTACCATCGCGGCACGCGCTGGTCTGCATGTTTCTGGCGCTGCTGGAACTGGTAAGGTTGCAGGCGATCCAGGTAAGGCAGGATCATGTTTTTGGCGAAGTGCTGGTGCGAAAGCATTCCCACTTCGACGAAGTCATGACCGAGCGCGCCGCCGTGCGCGATGATTGGAAGTGAGGAGCCAGGTGGTCGGTGGTCAGCGCCCAGTTGGGAAGCTGATTTTTTTCACGAATTTTTCTGGCCACCGATCGCTGACCATTGACCATTGACCACTTATTCTTATGAGTCTCAAAGCCCAACTCGAAGCGATCATCTATGCGGCGGAAATTCCTATTTCGCTCGATCAGATTTTTTCGCTGGTGAAAGATTCGGCGCTTGCGGAAACGCCGGGAGTCGATGCGGCGGAAGTCAAGTCGCGCATCCGGGCTGCGATCGAAGAACTCGTCGCCGATTACTCTGGCGCCAATCACGGAATCGAAATCCGCCAGGTTGCGGGCGGATACCGCATGTCCACCAAGCCCGAACAGCACGACGTGGTGCGCGCCTTCGCCAAGAGCCTGAAACCGGCGTTGCGTCTGTCGCTTCCGGCGCTCGAAACGCTTGCCGTTATCGCCTACAAGCAGCCGGTCACGGTTCCTGAGATCAGTGAAATTCGCGGGGTCGATTCTGGCGGCGTGATCGCCACACTGCTTGACCGCAAGCTCATCACGACTGCGGGCAGAAAGGCTGTAATCGGCCGGCCCATTCTCTACAAAACGAGCAGGGAATTTCTGCTGCGCTTCGGGCTGAAGGACGTCAACGAATTGCCCAGCATGGAGGAGTTCGAGAAATTGCTGGCGGAGTCATTTCAGAACGACCTGCTTCCGAGCAACGGCTCGTCGCTGGAGGATTCTTCGGCTTCGCCGTCCCTCGCGGAGGATTCTTCGACACCGGAACTTGCTGCAGAAACGGTGGAACCGAGCGAGTCCGAGCTCTCTTCCGGCGAAGAAGTCGAAACGCCAGCCAGCACCACGGGGGAGTAGCTCTATCCATGCCACTCGAACGTCTGCAAAAAATCATCGCTGCTGCAGGAGTGGCATCCCGCCGGAAGGCCGAAGAACTGATCACCGCGGGCCGCGTGCTGGTCAACGGTCAGGTGGTAACCGAGCTCGGAACAAAGGCCGATCCTGAACAGGATCACATTCGTGTGGACGGAAGACGGTTGCAGGGGCCTGAGCGCTACACCTACGTCGTGCTGAACAAGCCCAAGGGTTATGTGACCACGGTGAGCGACGAAAAAAACCGTCCCACGGTGATGGATCTGGTGCACAAGGTGAAGGGACGCGTCTATCCCGTGGGCCGGCTTGACTGGGCCAGCGAAGGCTTGATCCTGATGACCAACGATGGCGCGCTCGCGAATGCGCTGATGAAGGCGTCTTCCAATGTCCAGAAGGTCTACGTTGTGAAAGTTGCAGGGCAGCCCGACGAAGCGAAGCTGGACAAGCTTCGCAAGGGAGTTTCCATCGCGGAAAAAGGGGGACGGCGTGTGCGTACGGCTCCGGCGAAAGTTCGCCTGATTCGCGAGGGCGAGAATCCCTGGCTTGAAGTCACGATCATCGAAGGCCGCAACCGCCAGGTCCGCAAAATGTTTGAAGAAGTTGGACACCATGTGGAAAAAATCCGTCGCGTGCAATATGGCCCGCTGGCGCTTGACGTACCTCCGGGAGATTGGCGCAACCTGACTTTGCTGGAGGTGGCAAAGTTGAAGACCGCCGCGTCGGGGGTGAAGGTCGCCAGCCCGCCCAGCCCGTCCATAGTGCTACGTCCGCCGAAACCAAAGCCGTTCAAGGGAGCGCGCGTACCGGCACAGGCCGAGCCGTCTCGACGGTCGAAGTTCGCACACGCATCGACGTCACCGAAACCACTCCACTGGTCGAAAACCGCGCGGCCACCGAGACCGGGTAATGCCAAACCCTCACGCGCTCAACGACACAAACGCGGCTAGCGTTTTGCCTCGATCATCTTGTTTTGATCATCTTGCTTCGATCACCGGCAGACGTGCCGCGCCATATAATCCGGCATCGCTTCCGAGGAGAGCGCGCGTGATGATGGTCTTGTGGCCCGATCCAGTCTTCACGTGCGCGGACGCGCCCTCATGAGTTGCGGCGGGATCGGGGGGCGCGGTGGCGGCGTACACCAGGGCACGCCGTCGCAACTCGTCGAAGACCGCTGGCGCAAAAGCGTCCCACGCGCTTGAAACGCCTCCTCCGATCACGTAAATCGGGAGGTTCAGGGAATTCACCAGCGTCGCCAGCAGAATGCCGAGACAGCGCCCCATGTAGCGGAAGACGCGGCGCGCATCTTCATCGCCCTGAATCGCAAGATTGTAAATCGATTGCGCGCTGAACTCCGCACCGGAGCCGGCCGCGCGCGCCAGAGCCGAAGCGCCGTTGCGGGCAATCGCCTCCCGCGCCATCCGTACGACGGCTTTCGCGGAAGCATACTGCTCTATGCAACCGATATTGCCGCAGCCACAGGGATGGCCGTCCGGTTCGACGGTGCAATGCCCAATTTCGCCTGCCATGCCATTGGCGCCGCGAAAGATCTCTCCGCCGATTACGATTCCGCCCCCGACACCGGTTCCGAGCGTCACCATGGCGATATCGGAATAGTCTTTGGCCGCGCCCAGCCATTGTTCTCCGAGCGCCGCGACGTTGGCGTCGTTTTCGAGGATCACGATGGTTTTCAGTCGCCGTTCAATTTCGGCCCGAACCGGATAGTCCGCCCAACCCGGCAAATTCGGCGATTCGCGCAACAGGCCGGTTTCCTTGTCAATAATGCCGGGAACGCCGATGCCGATCCCGAGCAGTGGAGCGGAGTCTTTGAATTTCTCCGACAGGCGCTGGATGGCGTCGCACATGTCATCGATAACGTGATCGCGACCCAATGAAACCTTGGTACCGAGCGTAACCTTCTCGACTAGCTGGCCCTGGTCGTCCACCGCGGCGATGCGTAAGTTGGTGCCGCCAAGGTCCACTCCGATTGAAAATTTATTCATGATGAATGACCCGGGAGCCGGTTTGGGAAGACATTTTGCCCTCCTTGCTTTTACAGTGCGGATGTCGATCCGTCAACATTAAATCGTTATAGTAGCGGCTATTCTTGGCAGTTTGCACAATAGTGGCTGCTGCGGCCGGCCAGGACGATCCGTCGAATCGCGGTGCCGCAAACCAGGCATGGCGCCGCTTCGCGGCCATACACTCGATGCTGGAGCTGGAAAAATCCCTCTTCTCCATCGGCATCCACATAATCGGAGATCGAAGAACCGCCGAGCACAATCGCCTCGCGCAACACTTCCCGCAGCGCACGGTGCAACTTGCCCAACCGCTCCCGCGTGATGGTCGCGGCCCTGCGGCGGGGACGGATGCCGGCGCGAAACAACGCCTCGTCGGCATAAATGTTGCCTACGCCGCGCAGCAATTTCTGATTCAGAAGAGCGCTCTTGATCGGAGTCTTGCGCCCGCGAAAAAGCGCGATGAACCGCTCTTCGTCGATATCAAGCGGCTCCACTCCTCCGGGATCGAAGCCGCCCGCATGTACGCTGAGCTTGCCAAACATGCGCGGGTCGATAAATCGAAGTTCGCGTCCGGATGCGAGCTTGGCGATGAGGTGAGTGTGCTTCGCGATCTCGGCGGCGGGTTCCGAGAAGAGCAGGCGGCCGGTCATGCCGAGATGCACGATCCACTGTGCGGTTTCGGTGACGTTCGACGGTCGAGACGCGGCTTGCCGCGCACGGACGTGACCCGCCGGCTTGATTCTCTTCGCTTTCTCTGGGGCTCGCGCTGCGGCTTCCAGATCGAACACAATGTGTTTGCCTACACGATGCACCTTCAAGACACGCTTCCCTGCGAGCGTCCGAGCGATGACATCAGCGGGAGACTTGAGCGGTTGCTTTCGCGAGCCGATCCAGACTGCTTCGATGGTGTCTCCCGCGATACGCTGGTCGAGGCCTCGCGCCACGGTTTCGACTTCAGGAAGTTCCGGCATCTTATGAGGATAGACGATCAGCACCGTATTCCGGTTTGCTCCTCCACAACCTGATTCGGTATGCTGGAGAGTACACACCAGGTACGCCGATCTTCCCAGATTTCCAGTCTATTCAGCAGCGCGGCGCAATCAGTGTGTGCGACCCGGGGCGGCGTCACCGTCGCGCAGAATTCCAAGTGGAGTTTCGATTGGCATCGAGCGGCAAAAAGAGCAGAGGCAGAACTGCGGTTATCGTCGGAGCACAGTGGGGCGACGAGGGCAAGGGCAAAATTGTCGACGTTCTCACTCAGACTTTTGAGGTCGTGGCGCGCTACGCCGGCGGCCACAACGCCGGGCACACGGTCATCATCAACGGCAGGAAATTTGTGCTGCAACTTGTCCCCGGCGGCATTCTGCGGCCCGAGTGCACGAGCGTCGTGGGCAATGGAGTGGTGATTGATCCGCTGGCGTTATTGAAGGAAATCGCGTCCCTGCGCGCGGCCGGCGTGAAGGTGGACGGCAATCTTTTCGTTTCGAATCGCGCGCAGGTAATTCTTCCCTACCATCGCATGATGGAGCTGGGGGCGGAAAATGCCCCGGGCCGGGTGAAGATCGGTACCACTTCGCGCGGCATTGGCCCATCCTACGAAGACAAGATGGGACGCCGCGGACTGCGCGTCGCCGATCTGCTCGACACCGAATTGTTGCGCACGCACATCGAGAATGCCTGCCGGGAAAAAAATACGATCGCGCACGCGTTGTTCAATTCCGATCCGCTCGACGCCGACGGGATGTTCATTGAATATGCCGACGCCGCCGAAAAGCTGCGGCCATTTGTGCGCGACACTGCGATCCTGTTGAATCGCGCTCTGGCTGAAGGCAAATCAATCGTGTTCGAAGGCGCGCAAGGCACCATGCTCGACATCGATCATGGCACCTATCCGTTCGTGACCTCTTCGAGCGCCACTTCCGGCGGGGCCGCAACCGGAACGGGCGTGCCGCCTACCGCGATAGATACCGTCATTGGCATCACGAAGGCGTATTGCACGCGCGTGGGGAGTGGCCCATTCCCGAGCGAACTGCCTGGACCGGAAGGCGAAGAATTGCGTAACCGGGGCAACGAATTTGGAGCCGTGACCGGGCGTCCGCGCCGCACCGGCTGGCTTGATTTGCCTCTTCTTCGTTACGCTGGCATGATTAATGGAATTTCCTGGCTGGTGGTTACCAAGTTGGATGTGCTTGACCATCTGAGCGAGGTACCGGTTTGCGTAGGATACAAGGTTGACGGCAAAGAAACAGATGAAGTTCCGGCACAGGCATGCGGATACGAAAAGCTCGAGTGTATCTACCGTAATCTCGAGGGTTGGGCCACGCCAACGCGGGATATTCGGACCGTCGAGTCATTGCCGAAGGCCGCCCGCGAATACATGGCGTTCATTGAAAAGGAAACCGGAGCGCGGGTGGGAATGATCTCCGCCGGACCTGATCGCGAGCAGACAATCTTGGTGCCTGAGTTTGTCGATGCGATGGGTTTGGCGGGCCGCTGAACAGTTCAGGTTGTATATCGAGGGGTTAAAATTCACTAACCAGCAGTCAAAACTATAAAAACAATGGAGCGATAGATGGTGGTGTTGGCTGTAACCTGGATGGCAAAAGTTGGACGCGAGTCCGAAATGACAGCAATGTTCGAAAAACTCTCAGCCGAATCACGTAAGGAGCCGGGCTGCGTGATGTATCAGGCGCACAAGCACAAGACCGACCCGCGCCGCTTTTTTGTCTACGAACAATACAAGGACGATGCAGCTCTCGAAGCGCATCGCGTTTCGCCGCATTTTCTCCAGATGGCAAAAAAAGATCTGCCCAAACTGGGTGATCGCACGGAAGGGCACTTGTTCGAACCGCTGGGATAAGTGCAGTTCAGAATTCGAAACCGAGAACATTTTTTATTGCGTTAACTCGTATCCCGCAAAAAAGAAGCTCAGTTCGAAGCGTGCCGTTTCATCCGCATCCGAGCCGTGAATCGCATTGTGCTCAATGTTGCTGGCCCACTTTTTGCGGATTGTGCCCTCTTCGGCGCTAGCCGGATTTGTGGCGCCCATCAATTTGCGCAGATCGGCAATCGCGTTTTCCTTCTCCAGCGCCAGCGCGACGATCGGGCCGCTCGACATGAAGTTGGTCAGCGAGTGGTAAAACGGCCTGCTGGCGTGAACGGCATAGAACTGCTCCGCCTGATGCTGAGAGATTTCCAGCATTTTCATGGCGAGAATGCGGAAGCCGTTCTTTTCGAACTGCTCGATGATGTCTCCGACGGCGTTCTTCTTCACCGCGTCGGGCTTGATGATGGTCAGTGTGCGTTGCAGTGTTTTCATAAGTCAGTTTTTGCCCTTACCCGTCGGCCTCAGCCCACGATACCAGCGCCAAAAGGCCAAGTTTGCGCTGTGGCCAGAGGCGGCTAGACCTTCACTCCGAGCGCGGCCGCGAGTGTCTCTCCCATGTCGGCGGGCGACTTCGCGACTTTGAGGCCGGCCTTCTCCATGGCGGCAATCTTCTCAGACGCTGTGCCTTTGCCGCCGGAGATAATCGCGCCTGCGTGGCCCATGCGGCGTCCAGCGGGCGCCGTTTGGCCGGCTATGAAGCCTACCACCGGCTTTTTCATATGCGTCCGGACAAACTCAGCGGCGGTTTCTTCGGCATTGCCGCCAATTTCTCCGATCATGATCACGGCCTCGGTTTCAGGATCGCGGTTGAACAGATCGAGCGCGTCGACAAAATTCGTGCCGATGATGGGATCGCCACCGATGCCGATGGCTGTCGACTGTCCGATACCGCGCTGTGTCAGCTGATGCACCGCCTCATACGTCAATGTTCCGGAGCGGGAAACGATTCCCACATTGCCTTCCTTGTGAATCGCCCCGGGCATAATTCCAATCTTGCATTTGCCCGGCGAGATGATACCGGGGCAGTTTGGACCGATCAGGCGCGAGCGGCGGTTCTGCAGAAATTCCCAGGCGCGCACCATGTCAAGCGTTGGAATGCCCTCGGTGATGCAAACGATGAGCTCGATTTCAGCATCGGCGGCCTCCATGATTGCGTCGGCTGCGAAGGGCGGCGGGACAAAAATCACCGTGGCATTCGCACCCGTTTTGTCGGCAGCTTCCTGAACCGTATTGAAGATCGGCCAGCCTTCGTGGGTTGCGCCCCCCTTGCCGGGTGTCACACCGCCCACGACCTGCGTGCCATAAGCTGCGCAGGCCTTGGCGTGGAAAGTGCCTTCGCGGCCGGTCAGGCCTTGCACTATCAATCGCGTTCGCTTGTCAACCAGAATTGCCATAATTGCTCACTCCGCAAAAATCTCGTGCCTAGGCCGCGCTCTTTGCCGCCGCGACGACCTTATCTGCCGCATCCTTCATGGTCTCAGCAACCACGAAGTTCAGCCCTGATTCCATCAGGATCTTCTTGCCTTCCTGAACATTCGTACCTTCCAGTCGCAGCACGACCGGCAATCGCAGGTTGGTTTTTTTCGCCGCTTCGATCACCCCTGCGGCGAGCGTATCGACACGCAGAATACCGCCAAAAATATTGATCAGCACGGCGCGCACACTCTTGTCACTCAGGAGAATCTCGAACGCGTGCGCTACCTGTTCGGCGTTGGCGCCGCCACCTACGTCCAGAAAATTTGCCGGCATGCCGCCCGCGTATTTAATGATGTCCATGGTGGCCATCGCCAGGCCCGCGCCATTCACCATGCAGCCTACGCTGCCGTCGAGCTTGATGTAGTTGAGGTTATATTTCGAAGCTTCCACTTCGAGCGGATCTTCCTCGCTGACATCCCGCAGTTCGCGCAGGTCCGGGTGTCGAAAAAGCGCGTTATCGTCAAAGGTCAGCTTGGCGTCGAGCGCAAACAATCTTCCGTCCGAGCAACTGATAAAGGGGTTAATCTCAACCAGCGACGCATCGGTCTCGAGAAACGCGCGGTAAAGGCCTGACAGGAACGGCACGGCAGCGCCGATTTGCGCCGGCTTCAACCCCAATTCGAACGCGATCTTGCGCGCCTCGAACGGTTCCAGCTCCATGCCGGGATCGATATATTGTTTCAGGATGGCTTCGGGCCGCTCGGCTGCGACTTGCTCGATATCCATGCCGCCTGCCGCTGACGCCATGAACACCGGTTTGCCCTCCGCACGATCGACCAGAATGCCGAGATAAAGTTCCTTCTCGATCGGGAGCGTTTCCTCGACCAGCAAGCGATGGACGATCCGTCCCTCCGGGCCCGTCTGATGCGTCACAAGCTTCATGCCCAGCATCTTGCCGGCAATTTCGCCCGCTTCCGCCACCGACTTGGCGATCTTGACGCCGCCGCCCTTACCGCGTCCCCCGGCGTGAATCTGAGCCTTGATCACCACGCCGGTCGCGCCGGAGTCGAGAATATCCCTGGCCGCCGCTTCGGCTTCTTCACGCGTCGTTGCCATCTTGCCGCGCGGCACGGCGACACCATACTTGTTCAGAATTTCTTTTCCCTGGTACTCATGAATTTTCATAATGATTTCAAATCAGTCGATGGTCGTTATTCGTGAGTCGTACGCAATCCCAGCCGCGATACTGAGTTTGAATGACACGCCGAGAGGACTCTGCCGGCAGCTCCAGACAATGTGCCGCGAACTTTTGATTTTATAGAAGGCAGAAGCATTGGTGCAACGTGTGCAACGACAGGGACGACAGGGCGACAGGGTTGTGATGCATTTTGCAGTTCTAGGGACTTCGTTTCTCTTTCCTGACCACACTAGACACGCAGAAGAGGAGAATGAACCAGACGATGAGGCCGATTGTGTCTCCCGTCCGCCAACCGTCCTCCCAAACTCCCAAAAGGCCTGCCACTAATCCCGCCGCAAGAACTAAGACCCACATTCTGGCCGCCTTGCTGCTCTTAGTCGTGTGGAAGTTCATGCTGCCAAGGCTACAACTGTTCGCGCTAGCAATTCCACCAATTCCTCCAAGGTCCAAACGTGATCCGCAGGGCCAGCTTCCATCGCTGGCGCAACCCGCAAGGTCTGGTGGACGCGGCAAAAGTTCAAAATGATCACCACCAACGGCAGGGGCGCAACCACAGAAGAGAAACGCAAACCATAATCGATGCTAACCTTGGCTGGATATCATGATTCTCGACGCGCTCGATCGTATTGCCAATCACCGCCAGTCGCTCGCGCGCGAAGAGGCGCACTCGGTGATGACTGAGGTTCTCACCGGGCAATGCTCGGATGCCCAGATCGCCGCGCTGCTGGTGGCGCTGCACATGAAGGGTGAAACGGTCGAGGAAATCGTCGGATTCGCCGAGGCCATCCGCGCCGCCGCCATTCCGCTTGAACTGCATAACGACTCCGTGCTCGACGCGAGCGGCACGGGACGCGATGCGCTCGTCGATACCTGCGGCACAGGCGGCGATGCCAGCGGCACATTCAATATTTCTACGGCGACCGCCTTCGTCGTTGCCGGAGCCGGCGTGCGCGTCGCCAAGCACGGGAATCGGAGCGTGACTTCAAAGTGCGGCTCGGCTGACGTGATGGAAGCGTTGGGCGTGAACATCAACCTGCCTGCGGAGCGGATCGCAGATTGTTTGCAGCATGTGGGAATTGCATTTCTTTTTGCCCCCAGCATGCATTCCGCGATGAAGCACGTGCACACTGCGCGCCGTGAACTGCATCTGCGCACGGTTTTCAATCTGCTCGGACCGCTGACGAATCCCGCGCACGCTACCTGCCAGGTAGTCGGAGTGTATTCCGCCGATCTGGTCGAAAAGCTTGCGGAAGCTCTCAGCATCCTGGGTTTGCGGCGCGCGCTCGTCGTCCACGGCAGCGACGGCCTCGACGAGATCACGATCACGGGACCCACGCGCATCGCCGAAGTGCGCGAAGGACAAGTTCGCAGTTACGAAGTTACGCCCGAAGAATCCGGCCTCGAGCGCACCACGATCGATGCAATCTCCGGAGGAGACGCCAGTCGAAATGCCGGACTGATTCGCGAAGTATTGGCCGGGAAGAAATCTGCTCGGCGCGATGTCGTGCTGCTGAACGCTGCCGCCGCGCTGGTTGCCGCCGGACGCGCGGATCATCTGCGCGATGCGATCCCGCTCGCGGTCAACGCCATCGATTCAGGGGAGGCGATGGCACGGTTGCGGGAACTCGTTGCCTTTACCACGGCCCCTTAATGAACCGCTCATTTTCATTCGTTTTCGAGCGTTGTCAGCCTGAGCGGAGCGAAGGACGTATTCTCCCGGCTGGTAGAGACCTCGTTCGCGGCACACATCGCTCAGGGTTCTGCAATCTTGAACACATGATTCGTCAAATCAATCTCGGGAACACTGCCGTCATTGACAACAATCTCGCTCGCGGCGAGCGGCAGCTCAACTCGTGTTGTCGCCGTGCTCTTGCCGCGCACCACCAGCCGCTTCGTAATCTCGCCGCCTTCGAACCGTATCGTGAATGGAACTTCCGCCCCGGCATTTCCGCTGTTCTCAAGCGTCACCGTAATAAACTGAATTCCCTTTTCCATCCACGGATGTGCCGACTGCAGGCGAACGTCGGGCAGGCCTCGATCCTGATATACCCAGTCGTCGAAGAACCAGCCCAAATCACGGTCGGCGACGACCCCGATCAGTTGCTGCACATATTTTGGATCCTTGTCGTCGTCGGCCCGGTACTTGCGGATCGCCGCCTTCAGTCCGTCATCGCCAATCATGTCGCGTAACATCCACCACACATAGGCGGCTTTGCTGCGATAGTAGGTTTCATCGAACGTGACGGCCAGCGGCTGGCCGACACTACGTTGATCGGGATTCTTCTCGAGCGCGACAGACACTTCTTTTTCGGAGTCGAGAAACGCCGCCCGATGCGCTCCGAGAAAATCGAGCGCCGCCTGGCGTCCCCCTTGCTCCTGCCGATACATCGCTTCGGCGAAGTGAGCCAGGCCTTCATAAACCCACGGCCTCGACGAGGGCAGCGCCGAGTGAACCAGTTCGTGAACCAGATTGGTCCCGGCCAGCTTCGTATCTGCAGCGTCCATCGAAGCCATCAATAACGTACCGCTTTCGAAGGGAGCAGAATCTGGATCGGCAAAATCGGCGATCGCAACTTCAGCTGTCGGCCGGCCAAACCACGCGCTGACAAATTTCATCGCCGGATCGAGGGCGCTGGCATACGTTGCAGCTCCCGGTTCGTGACCGGGCAAACTTAACAATCGCAAAGGGGCTTTCGAGCCCGATACATAGTCGGCGACAGCGAAGGTCGGCGTAACCGTTCCGAGCCTCGTCCATGAACATTCGGTCGAAACCGACTCTGAGCGGCTGGATTGCGAATTGATTTTTTCGACGCCTGGTGAACAGATCATCAGCGGCGACTCGCCACTTTCGTGACTCATCGTGACTCGCGCTTTGAATTCGCTCCCCACCTCGCGCGCCTTCCACCGATCGGCTACCTCAAACAGACTGTTGCCCTCGGAGAAATCCGCCGACTCGGTGGTGATGGGATACCACGCCACATAGCCCGCTCCTCGCAGCGCGGTGAATGACGGGCTGATCTGGTCCCAGCTTGAATGTTTTGCGATCGCCTCCGGAACTCCCACGCGAGTCAGTCGCAACGCATCCAGCGGAACGACCCCTTCGTAACCGATCTCAACCTCGACCGCGTCTTTCGGCTTAATCTCGACAGGCAGCGTGACAATGGCCTCTGAAAGGCCGCCCGTATGATCGATGTCTGACGTGTAGGGCTGCGAGACAAATTGGACGGGCTTGCCCGCGACCCGAATCGAACGCCAATTGAGCGATGATGAAATCTGCAGGGCAATGATCCTTTGCGGGTGAGTCGAGTCGTTCCGCAACGTGATCTTGCCCCGCGCGCCGAGCCTTTGCTGTTCGGGCTCCAGGCGAATCTCGAGATCGTATTTCGAAATGCTGAAAGCCTCGCGGTCCAACGGCCATGCCGCCGAAGCGAAACCGCCAACCAGCAACAAAATGCAAAAGAGCTTCATGATTTCTTGGATGCGCCCGGCCGCCGCTGCCGCACAACTTCATAGAGCACCACTCCCGCCGCGACCGATACATTCAGTGAAGGTACTTTGCCGAGCATCGGGATCGACACCAGAAAATCGCAGTGCCTGCGCACCAGGTCGTGCAGTCCCTTGCCCTCGGCGCCGAGCACGATGGCGCAATGCATCTTGTAATCAATCGCATCGTAGGTCTGCTCGCCGCGCTCATCCAGGCCCACCATCCATAGACCTTTCTCTTTCAACTCTTCGAGAGCACGCGAAATGTTTGTTACCTTAGCGACTGGAAGATGCTCACTTGCTCCCGCCGACACCTTGGCAACCGCGGCCGTAACCGCGGCCGAGCGGCGTTCGGGGATCACCACGCCGTCGGCTCCCGCAGCATCGGCGGTGCGCAGAATCGCGCCCAGATTGTGCGGATCCTCGATGCCATCCAGGACCACGACCAACGACTGCTCGCCACGGCGCGACGCCACGATGTCATCGAGATCGCTATATTGTTTGGCTGACGTCGCGGCCACCAAACCCTGATGGGCGGCGTTGCCAGCAATCTCATCCAGCTCCTCACGCGATAAAACGCGCACCGGGACGCCCATCTTGCGGCACTCGTCGATCACCCGCCTCAGGCGAATATCTTTTCGCTCCCTGGCTACTCCGATCCACTCGAAGTTGCGGCCGCGCGCCTTGAGAGCTTCTGTGACGGTGTTGATCCCGTAGAGAATATTCACGCCGTTCAGTGTACCGTGCGCCGCGTCGGTGCTCGCGGACTATCCTCATCCGAGCGGCCAAAGCCGTTTCGGGGCGAAACCCGCCGGCGAATCAAGAAAGGCACGGCGGTGGTTTATACTCATTACCTGGGGATTATGGCCATCGCTGCCGCAACCAACGCTTTTATCGGCTCCGCCCGCACCCCTATGCCGCTGTCCGCGGTCATCGTCGACGACGAACAACTGGCGCGCGACGAACTTGCTTATCTGCTCAGGAATTTGGGTGACATCAACGTGATCGCACAGGGTAAAAACGGCCTCGAAGCGATCAACCTGGTTCGCGAACACAATCCGGATATTGTTTTTCTCGATGTCCAGATGCCCGGCCTGGACGGTTTCGGCGTCATCAAAAAGCTTCTCGACCGCAAAGTCCCACTCCCGAAGATTGTCTTTGCAACTGCCTTCGATCAATACGCGGTGAAGGCCTTCGAGGTAAATGCGGTCGATTACATCCTGAAGCCATTCGACAGGAAGCGGGTGGCCCAGTCCATCGAGAAGGCGCGGGCAAAGATCGAAGCGGGAGGCGGCTCCGAGGAAAAATTCGGGGCGCTGGTGCGGATGCTCGAATCGCAAAAACCGCAGACGGCAAAGATTCTGGTCAAGGCCGGGGGACGGCTATTCCTGGCCGATGCGAAGGATATTTGTTACGCGACCATCGAAGATGGTGTCATAACCGTTGCCACCAGTGGCCATTCCGGCATGGAGGGCCATTCGAACTGTCGCACCCTCGAAGAACTCTTCGACAATCTCGATCCAAACATGTTCTGGAGAGCCCACCGTTCGTTCCTGGTCAACATCAATCACATCCGCGAGGTCGTGCCCTGGTTCAAGAGCTCCTATCAGCTGCGCATGGACGACAAGAAACAAACTGAGATTCCTGTGAGCCGGGCGCAAACACGCCGGCTGCGCGAACTCTTCAATCTGTAGGACGATCCCGTTCCCTGGTTCTCAGTTCTCAGACAAACTGCTCCTGGCCGCATTCCTTCTACGACCTCCGGTCATATAAGAATCCATTGGGGGGGCGCATCCGGGAAAAAATCCTTGTTCACGATCAACGCCCGAGGGAGGCCGTTGTTGGATTGGGAAAGCTGTTGAACGTGAACAAGGAACTGCGATGGTATATGGCACCGGATCCATTCGACAGGAATCAATTTGTGGTTTACAAAAGCCGAACAGACGTCTCGCGGCAACCATCCTCGGGCCTTGTGGACGGTGCCTGTGCCGGGGGTGGTGAATGTGGTTTGGGCTGCAATCACGCGGGTTTTTCTGTTTCAAAATCCGAAAAAGCCAGCTGGCAGCCAACTCCACTGAACCATCGCAGCGGGTGGTAGAATGTCTCGCAAGAGGACGGGGCGGTGCAATTGAACGGGGGCCAGAGGTTACGCGCGCTGAGAGAGACGCTCGGATATCGCATGCGAGACGTCGAACTGGCCAGCAATCAGATTGCGCGCAGATTTGAGAACGAGGAATTCGCGATTCCGCCGAGCCGATTGTCCGACATCGAAACCAAAGGCATCATTCCCAGTATTTTTCGTCTCTATTCGTTTGCCGCCATTTATCGCCGTGAATACCGGGAGTTGCTCTCCTTCTATGGCCTCGAACTGAATGCCATTTCCGCCGACATCAGCTTCGGCCATCCCCAGAAGTCTCACCTGTCAGAAGCTTTGAGCAACGTCACCCAAATAAGAATGCCGACGCGGATCGATCCCGGATTCTCGCTGCAGAAAACCACCGATTTGAAACGCGCCATCGAGCAATGGGGCACCGTTCCCATGGCCTATCTCAACTTGTTCGCCGATGACCGGTACACCTACGGATATATTGGCACCGAAGATTTCACCATGCATCCCATTCTTCCACCCGGCAGCTTCGTGCAAGTGGACGAATCAAAGAACAAGGTGGGGGAAGGGCAATGGCGATCGGAATTCGAGCGTCCTATTTACTTTGTGGAAATGCGCGATGGATACACCTGTTGCTGGTGCTCGACCAAGCGCGACGCCATCGTCTTGCAGCCTCACCCCCTGTCTCCCGTTTCCGTGCGGGTTCTTAAATACCCGCAGGAGGCCGAAATTCTTGGACAGGTGGTTGGGGTGGCGATGCGACTCGGGGATTGGCAATATTCCGACTTTCAATCAACGCAGAAAGTGCGCTCAGCACTGAGTCGAGATGTGCCTGGGCGGCTGGAGAAAGAGGCTTAGGCGAAGCTTGCGAAAGCAGAGCCAGGAACTCCCTCTCCGTCAGGCCTTCACGCGAGCAGCACGCCGGCACGTCGTTGAGCAGCACCGCCAACGGCTTCTTCAGGATCTCCGCAAGCAGCAGGCGATGCGACGCGCGGATGGCGCGCTGCGCTGCTTCGCCACCATAAACCTTCGCCAACCCCCAGTGGTCGTATCCCCCGTGGCCGTCATGGAGCTTGCCGACGTAAAAAAGCCTTCCCAGTAATCCGGGAACAACCCTCAGGGTATTCGCTTCGAAGTCCTCAAGAACTGATTTCAACCTCATCGAATTTACAAATTCCGAAATAAACCAGGAAGTGAATTAATTGAGAAAAATCGCGCCGTTGCCTGCAATGTATCACGGTGCGAATTCTTTCGCAAAGGACACTATCATGAAACGACTCATGCTGGCACTGGCTGCACTCGCTCTTTTCGTGACAACCGCCGCACTTCCAAGTATGGCCGACGGCAACCCTATGCCCACCACGGTTTGTACCCCTCTCGGCTGCGCTCATTCGCCAGTCAACTAGGGGTAGCCGCGGGCCCGGTTGAAAAAGGGCAATGCCAGGGCTATAGTGCTCTGCAATGCTCTCCGCGAACTGGCACAAGTCGCTGGCGCTTTTCCTCTGGATTTCGCCGCACGCGCTTCTTGGCGTGCTCGCGGTGGTTCTATGTAAGCGCCGCTTGTACCGTGAGTTCCCGGCCTTTTCCGCCTACGTATTTTACGAAATTGCGGAATTTATCTTGTTGTTCACCCTGTATTTCGTTCAGGGCACGGGGGGAAAGCAGTATCGATACGCTTTCTGCGCCACACTTTTGCTTAGCATCGCTCTGCGGTTCGGGGTGATTGACGAGGTCGCTAAAGGTTTGTTTCGCAAATCC
>Ga0181522_10000420_pt1 | contig 32301 bp, 24 predicted proteins | sample PEATcosm2014_Bin_27_FD_121103 | JGI IMG/M metagenome (GOLD analysis project Ga0181522, IMG submission 121103) | Peatland microbial communities from MTU Mesocosm Facility, Houghton, MI, USA - PEATcosm2014_Bin05_10_metaG | ecosystem: Environmental > Terrestrial > Soil > Wetlands > Peat | place...
AGACTCCGAGTCCTCCCTCGACGACGACCCCGGCCGAAACCACTCCGTCCGCGCCTGATAGCGATCAGCCAGAACGTGCTCAGCCCCAAAGTGCTCAGCCCCAAAGTGCTCAGCCCCAAAGTGCTCAGCCCCAGGACGACGAAACCCCCGGTTTCGTCTTTAAGAAGGAAGTAGAAGAGGTTGTGCTGCATGCGGTTGTGGTGGACGATCAGAACCGGCCAATCCGAGGTCTCGACCGCAACAGGTTTGAAGTGTACGAAGACGGCAAATTGCAGAAACTCACTTCCTTTCATACCGAGCGTGTTCCAGTCGCGCTCGGAATTCTGATCGATAACTCGGGATCCATGCTGCCGAAGCGCGCCAAGGTCAACGAGGCGGCCCTCGAACTGGTGGATGCCAGCCAACAGGACGATCGGGTCTTCGTCGTCAACTTCGGCGAGGACGCGTTTCTTGACCAGGACTATACCCAGGACGTCAGGAAACTGAGAACAGCTTTGCAGCGGGTCGAGACGAGGGGCAGTACCGCGCTCTACGATGCGATCATCGGGGCCGTCAATCACCTCAACCAGAATTCCTCTTTACCGAAGAAAATTCTGTTAGTTGTGACCGACGGGCAGGATAACGCGAGCCAGGCCACGTTCGAGGAAGCCCTGCACAAGTTGCAATCGAAGAACGCACCGGTCCTCTACACGATCGCGCTCGAACCGGACGACCGGAGAGGCGACGTTAATCGGCGATCCCTCTGCGCGCTCTCCGAGCAAACCGGAGGCAGCGCGTTCTTTCCGTCGAGTCTCGACGAGGTGCAATCGATCGCCAGTGCGATTGCGCAAGACATTCGCAGTCAATACGTAATCGGCTACCGCTCTTCGAATCCGGATACGCCCGGTGCCTACCACCCGATTCAGGTCAAGGCGCAAGATGGATCCATTCACCTGCGCGTCGTAACTCGCACCGGTTATTACTCGGGGAAGAATGGCAGCGATGACTCGTACTGACACTCGGTAATTACCCATGCCAAATTGCTGAAGCAGGAAAGACAAATTCCGCATTCCGACAACCGATTCGCCGACCTCCCGAGCGGTTTACCTTCAGCACGGCAGTATCACCCGCACCTGGCAGCCTCCTTTCCCGTTTCGGTTTGAGAGTTCGATCGAGCCTCCGTGCGCCTCGGCGATCTGCCGCGAAAGCGCCAGCCCGATGCCGCTTCCCGACGGTTTGGTCGTGTAAAACGGTACGAAGGCGTTGCTCGGATTGAGAAGTCCCGGCCCATTATCGTCGATGGTGAGGACGGTGCTGCGGTCTTCGACTTTCCAGCTTAACGTCACCTGGGGACTAAAAGTTTCCCTGGCAATTCTCGAATCGCCCGGACCATTGCTGCCGTCGCCGGGCTCAGAAGCAGCTTCCACCGCGTTGCGCACAAGATTAATCAGCATCTGCTCGATCTGGTCGGCATCGAGCAGCAGCGTTACATCGGGACCGCGCGAAATCGCGACCGCGAGCCGGGTCTCAAGGAATGCAACTCGTTCCACGATCGGAAGCAGCGCGGTTCTTTTGAGGGTCGGCGGAGGCATCTGCGCCAACTGGCGATACGCTTGAAGAAAACGATTCAGCGACGCGGTGCGCGTCTCGATAATCGCCAGGCCGCGTTCAAAGTCGCGGCGATCTTCGGGATTGAGTTCTGTCTCCCTAAGCCGTGTGCTCAAGCTGCCCGCGATCGATTTGATCGGAGCGAGCGAGTTGTTTAGTTCGTGACCCAACACTCGAATCAGCCGTTGCCATGCGCTGCGCTCTTCCTCCCGCAGCGCCCGGCCAACGTCGGACAACACAAGCAGAGTGTGCGGCACGCCCTTTTCCCTGAACTTGCTTCGCCGGACGAGCCAGCGGGCGCTCGAACTATCGGCAGGCGCCGCTATCAGCGCCTCGTTCGCAGCATCAAGGCACTCGGTCAGCCCGATGTCATCGGCGGAACGCCCGAGAAGGCGAACCGCAGCCTGTTGCAGAAGTTTCTCACCCGCGGGATTCACCACCCGAAGCACCCGCTCCGGATCGAATGCGAACAGCGGGGCATCGATTTCTTCGACGACTCGCCGCAACAGCGCACCCGCTTCGATGGCGCGAATCCGCTGGTCGGCGAGCAGGTCGGCCAAGGCATTGACTTCAAGCGAAAGTTCACCCAACGCGTCATCGGCGGTGGCGCCGCGGGCGCGAAATGAATAGTCTTCTTCGCGAAGTGCAGCCACGACATTTGCCAAGGTTTGCAACGGCCGGACCGTTTGCTCGTGCAGCAGAAGCGCCAGCACCCACCAGACCAAGAGCTCGACAAACGAAAGCCCGAGCTTCGATTCCGTCGACCAAGGTTGCAGCCAGAGAAGGATTCCACTGACCAGAGCACCGGGTAAGGCGACAAACAGGGCGTAAAGACTGATGCGATGCTCGTAGAGTAAGCGAACCCGCTTGCGAGGACTTTTCCGCAGGGCAGACTTTCCGCCGGACTGCGGGCTAGAGCCCATACTTCTCCATGCGGCGATAGAGCGCGCCTCGGCTGAGCCCGAGCGCGTCGGCGGCGTGGCTTATATTTCCCTCAAAGCGTTGCAGAGCCTTCCTGATCAGCACCGCCTCTACCGCCTCGAGACTCAGCTCTTCGAGATTCTGGGCTTGCGGCCGCTGCAGATTCAGTCCAAGATCCGCGGGCTGAATCTCGTGTCCTCGGCACATCAGCACCGCTCGCTCCAATGTGTGTTCGAGTTCGCGCACGTTGCCCGGCCAGGAATATTGCGCCATGACCTGCAGCGCCGAACTTTCGAATCCATCGATTTCGCGCCGATAGCGGGATGCATAGCGCCGCAGAAAGTGGCTGGCAAGCGTCGGAATATCCTCGCGTCGCTCCCGCAGTGCCGGCACCTGAATCTCGACCGTATTGAGCCGGAACAGGAGATCTTCACGGAACTGGCCCGAACCGCAGGCAGCTCGAAGGTCGGTGTTCGTAGCCGAGATCAGACGCACGTCAACCTTGCGCGGCCGCGACGCCCCCACGCGCTCGATCTCACCCGATTCCAGGACGCGCAGTAACTTCGCTTGTTGCCGGATCGGCACATTTCCAATCTCATCCAGAAATATCGTGCCGCCATCGGCCAGCTCGAAGCGCCCGATGCGATCGGTCCGCGCGTCGGTGAAAGCGCCTTTGACGTGACCGAAAAGCTCGCTTTCAAAAAGGCCTTCAGAGAGAGCGCCCGTATTCACGGTGACGAGCGGCCGCGAGGCGCGGGATGAAAGAGCATGGAGCGTCTGTGCGACGACCTCTTTGCCGCTACCATGTTCGCCCGTGATGAGCACGTTGGCGTCGGAAGGGCCGACACGCGCCATCGCCTCGAGCACCGGCTGCATCGAAGCCGCGGCAGCGATGAAGTCCGGCCGCCCCTGAACCTGCAGAAGCCGGTTCTCTGCCGCCAACCTTTCGGCCCGCTGCAAGGCACGATGCAATTCAACTTGCGTGCGCAGAATCGCCAGCAGCCGCTCATTTTCCCATGGCTTCTGGACGAAGTCCCGTGCTCCACGCCTCATCGCTTCGACCGCCAGTTCGACGTTGGCCCACGCCGTCATGACAATGACTGGAAGATTGCTGTCGAGCGCCACGATTTCCGAAAGAAGGTCGAGGCCTTCAAGCCCAGAGGTGGTGTCGCGCGTGTAGTTGAGGTCGATCAGCAATGCATCATAGGAATCCGTCGCTAACGCCTCTCTCACCTCGGCGGGGGACTTCGCGGCCTCCACGCGATAGCCCTGGGGGTGCAACAGCAGTTCAAGAGCTTCGAGAATGTCCGCTTGATCGTCCGCCGCCAGAATTCGTGGCGCGCGCTCGACAAGTGGACCGGACAATGGCAACGAGCGAATGTCTTTATCTCTATCTTTTTCCAGCGGTTTGGCCGACTGTGCCATGAGCTATGGAGAGGATGCGTTAACCTTGCCTGCGACCGCATCCTGAATAAGCACTCCATTATGTTCCAAAGTCGCACCCGTGGCGCGATCAAGTTCGACTTTCGCCTTCTCATAGATCGTCATGGCGGTCACCAAATCGAGTTCCGCCACGGAAAGATCGCGCTGCGATGTCATCGTCTGATAGCTCGATCCCGATCCCAGGTCTTGTTCCTTTTTTGTGATCTCGAAGGTGCGGTCGGCCAGATCCCTGGCCTTGCGGGCAGATTCAACTCTGGCGCGCGATTGTTCGAGCGCATACTGAGCGTTGCGCACTTCGATCCGAATCTGCTTTCGTAACTGCTCCTTACGCAGGCTGGCTTGCCGATACTCCAACTCCGAACGATACTGATCGGCCTTGGCGACGCGATTGCGAAATGGAATATTCAGGTTGAGACCGAGGAAGTAATCAGGCGAAGAATTATTGAAAGCATTTTGCCAACTGCCCGCCAAATCGGTGGCCACGTTCGGGGAAACGGAGTTGCCCGGAGGATTGGCCGATCCCGCCAGACCGCTGCCACCGTAAAAACCGACCAAAGAGAGACTCGGCAAGAGCGCGTTGCGCGCGGCCTGGTTGCTGATTTGCCGGTTGACAAGGTCGACGTCAGTCTCCAGTAACTCGGTGCGATCTTGCAGTGCTTCTGCGATCAGATCAAGAATCGGCCGATTTGTGTCCGCCTCGGGTTTGACGGTGAGCAGGCGATCAGTCGGCACGACCGGCATCTCTCCAAGCGTAGGATCGTCGAGGCTCTTGGTCAGCGCGTTCTTCATCAAGGATTCCTGTAGCTCGAGATTCGTCCGCGCCATGGTGAGATCCTGATCGCGCCGCGAAACCTCCGCTTCCGCCTTCATTACGTCCATCTCCGGAATGGCCTCCAGTTGCAATTGTTTTCTGGCATTCTCCAGGGTCTGATTGGCAAAGGTCAAAGACCGTTCATTCACGCTGGCCTGCTCGTAGGCGCTGACCAGGTCCCAGTAAATATTTTCGATCTGCGTGACGGTCGCAATCACCTGATCCTTGAAAGCGATGTCGGAAATTTTCTTGTTATTTTTTGCAATTCTTAGGTAACGCAGGTTCGGTCCGAATCCAAACCCGGCAAGCAGTTGCTGCTGAAAGGAAAAGCGGTAGTAAGAATTCAAAGCTGGAGACAGAAAAATTTCAGGGCTGTTTGTGGTCTGGCGACTGTTGTTGAACTCGAAAGAAATCGAGGTTCCGCTCGAGAAAGCCTGGGAATAGAGGATGTTCACCTGCCCCGTATTCAGCTGCAGCGAAGGGACGTCATAGAGCACGTTGCTCGACTGCGGCAAAGTGAGATGTTCGATCCCCCCCACCGCCGTCAGCGTCGGATCGTACGACGACACCGGCGTACCGACGCCGAGCGTCGACTGCACCAATCCCGCTGCGCCCGCTCCCGCGCCGCCGGCGCCGCCGGTCGTGCCACCCGCGCCGGCCCCCGGCGCTCCCGTACCGTAGCCCCCCACTCCGCCGCCTGGGGTGCCTTGCACGATGCCAGCATTGACCCCACGAAAAATTCCGCCGCCGCGGGTTCGAAGAAGGTCGGTGTCGGCAATGGGCAAATTGTATCGAGCGATGGCCAGGTCCAGATTGTTCTCCAGGGCGAGATCAATCGCATCTTTCAGCGAGAGATACAATTTTCCGTCACGAATCAGCCGGTCGAGGCGCGGAGAATTTGTCAGTACAGGTTCCGCCACGTGTTCGGCTCGGTAGGGACTCAAGGGATTATAGGACTGCGGCATTTGCAGCTCGGCCGGTGTTCGCACCTGGGCGTGAGCCATCGCCGCGATGACGACCAGCACCGTAATCGTCAGCGAAAAGTCAAAGCACTTTGCAGGGAACCGGGCCATCATCGATTCACCGCCAGGTCGCTCGGCTCGGTCGGTGCCCCTGAATTCCCGAGAGCAGGGTTCGCCGTGTCGCCAACCAGCCAACCATCACGCAACTGAATGGTTCTGGTTCCATAGGCGGCGTTGGTCTCGGAATGAGTAACCTGCACAATCGTCGTCCCCAGTTGATTCAATTCCCGGAAAAGTTCCATGATCTCCCGGGCGTGACTCGAATGCAGGTTCCCGGTTGGTTCATCGGCAAGCAGCAACGCAGGCTTATGAATGACCGCTCGCGCGATTCCGACCAACTGTTGTTGCCCGCCAGAAAGCTGGCTGGGATACAGATCTTTCTTGGCGACAATCTGAAAGCGATCCAGCGTGTCAGCCACCAGGCTCTGCCGCTCTTTCCGCGGAATGTCTTTGTAAGAGAGTGGCAGATCGATGTTTTCCATCACGGTGAGGTCGTCGAGCAGGTGATAACTCTGAAACACCATGCCGATATTCTTTTTTGCCAACTCCGCCCGTTCCTTCCGCTTCATGGAATGCGCAGCCTGCTCGCGAAACCAATACTCGCCTTGCCACTGGTCATCGAGGAAAGCGAGCACATTCAAGAGCGAGGATTTCCCCGCACCCGACGGCCCCATTACCGTTATGAACTCACCCGGCTGAATCGCCAGATTGATGCGCCGTAGAACCCATGTCTGGGTGGGACCCGTTCTATAACTGCGTTCGATATTTTTCAGTTGGATCATAAACCGTCCGTAAAGTTACCGAGCTTGAGTTATTCTTCCCGCAAACTGCACATGGGCTCAAGGGCCGCCGCCCTTCGCGCCGGAACGTAACACGCAAGCAGCACCGTGGACATTAATAGAAATGCCGTCCCGAGCAATGTGAGTGGATTCAGTAAGGCGGTGTGATACAGCAGGCTGGACAATACCCTGCCCACGGCAAGCGTGCCCGCAAGTCCCAGGACGAGACCGATTGCTGCCAGCTGCGCGCCTTTCCCGAGGATCAACCCCAAGACCTCCATACGCCGGGCGCCGAGGGCCATACGAATGCCGAGTTCGCGTGTGCGCATCCGAACCGAATAGCTGATCACGCCATAAAGTCCGACTGCGGCCAATAGCAAGGCCAGGGCTGCAAACGCCGATAGCAGGAGCACAAGGAAACGACGGCCGGTCAGGGATTCGTCAACCCGCTGCTCCATTCTTTTCAGGTCATACAACGGCAAGCTGGTGTCGACAGCACCCACCGCGGTCTGCATCGAACTCGCCAGGCTCTCAGGCGGAATTCCGCTCGAGCGGACTACGATCGAGGCCGTCTCCTGGGGGGACTGAGACATCGGCAGGTAGTAGTACCCCTCCGTGTTATCCGCTTCGAGAGATGAGGTTTTTGCATGTTTGACAAGGCCGACGATTTCCCACTGCTGACTGTTGTCGCCGAAGTGGATGGATTGCCCCAGAGGATCCTCGTTCGGCCAATAACGTTCGGCCAGAGTCTCGTCGATAATGGCGACGCGCTCCGTCGTGAGCCGGTCTTGAGCCGAGAACGCGCGCCCGCGCACCAGCGGAATACCGAGCGTCACGAAATAGTCGGGCGAAATAATGCGGATATTTCCGTGAGGACCGGGATCGTCGGGAGCTTGCGTTCTGCCCTTGATGCCGAATGACGAGGAACCTCCGTCGTTCGTGAAAGGCAGCGCATCCGAGAACGCCGCGCTCTTCACTCCGGGCAAATTCCTGAGCTGTTCTTCCGCCGCCTGGAAAAATGCGGCCTGCTGCTCCTCGCTCTTGTAGATCGCAGGCGGCAGCGATATCGAGGCCGACATCAGCCCGTGCGGATTGAATCCGGTTTCAAGTTGCTGGACTAGCTGCAGGCTGCGGACGAGCAGTCCCGCGCCGACAAGAAGCAACATGGCCATGGCGATTTCCGTGACCACCAATGCTGAACGGAGGCGTTGCCGGCCGCGGCTGGATGCCTCAGAACGTCCACCCTCCTGCAAAGTTTGGAACCAGCGGGAATGAGTCATCTGCCACGCCGGAGCGACGCCGCAGAAAAACACGCAGGCAACGCCCACGACAACTGCGAAACCAAGGATGGGCCAACCGATGTGTACGGCCAGGTTGCGGGACAGGCTGGTTGGGGCGAGAAGGAGCAACAACGGAATCGTCGTCCGGGCGAGCGCCAAGCCGAAGGCGACTCCGGCGGAAGCGAGCAACAGGCTCTCGAGCAGGGCACTGCGAATCAGCCGTGAGCGACTCGCGCCGAGGGCAATCTGAATCGACACCTCGCGCTGCTTTCCCGAAGCCCGCGCAAGTTGCAACCCGGCAATGTTGGCGCAAGCGATCAACAAAACCGACATTACCGCGGCGAGAAGGAGAAACAGCGGTTTGCGCAGATCGCCGGCCACATAGTCGACAAGCGGCATGGAGAACATGCCCCAACCCGCGGCTTGGCTAAAGCTGGCATGGCCTTCGGCCGCGATCTGTTGTGACGATCGAAGGGCAAGATACGCGTTGGCCTGAGCATTCGTAACCCCGGGATGCAGCCGGGCAACACAAAAAAGATACTCGTTGTGACGAAGCTTATTGTCGGAATAGCTGGCGGAGGGCAAGGCGAGTGGAACCCAGAGCTCCGCCTGATTTGGCCAATTGAAGTCAGGCCCCATCACTCCAATGACTTGGTAGGACTCCTGGTTCAGAAGCAGCGTACGGCCGATGATTCCTGGATCGCCGCCGAAACGCCGTTTCCAGCCCGAGTACGAGAGGACCACCTCGTGATTCGCACCAGGCTGGTCTTCTTCGGGGCGAAACACGCGCCCCAACTGAGGGCGAGCCCAGAAAACATCGAACCACTGCCACGAAACCGATGCTCCGGTGAGACGTTCCGGTCTGGACGCGCCGGCACTGTAATTGAAGGCATCGCTTTTCATCACGGCCGCGGAGGTGAAAATGCTCTTTCCCGCGACGGCATCGGCAAAATCGGGAGGAGACAGATTGATGTTGGCGAGGTCTCCCACGGAATATCTAGCACGCACAGCCACCACCTGTTCCGGATGAGGGACGCCGCTCGGATTCAGCAGACTGGCGTTGATTACGCTAAAGACGGCGATATTCGCGCCGATGCCAAGGGCCAGAGTCAGAATCGCTGTGGCGGTGAAACCGGGACTCTTGCGGAGTTGTCGCAACGTATACCGCAGATCCTGGAAGATCGTCTTCATAGAACTTTCCTCACTCGTACCGCAGCGCGACCATGGGATCGACCTTGGTGGCGCGCCGCGCGGGCAGATAACTCGCCAGAAAGGCGACCGAAATAAAAATCGCCGGCACCGCAGTGAAAGTGAGCGGATCGTTCGGTCCCACCCCATAAAGGAGATTGGCCATGAGCCTAGTCAGCCCCAGGGCAGACACCAGGCCGATCACGATGCCGATCACCGCCAGTCTGCCAGCGCCGCCGAGCACAAGGCGCAAGATGTCCAGTGGCTGCGCACCGAGCGCCATCCGGATGCCAATCTCATGCGTTCGCCGGCCCACCACGTAGGAGATAACGCCATAAATCCCAACGCTCGCCAGCAGCAACGCGAGCGCGGCAAACACGACGAGAAGAATCATGGAGAAGCGCCGTTCGGCAAGCGAACCGGTGACGATCTCGTCCATCGATTGCGGTCCGAAGATGATGAGCTGGCTGCTGATTTGCTGACTCGCATGACGAATGGAATCGAGCAAACCGCTTTGGGCGTTGTCGGCGCGCACGATGACAGCCGAACCGGAAGGTTCGATAGCGACAAAAGTGTCGGACATCTGCAAGCAGGGGACATAGAACTGGGTCCGCAGCTTTTCCGTGTCATCCACATCGAGTCCCCACTGTTTCACGTGGCCAACAACGCCGACGATCTCGGCCGGACCGACAAAATTGTCGGAAAGGATTCGCTTGCCGATCGGATCCTGGTTGGGGAAAAACTTTTGCGCGAAAACATCGTCGATAACGATGACTCGCGGGGAATGCTGATTGTCCAGATCGCTGAAAAAGCGGCCGCGTTGAAGCGGAATTCCCATCGTCTTCAGATAACCGGGTTCCACGATGTAGTCGATGCCCCAGTTCATCTCGTTCTGGGAGGGCGGTTTGGGCTGGCCTTCGAACCAGAACGTCTGTTCGTCGTCGTATCCGAATGGCAGAGCGCCCCAGGATTGTGAGACCGCCTGAACCCCTGGAATCGAAGCCACCCTGTCGTCAAACTCACGAAAGGCAGCACGGATTGCGTCCGGAGATGCGCTCAGCATCGATGGCGGAAGTGAAATCCCGACGGTCAATGCATTGTGCGGATTGAACCCGGGATCGACATTCGAAAGGCGGGTCAAGCTGCGGATCATGAGACCCGCGCCCGCGAGCAACACGAGAGCCATGGCCATTTCGGCTACGATGAAGATGCGCTGAACCCGGTGTCGGGCTCCGCTCACGCCACGCCCGCTTTCTTTGAGGGTCTCTTGCAGATTCGCTGGGGACATTTTGAATGCCGGGACGAGGCCAAACAGGACTCCGGCAAGAAGTGAAATCGCCAGCGTGAAAAGCAACACGCGACTGTCGAGGCCTACCTCTTCCGCGCGTGGCAACGCAGTCGGAAGGACCCTTAGCGCCGCTCTCGTGCCCGAGGCTGCCAGCAACAATCCAAAAGCGCCACCCGCCAGCGAGAGCACAAGGCTCTCGGTCAGCAATTGCCGAAGCACGCGCGGTTGGCTCGCACCGAGCGCAGCACGGATTGCGAACTCGCGCGTCCGGCCCGTCGATCGTGCCAGCAAAAGATTGGCGACGTTGACGCAGGCAATCAGAAGCACGAACCCCACGCTCGCGAGCAGAACCAGCAATAATGGCCGAACGCCACCGACTATCCATTGCTTGAGTGGAATGAGTTTCGCGCTGATACCTTTGTCGGCGTCGGGGAAAGCGGCAGCCAGATGATTGGTGACTGCTCTCATGTCGGCCGCCGCCTGCTCGCTCGTCGCTCCCGGCCTGAGCCGGCCGATGCCATGAAATCCCAAACCCGCACTACGCGAATTGAGCAGATTGTTGTTCCACTGACCGACGGGGACAAACACGTCGCGTTGCGTGGCAACGTTACCCAGAGGGAAATGAAAGCTGGCAGGGATCACGCCGACGATCGTGTAACCTCTGCCATCCAGAGTCATGCTCTTGCCGACAATGTCGGGTGCGGAGGCAAACTTCCGTTGCCACAAGCCCTCACTGAGCAATGCGACCGGGCTGGCGCCGATCTCATCTTCTCCCGGTGCGAAGGCGCGACCAAGCAACGGCTTTACGGCCAGGATCTGGAAAAAATCAGACGACACAAGCTCGCCACTCAGTTGCAGCGCATCTCCGGTCCCCGTAAGACCGAATGCGTACCCGCGATAGATTGCCATAGCGGAAAACGTGTGATTGTCTTTGCGCCAGTCGCGAAAATTCGGAAAGGAAATCGAACCAGAATCAAAATTCGGCTTGCTCTCGTGCAGCGTAACCAGTTGTTCGGGGTGCGGATAGGGCAAGGGATTGAGCAACACGCCGTTGACCACCGAGAACAGAGCAGTGTTGGCGCCCACGCCGAGTGCGATGGTGAGGACCACAACCGCCGTGAGGCCGGGTGTTTTTACAAACTGCCGCACGGCGCAGCGCAGATCTTGCAGCAATCCATTCATCCTCGAACCTCCTCACTCATAACGCAACGCCTGCATCGGTTCAACGCGTGCCGCCCGTCGAGCCGGCAACATGGCCGACGCGAGCGCGACCAGAGTCACCAGAAGAGTCATCAGGCACAGCGTGAGCGGGTCGCTGCTCGAGATGCCGTAGAGCTGGCTGCGTACGGCTCTCATCAGCAGCAACGATGCGGGCAGCGTAATTGCGATGCTGATTCCCGCCAGCCACAGCACTTCGAGGAGCACCATCCTGACCACCGAAGCGCGCGTCGCGCCGAGGGCCATGCGAATGCCGATTTCACTTGTTCGCTGAGTCGTCGAATACGCCAGCACACCATAGAGGCCGACAGCAGCCATGAGCACCGCGAGGACTCCAAAGCCGGAGGCCAGCATGGCTATAACGCGTTCAGCAATCAGGTTGTCGTTGATCTGCTCCTCCATGGTGTGGAAAGTGTCAAGTACGAGGTTAGAGTCGAGCGTCTGCATGGCGCGCCGGATCGCACCTTCGGCGCTTTCGGGCTGCTGCCATGTGCGCACATAGAATGTCATCGCATGCGGCTCCGAAATTTGAACGTAGGGCACGAACACCGAGCGCGGGGGCGGCTCGCGAAGGTTCGCATGCTTCGCGTCTTTGACAACCCCAACGATAGCGACATCAGTTTTTGCATCCGTGCCCCCTCCGTTGCCGAAATAATGTCCCAGCGCCTGCCGGGGACCTCCGAAGAAATGACGCGCGAAGCTTTCATTGACTACTCCTACCTTCTGCGATTCCGCCGAGTCTTGTTCAGTAAACCCGCGGCCGGCAAGCAAGGGCATCCCGAGAGTCGAAAAATAATCTGCGCTCACATTCGGTTGTTCGACGTCCATCTCCTCGTCAGATTGTTCGTGGTACCCGGCGATAGTGATGTTGCCCGTTTGATTGTCATCGTCTAACTCGGGATCGGTGGTGGCGGCAACCGAACGGACCCCGGGCAGGCCTTTCAACGATTCGAAGACTCTTCGGTAGAGAGCAAAAGTGCGGGCTGGTTCGTAGCCGGCCATCCTGGGATCGATGCCGAAGGTCAGCAGATGATCGGTCGCAAATCCGGCGCTGAGCGATTTGAGATTATGCAAGGTGCGGACGAACAGGCCGGCGCCGACCAGCAACATCAGACCCAGCCCGATTTGGAGAGCCACCGAAACGCGGCGGAAACGCAATGAACTGCTTCTCGAAGTCATTCCTTGTTGTTTCAAGGAGGGGGCCAGGTCGGGTCGCCAGAACTGTGCCGCGGGCGCCAGGCTGAAAAGAAGACTGGCAAACAACGCCAAAGCGCAGTTAAAGAGGAAGATCCGCAAATCGGGTTTCGCGGAAAAAGGAAGATCCCCGGTTGCTCCACTCCAGACCGTATTGATCAGCACGGCGGAAACTCGCGGCGCCAGCAACATGCCGAACAAGCCTCCGGCGAGGCCCAGCAGAAGTCCTTCCACCAATAATTGCTGTAGGACCCGTTTGCGCTTTGCGCCGAGAGCGTAACGCACTGACATTTCGCGGATGCGACCCGAAGCCCGCACCAGCAGCAGGCTTCCCACATTGGCGCACGCCATCAGGGTCACCAGTCCGACCATGCACATCACGATCACGAGCGGCATCCGGACGTCGCCACGGAGCGGAGAGAACCCCTTGGCGCCATCGAGAACAAAGAGATGGGATTTCGCCACAAAGCGGCTGCGAAAGTCATCCGATCCGTTCTTGATCTCTTTGAGTTCATCTGACCGTATCGAATACCAGAGAGGAGCGATGCCGGCGTCGGCCTGCTCTCGATTGATTCCGGGTTTCAGTTTCCCTAGGATGTTCAGCCAACTCGAGCGGCGGTCCTCCAGATCCTTGTTACCCGGCATAATTTCCGCCCTCATCATCATGGGCACGAATAAATCAGGGGTGTCACCCATCACCACGCTGTGAAAGCGGGGCGGCGCAACTCCGACCACAGTAAAGGGATGTCCGTTCACCAGTATGTTTTGGTTCAGGATTCGGGGGTCGGTGCCAAAGCGGCGTTGCCAATAGCTGAAACCTAGCACGGCGACCGGGTTCGCGTCAGGAACCAGGTCGTCGGAGGCCACGAATAAGCGTCCGAGCGCGGGCTGCAGCTCGAGAACATCGAAGTAGTTACCGGAGACCAGTTCCGCGGCTACAAGGTCGGGCTGGTTATGCCACTGCACTCCAACTAGCGTCCAGTCTGTGGCAATCAAACCACTGAAGACGGAGTTACGGTCCCGCAGGTCCCGATACATCGGGTAGGAGAAGTAGAAATGTCCATCCGCCCGCGACTGAATGTGCCCGGTATTGCTGCCCGAATATTTCAGAAGCACCAGCCGATCCACATCCTTTACCGGAAGGCTGCGCAGAAGTGCCTGATCGAGCAAACTGAAGATCGCAGTGTTGGCGCCGATGCCGAGCGCGAGCGTAAGGATGGCAACCGTCGCAAACCCCGGCGACTTTCGCAGCTGTCGCACGGCATAGCGGAGATCCTGAAGCAATCCGTTCATGCGTTCTCCTTATTCGTAGCGCAATGCGACCATGGGATCGACAGACGCCGCGCGGTGCGCCGGCAAATAATTTGCAAGGAAGGCTACCGCGCCGAGCAATAGCGCAACGCCAAGGAAGGTCAGAGGATCGGTTGCCGTAATCCCAAACAGCATTCCCGAAATCAGCCGCGTCATCCCGAGCGAAAGAAAAGTCCCCCCGGCGATTCCCATGACCACGAGCGCCATGCCCTGCTTCACCACGAGTAGAAGCACATCGGGCCGGCGCGCGCCCAATGCCATGCGAATGCCGATTTCTCTGGTGCGCTGCGCGACCGAATAAGACATGACGCCGTAAAGCCCCATGGCCGCAAGCACCAATGCCACTCCGGCAAAGATGGTCAGCAGCAACATGCTGAACCTTCGTGGTTGAACCGAATTGGCAATGACCTCCTGCATGGTACGGATGTTGCCGAGAGGAACGTCCCGGTTGACGCTCCAGACCACACTCTGCGCCGATGCGGTCAAGCTCGTGGCGTCCGAGGTCGCGCTGCGTATCGCGACGAACATCGATGGCCATTGTGCCTGCCCGAGCATCTGGTAGATCTCTGGATGAGGAGCGGTATCAAGGCCAATGTGCCGCACATTACCGACGACGCCCACAATCTGCAGCGTCAAATTGTCCGGCCCGAAATTGGTGAGCGTTTTGCCAATCGGATCCTGTCCTGGAAAGACGGCGCGCGCGAGCGCATCATTGACAACTGCGAAATGGATCGCGCTGCCGAGGTCGCTCTCGCTAAAGCCGCGTCCTTTCTGCAACGGTATCCCCATCACGCGAAAATAGTCAGGAGTGCTGACGCGAATGTCCGCGGTGTATTCGTTTCCGCTTCCCGGCGCCTTAAAGCTGCGCGTACTGTTGCCTCCAGCCAATGGCAGCCGGCTGACGGCACCCGCACTCTTGACAGCTGGAAGCTGCTTAAGCTGTTCGAGAACCTGTCGGTAAAAAGCGAGTTGACGAGCGGGATCGGTAGAAGGGGGAAGTCCGAGGCTGAAGGTCAGGAGATGTTCGGGATCGAATCCCGGATTTACGTCCATCAGCCGTGCGAAACTCTTGACCAGTAACCCCGCCCCAACCAGCAATACGAGCGACAGCCCAACTTCAGCGATAACCAGCCCGGACCTGATTCGCCCACGGCTCGCGCTACTGCCACGCTCGCCCTCCTTGAGGAATGCGTTGGGATCTGATCGCGAGGATTGCAGAGCAGGAATCGAGCCGAAAGCGATTCCCGAAACAACAGAAGCCAGCAAACTGAAAGCCAAAATTTCCCGGTTGATTCCAATCTGCCTGAACTCACGTATTTCCGGCGGACTCAAAGCCAACAGCGACGGAACGGCAGCGACCGCCAACAGAATTCCAAGCGCGCCTCCCGATAACGCGAGCAAGACACTTTCCGTGAGCAACTGCCGAAGCAGGCGTCGACGGCTCGCCCCCAGAGCCGTCCGTATCGAAATTTCCCTGGCCCGCACTGCGGCTCGCGCGAGCAGAAGGTTCGCAACGTTCGCGCAACTGATCAAAAGCACCACAAACACCGCAGCCAGGAGCAGCAGCAGAACCGGCCGTATATCGCCGACTACATACTCGTGCAAGGGCATGAAACTCACGCCGACCTTGTCATTCGAATTCGGATACTCCTTTTCGAGGCGCCGGGCGATGGTGTTGAGCTCGGCGCGGGCCCGGGGCACGGTCACTCCTGGCTTCAGCCGGGCCCAGACTTCGAGATAATTTCGGTCGCGAAACTGGCGCGGATCTTGATCCGGCGCCAGAGGATGCGTCGGCACAACCCACGGTGACGGCACCCAAAGCTCGCCATAGTCATCCGGAGAAAAATTCGGCGGCATCACGCCGACTACCGTGTACGACTCACCATTGAGCCGGATGAGGTGTCCAACAATGGCGCGATCGGCAGCAAAGTAGCGCTGCCACAGGCCGTAGCCAAGCACCACAACGTGATCGCTACCGGCCTGCGCATCGCCAGCCTGCAAGCCGCGCCCGAGGACAGGATTCACCGCGAATAAGGGGAAAAAACTGGGCGTGGTCATTGTGGCTTTGACCCGTTCCGGACGATCTGCAGCCGTCAGGCTGCATTGCCACGCCCGCGCCGCCGCCATTTCTGAAAACACCTGATTTTGGGAGACGAGATCGAGATAGTTTGCAGGCGAAGCATCGTCGGTATCTATGCCCTCGAAAGTCTGTGAAACCTCTACGATTCGATCCGAATCGGGATAGGGAAGCGGATGCAGCAGCACCTGATCGACCACGCTGAAAACAGCCGTGACGGCGCCGATTCCGAGCGCGAGCGTAATCATCGCTGCCAAAGTGAAGCCGCGGCTCCTTAGCAATTGGCGCAGAGCATAACGGAGGTCCTGGAAGAGTCCGTTCATCTCACTCCTACTCATACCGCAGGGCAACCATGGGATCGACCCTGGCCGCGCGCCGCGCCGGAACGTAACATGCCAACAGCGCCACCAGCATGAGAAATACAGTGCTGCCAGCGAATGCCACCGGATCGCTCGGCCCCACCCCAAACAGCAGGCTGGACATGACTGGCGCCAACATCAAGGCCGAGACTGCTCCCGCCACAACTCCAAGTAAGAGCAGCTTCATTCCCTGACCAACGACGAGAGATAAAACATCTTCTCGTGCCGCGCCCAGCGCCATCCGTATACCGATCTCGCGAGTACGTTGCGACACGCTATACGAAATAACTCCGAACACTCCGACCGATGCCAGAAGCAATCCGAAGCCCGCCAGAGTCCCGAGAAGCGTCGCCGCAAATCGACGCGAAGCGATCGAATCCGAAAACACCTGGTCCATGCTGGCAAGGTTCGAAACCGCCTGATTTGGATCGACCTTCACAACCTGTTGGCGGACTGCCGCGGCCAGACTCATTGGATCTGATTTCGTGCGCACTACCAGTGTGAGATATCCGATTTCATATTGCGCGTGGGGCAGATAAACCTGCATCGCGGGGGGCGCATCGAGTCCCGACTGCTTTACATCCTGGACCACGCCGACAACAGTTCGCCAGGGTTGTGGTGAAAAGTCGAACCCCGGAAGCTTCACGTGTCTTCCGACGGGATCTTGGTTTGGCCACCAGCGCTCTGCGGCCGTGCTTGATACCAAGGCAACGAGCGGTGCGCTCTCCCTGTCCCCGTCAGTGAATAGCCGCCCACGAATCAGGTGAATTCCAACGGCGGTCAGGTAGCCTGGCGTTACAACGTATCGCTCGGGATAAGGCGCCTCACCGGGACCATAAACAAATCCCTCAGGCTCCGTGCCGGCTGTATCAAAGTTGTTGCCAAGCGGCAGCACGTTCACCGCGCCGGCGGATTCCACTCCCGGCAGTGCTCGGATCCGCTCCAACAATTCGCTGTAGAAAGCCAGCGGTTTCCCGGTTCCCTCCGGATAATTCACGGAAGGCAGGCCGATGTCCATCGTGAGAATGTGATCGGAACGGAAGCCGGGATCGACGCCATACAATTTGCTGAAGCTGCGCAGCAGCAGCCCCGCTCCCGCCAGCAACATAAGGCTCAGTGCGATTTCGCCGGCGGCCAGACTCCCGCGGAAGAGGTCATGCGTTGAGGCCGAACTGCGCGTTCCTTGCTTGAGTGTGTCACTGAGAGTAAGTGCCGACACGCGCATCGCAGGAACCAGGCCAAACAACAACCCAGTCATCAGACTCACACCCGCAGTCAAGGCGAAGACCCGACTGTCAATCGAAACCCCCGCGAGCTGAGGAAGAACTGCTGTGCCGATGGCGACGATGAGTTTTATGCCCCAGAAAGCCAGCAGCATTCCGAAGAAGCCGCCACAGAGCGCAAGCAGCAGGCTCTCAGTCAAAACCTGTTGTACCAACCGTGCCCGGCCCGCGCCAAGCGCCAACCGGATGGCAATCTCGTTCTGACGTCCAATGGCTCGTGCCAGAAGCAAGTTGGAAAGATTCGCGCAAGCAATCAGGAGCAGGAAACCGATCGCCCCCGATAACACCAGAAGGGCAGGACGCAATCCGGCAGTAATGTCATCCCGCAGCTTTACGATGCGCACACCCTTGTTCGAGTATTCGGCGGGATACTGTTTTGCCAGGCTTCGATGGATAAGCTCCAAATCCGATTGCGCTTGCTCGACCGACACTCCCGCCTTCAGGCGCGCAATCGCGCGCAGGTGCCGCGACGATCTTTCTTTATCGTCGTGCTTCTCTGCGGCGGGCCGATAGAACTGTGCAGGACCATCCACCAATCTCGTCGGCAGCATGGGAAAATCCTTCGGGGTAACACCGACGATCGTGTAAGGCTTGCCGCTTAAGCTTATTTGTTCTCCCACTATGCGAGGATCGCCCGCGAACCGGCTCTGCCATAAGCCGTAGGTCAGGAGAATGACCTGGTCCTTGCCTTCGATCTGCTCTTCAGGAAGGAAATCGCGGCCCAACATCGGCTTGACGCGCATCAGGGAAAGATAACCATCACCAACCTGCATTCCGGAGATCCGCTCCGGATCGCCCGCTCCGGCAAACGTTGCCGTCCAGTCGCCAAACGGGACAATATTTTCAAAAACATGATTCTGCGATCGGTAATCGTCAATATCGGTAAAAGAAAGCTGGTCACGGTTGTCGCCGTGCACACCGGTGTTCCAGAGAAGCGCCAGCCGCTGTTCATCGTTATAGGGTAGACCGCGTATCAGTACGCCATTGACGATGCTGAATATGGCGGTGTTAGCGCCAATGCCGAGCGCCAGCGTCACCACGGCAACCGCCGTAAACCCGGGACTCTTTCGCAACTGCCGCGCTGCGTAACCAAGATCCCGCAACACCCCGCTCATACGCTCGTCTCCTGCAGCAGCTTCTTCAGTTCTTCTTCGGCTACGACCTTGCCGTCGAACAAATGCACTTCGCGCTGAGCATGCTTCGCAAAGCGCGGATCGTGCGTCACCATGCAGATCGTCGCTCCCTCGCGATGCAGGTTCTGGAGCAGTTCCATCACCGCTTCACCGTTGCGCGAATCGAGATTTCCCGTAGGCTCGTCCGCCAGCAGAATGGAAGGCTTTCCGCCCAAGGCTCGCGCCACCGCGACGCGCTGCTGCTGACCACCCGACAGTTGCGAGGGATAATGCCGAATACGATGCGCCATGCCGACGCGTTCCAGGGCCTCCATCACCCGTGCTCTGCGATCTGCGGAGGGCATTTTTTGACGGTAAGTCAGCGGCAGTTCGACATTCTCGTAGACCGTCAGATCGCCAATCAGATTGAAGCTCTGGAAGATGAATCCAATCTCCTGATTCCGTATGCGCGAGCGCTCCGCGAAATCAAGGTTCTCGACCGTCTTCCCATTCAGCGAATAACGGCCGGCCGTAGGGGTATCCAGCAATCCAATAATCGAGAGCAGCGTAGATTTCCCGCAACCGGACGGTCCTGACATGGCGACGTATTCTCCCTTGGCGATCGACAGGTGAATGCCAGAGAGCGCATGGGTTTCGATCTCGTCGGTGTAAAAAACCTTGGTCAAATCCTGAATCTGGATGAGTGGCTGTCCCGCTTCAGTCATGGTGAACCACCTCGTTATTTGATTTTGTTGTGTAGTGATGGGGCTGTGCCCCGTACCGGGCGAGGCAGAGCCCCGCCGACGCACCTTACTCGAGCCGTATGCGATCCGTATTGTCCCAGCGCGACATGTCAGACAAGATAACAGTGTCTCCCTCGTGTAACCCTTCAATTACCTGAATCGAGTTCACCGAGGCGCGTCCCACTTTCACCGGCACGCGGAGCGCCCCCTGCCCCTCAGGATTAAGTTTGAACAGAGTAATCGTGCTGTTCTCCTGCCCGAACGCCGGACGCCCGACATAGAGCACGTTGTCCATCCGCTCCAGGTCAATCGTTCCGTCAACGCTGAGATCAGGCCGCGCACCCTTCGGTAGCTCTCCCGTGAGTTTGACGTCCACAGTGACCGTTCCGTTTTGTACCGCCGGATCGACGCGCATCACCGTGCCCGAAATCACGCCGTTGTGAGTGTCGATCGACGCGGGTTCGCCAATCTGTACATCGCGCGCCTGCGTCTCTGCGACCTTCAACGTGGCCATCAGGTGATCGGGTTCGACAACCTTTGCCAGCATGGTTCCAGGAAGTACGTGCTGGCCAACCTGCAGGGGAAGATCGACCAGCACCCCATCAATTCCCGCCCGAACTCTCAACGCGTCCAACTGTTTCTTTTTGAGCTGCGCCAAGGTGCGCATCTGATCGACCCTAGCCTGGGATTCCGCCATTTGCGACTCAATCGCCCGCTGATTGGCAGTGAGCCGCTGGTTCTCAAGATCATTTCTCGTCGTAAGTTCGTCCGCTTTGTCTTGGGAAGACTTGTACGCCAAGCCCGAGATCACGCCGAGTTGATAAAGCGCTTTGTCTGTGTCCGCTTGCCGTTGCGCCTGCGCGTCATCGGCGTGAACCGTGGCCGCGCCCGCCTTCTGATTCATCATGTCGCTCTCGAGCTTCACTCGCAAACTCTGGTATTCCGCTTCGGCAGCCTTCAATTGCAGTTCCGCGTCAACCGCAGCTTGCTCCGTCTGAGGGTTGCTCATCTCCAGCAGAATGTCGTCGGCTCTAACCTGCGAACCCGGCAGCAGGCGTATCCGAACGACCGTGGCCTCGGTCTCCGCCGGAATCTGCCGCACCGATTCTTGTGTGGGCACCAGCGATCCCAATCCGCGCACCTGCCGCAGCATGGGACCGCGCTTCACCGTGTCGGTCCAAACCGTGCCGCGCTCGACTGTTGGTGCCGCCGGCTTCAGCCGCAAGACTCCAACCGAAACCGCAGCGACCGCCAGAACCGTCAAGACCAACAGAGCGGCTTGGCGACGGCGTTTTTGAGTCTTAAACTCGGGACGAGCGATATCCATTCAAATTAGGGAAAGGCAACTGAGAGGCCATCTTCCGCAGAATGCTAAGTGGTAACAAATATTGCGGATTATCTGGATGTAATCACTGGAAAAGAATGATCGCTATCCTGAACCGGACGTTGGTGTCCGAGAATGGACAGTGGCAACTACGGCCGGGTTTGTGCAGAAGGCGGAAATGTAAGGTTTTGCTCGCGATGGAGGTCTCGTGGTAAAGATCTCGATTCGACCGATCACCTTGCCTGTTTGTGATCTCGATTTGCTCCGTCAAGAATCTGGCGACGAAGGAGGAAGATGAGCTATCAATATCAAAAAGTCGGTGTCTGGTTTCTTCGTGCGGAGGGATTCTTGTTGATCGCGCTCGGCTTGGTGCATCTCGTGGCGACCCCGCACATTGCTGGACTTCTAAAAGGTAGCTCCCCAGCGGTCTATCGGCGAGCCGTGGGCCCGATGGTTCTTAACCATGTGTTGGTCGGAATATTGCTGCTTCCTCTCGGCTACACAACCTGGCTTGCGGCGAGGGGAGCAGAGCGGGGCGAAGTATGGGCCCGGCGCCTACTGATCGTCAACTCGGTTGTTACGTGCGCTCTGCCGCTATCGGTCATAGTCTTCATGCGTCAGCCCGAGTACTACACAGCCCCCCTCTTTCTCTGCGGTGTAGGATTGGTCGCCATCATTTCCGTATTGATGATTGCGGCTACGCTTACTCTCCGGAGGGGAAAGCCAAGTACGTAATTCAAAGCCCGTACTCGTCGAAGTCATCGTGGTTTTGTGCGGGCTCGGCCTGGCGACCTGATCCCTATTGGCGAACGGCGCTCCAGGATTGTCGCTGTCCACCGCCGCGCCTCCCCCGTCCCCCACCTCCGCGATCTCCGCCCTGAGGCTGGAAGGTGCCGCTCATTTTGTCGCCATCGATGGATCCCGTAAAGGCCACGGTAATGGGGCGTTCCTGTAATTGCACGCTAAAAGAGACGTCGTTTCCCGCAACAGTTCCCGTCAGTTGTGCGGAACCTTCCGAGTCCTCAAAACGTTCGGCTCAGCTTGGGACCCATCCTGCTGGATCTGAACTTCTGAACTGTGGCTTGCTGTGAGCCACCCCGGCCTCGCCATGAAATCTGCCCACGCCCCACTGACGTCGGCGAGTTGAGGCCTCCCACGGCGAATTCCGCAGAATGTCGCATTCGGGCAAGGTGTTCGGGGTCATTCGCTGTATACAACCGCGGCTGTGGAGGGTACGGAGAAATGTAAAATGATGAAGGAAAAGGGCGAGGTCGCGATGCGTCACGACACGGCAATTTTCAACAATTCCGGAGAGCACGTAGCCAATATAAGATTCAACGAAACCTCTGGCCCCGGCAAATCGTGGTTCTACCATGATCGAGTCCCCCAGCGGGCTCCGATGCCTGACCGGAGTTGTGTTCTCAGAGGGTTGTAACTTTTGGCGTCTTAACGAATCCAACTTTTAAAGATCCGGAATGTTGCCAAGCATCAAGATCGTAGACTGGACGGGCCGATGCTGATCTATCTCCTGGCCTTTGTTGGCGGTGTTCTGACGATTTTGAGTCCGTGCATCCTGCCCGTACTGCCGTTTGTATTCGCGCGCGCGGATCAACCCTTTCGGCGTTCTGGCTTGCCTTTGCTCGTGGGAATGGCGCTGACCTTTTCCGTTGTGGCCGTTGCGGCTGCATTCGGCGGGCATTGGGTAGTGCGGCTGAATCAAGGGGGGCGCTACCTGGCGATGCTTGTTTTCCTGGTGTTGGGGGTGAGTCTTCTCTTTCCCTCCATTGCCGATGCGCTGACTCGTCCGCTGGTCCGTGCAGGCAGCAAACTGCAGGGCGGTCCGTCGGCGGAAAGCGGGATCGGAAAGTCCTTTGTGTTGGGAATTTCGACGGGCCTGCTGTGGGCTCCGTGTGCGGGCCCGATTCTGGGTTTAATTTTGACCGGAGCGGCGATTCAGGGTCCGGGTGCTCGCTCGTCGTTCTTGCTCTTGTCCTTCGCGCTCGGTGCCGCGACCTCTTTGGGAATTGCGCTCTTCGCCGGTAACAAGGTCTTCTCCGCCCTGAAACGTTCACTCTCGTTTGAGGTCTGGATCCGTCGTGGATTAGGCGTTGCGGTGATCCTGGGAGTGGTCGCGATCGGTCTCGGCTGGGACACAAATTTACTCACGAAGTTTTCCTTTGTGAACACGGCAAAAGCGGAAGAGCACCTGATCGATGCGTTGCATCCGAAAAAGCCGGCAGCCGTGATGGCTGCGAGCGCGGTCGACGCACTTCCCGCGCTTAAGGATGAAGGCCCCATGCCGGATTTGAGCGGTGCCGTTGCCTGGCTCAATTCGGCTCCGATCAGCAGCAAATCCCTCAGGGGAAAAGTTGTGCTCATCGACTTTTGGACCTATTCCTGCATCAACTGTCTGCGCGCATTGCCCTACGTGGAGGGTTGGGCGACGAAATACAAAGACGCGGGTCTGGTTGTCATCGGCGTGCATACACCCGAGTTCGCGTTCGAGAAGGAGCGCAGCAACGTCGAGAAAGCGGTGCGCGATTTGAAGATAACCTATCCCGTCGCCATCGACAGCGACTACAGAATTTGGCAAGCCTTCAACAATGAGTATTGGCCGGCCCATTACTTCGTCGACGGCAAGGGACGCATTCGCCATCATCACTTCGGCGAAGGCGAGTACGGCGAGTCGGAACGCGTGATCCAGGAGCTCCTGAAAGAAAACGGAGCGCAGCTGTCATCGTCAGGGACAACGTCAGCGGCGATCAATGTGGCTGGCACCGGTGCCGAAGCCGCTCCCGACAGTGCGGATGTCCGTTCGCCGGAAACCTACGTCGGCTACCATCGTGCGGAACACTTCGCTTCCACCGAAGCGATTGCTCAGGATTCCAAGCGGACTTATACGCCGCAACCCAGACTCTCGCTCAATCAATGGGCTCTCAGCGGGAGCTGGAGGGTCGGCGAGGAAAGCGCAGTGCTTCAAACGGCGCCGGGAAAGATTATCTTTCGCTTTCACGCCCGCGACCTTCACCTCGTGCTCGGAACCACCAAGGATGGTAAGCCGGTTCGGTTCAGCGTGGAGCTGGATGGCACACCGCCAGGAGATGATCACGGTGTCGATACCGACAACAACGGTTCAGGCACCGTACAAGACCACCGACTCTACCAGCTCATTCGGCAAAAGGGACCCGTGGAAGACAGAACTTTTGAGATTGAATTCCTCGATCCAGGAGTGCAGGCGTTTGCCTTTACGTTTGGTTGAAAATTTTCTAGTCGATGGTGATCGGAGAGATCTATGAATCGTCGAACTTTTCTTGGCAACTCCGCGAAAGCAGTCGCCGGAGCAGGCCTAATGGCATGGTTGAGAGGCCCGAACTGGGGCCTCGCAAAGTCCAATCAATCGGATGACAAAGGAACCGTGACGGTGATCCAGTTCAGCGACTCTGGCCAAAACCTGGGTCCGGCACGCGTCCAGAAAGTGCACAAGACAGACGCCGAGTGGAAGCAGCAACTGACCCCTCTGCAATTCGAAGTTACGCGTCAGCAAGGAACCGAGAGAGCTTTCAGCGGCCAGTATGACATCCACGACAAGGGTCTCTATCGCTGCATTTGCTGCGATAATGCGCTGTTCAGTTCCGACACGAAGTTTGATTCCGGCACGGGTTGGCCGAGTTTTTGGGCCCCGATTGCGAAAGAGAATGTCCGGAAGGCGATTGACAACAGCCTGGGGATGACCCGAGACGAAATTTCCTGCACCGAATGCGAGGCCCACTTGGGCCACGTTTTTGACGATGGGCCGAAGCCCACGTACCTGCGGTACTGTATGAACTCTGCCTCGTTGAAGTTTGTGAAGCGTGTTTAGTCTGGCTTTCGAAACCAGACGCAGCCAACGGCCGGAAGGCGGTCGGCAGTGAAATAGAAGAATCGACTCTTGGTGCAGGGCTGGAACGTAGGCTCCGAATGTATATCCCGAGGCACAACGAAGAAAAACGCGTCTCCGTGATGCACGCGCTCATTGTTTCGCAACCGCTTGCAACCCTTGTTACTTTGGGAGCTTCGGGCCTTTTTGCGTCACATATTCCGATGATCCTCGAAGACGACGGCTCACAATTCGGCGTCCTGAAAGGTCACATCTCCCGCGCCAACACCCAGTGGCGGGATTTCGTACCGACGGTAGATGCGCTTGCAATCTTTGCTGGCCATCAACACTACATCACGCCCACGTGGTATCCCGGGACCAAGGAGCACGGCAAAGAAGTGCCGACGTGGAATTACGTCGTGGTGCATGCCTATGGGCCTCTGAAGGCGATTGAGGACGAACAATGGCTGCTGACGAACGTGGAGAAACTGACCAACATCCACGAAGCAGGATCGCCCGTTCCGTGGAGAGTGAGCGATGCGCCAGAAGACTTCATCCGAACGCAATTGAAGGGAATTGTCGGTCTGGAACTGCCGATCCGGAAGCTTGAGGGCAAGTGGAAGGTGAGCCAGAACCGAAGCGAGCGGGACCGCAATGGCGTGGTCGACGGACTGGCAAAACTCAACACTCCCGAGAGTCTCGCAATGAAAGCCCTGGTGGAGGAGGTGTAGGCTTGGCTCTGAGTATTGGTATGGCTCGGTCAGGCAAACCACAATCCAGTCTTTATTCACGCCTCCCCGAATGGACATTCGGACTGGCTCGATGCCCCACCGCTTCAGAACGTAAGTCCTCCAGAAAGAAGACTGACCTGCTCACGACTTCTTCTTCGCGATCATCACATGCATGGAGGCTGCAGTCGTGACGTGTTCATTGACCTGGTAGCCAAGGGCGGGCAGATCCATACCTCCAAACAGGCACTCGCCCGAGCCGAGGAGCACGGGCGCGCAGGCTAAGTGCATCTCATCGATGAGTCCTGCGCGAAGATATTCGCGGATGGTGGCGACGCCGCCTCCCAGCCGGATGTCTTTTCCGCCAGCGGCTTCGCGAGCGAGGGCGAACGCATCGGCGATTCCATCCGTGACGAAGTGAAACGTGGTCCCTCCACTCATCGTCAAGGAGGTGCGCGCGTGATGGGTCAGCACGAAGACGGGAGTGTGATATGGAGGATCGTCGCCCCACCATCCCTTCCAAGTGTTGTCCGGCCACGGGCCTCGCACCGGCCCAAACATGTTGCGACCGATGATCCACGCCCCAATGTTCTCGAACCCTCGTGCCATGAAGTCATCATCAACCCCGGTTGTCCCGCCATCCTTATCCATCATGGCGTGAATGGCGTGGAAGGTGCGCGTTTTGAAGGCCCATTCGTGCAGTGCAAGTCCACCGACCCCAAGTGGATTCAGAAGGTTCTGACTTCGGCCAGCGCCGTACCCGTCTAAGGACATCCCGAAACTGTGAACGCGAAGCTTGGACATTTGTTCCTCTATCGTTCTCTCTCTCTCCGACTGCTTCACCGGCCTGGCGTCTTGTGCCTTTCATACCATCACCGGAATCCAGACTCGACATCGCCCATTCCGAACTGCGGATCGAGGGCCTCGCGGTAGCGTTCTAGGAAATCCGGAGCACCCGGGGCCGCGCTAGGAGCTTTCTGGCCCGACTCCGGAAGCCACTGATACCAGGTTGCATTGACGGTGTGGCGGATTCTCGACACCTGTTCGCCGCAAGGAAAAATCAGGTATCGCTGTGCCGGAATCTGCACGTGGCTGAAGGGTTTGGGAAGAACCGAGGATTCGGAGACCTCTACACCCGACAGATAATGGAAGCCATCGGTCCGGTTGAACATGTCAGAGCACACCCCGTACCGAGCACGGCCTATTTGTCCGGGGATTCCACCGATGGGAACGGCGAAGCGTCTCCAGAGCGCCAGCAGATCATCGAGAGTGTTAGCGTTGCAGCGACCCGCCAGCCGGGAAATCAGAGGTGGTCTGCTGTTCTCGAATCGTGGGGATTCGAGTTTTACGATAGGCATGTCCCTGGCGTTTGCCGACATTCTTTCCACCTAATTGTTATCTTGCTTACCTCGAAACTCCGCTTTGCCAGCAACCGCCAAAGCGCGCAGATTGCTCCGCAGGCGGTTCGGGTCTCCGCCTGGAAGTAGCTCCTCGATCTCCTGATGCGTACGCTGCCAGATGGGAACGGTCCTGGCTAACAACGTCATCCCTTTCGGCGTCAAAGCCACCAAACGGCTACGCCGGTCCCCGGGGTCTGCCGCCACGGTCACCAATCGACGCCGTTCCAATGGCTTCAATGCGGCAGTCAACGTGGTGCGATCCATTGCCAGCAAGGATGCCACTGCCGCCATCGGCGGCGGTTCGGGCCGGTTGAGCGACATCAGCAACGAGAACTGGCCATTCGTGAGGTCGAGCGGTCGCAGCGCTTCGTCAAAGCGCCGGGCCAGGGCTCGTGCCGCACGTTGCACATGAAGACAGAGGCAACAGTCGCGAACCAAGAGCGTTGTCTGATGAGGAACCTTGGCGCGATTTGACATAAATCAGTAATGTTGATATCAACGTATTCTACACCCTCGGAGGACCATATGCAGACTCATCCAGTTGTACCCCGGGAACAGTGGCTCGCAACGCGCAAGGCACTCCTTTTAAGAGAAAAGGAATTCACCCATATGCGCGACCAGATCAACGCAGAACGTTTGGCTTTGCCATGGGTCAAAGTCGAGAAGAACTATGTCTTTGACACTCCGCGGGGCAAGAGCACTTTATCTGAGCTGTTCGATGGCCGGAGCCAGCTCCTCGTGTACCACTTCATGCTTGGCCCCGGTTGGGAAGCAGGCTGCCCCGGTTGTTCTTTTCTCTCCGATCACATCGATGGCGCGCTTCCCCATCTCGAACATCACGATGTCACGTGGACTGCCGTATCCCGCGCGCCCTTGGCAGAGATCGAAATATACAAGAAGCGCATGGGGTGGAACTTTCCCTGGGTGTCCGCCTCCGGGACCGACTTCAACTACGACTACCACGTTTCGTTCACCAAAGACGATCTGGCGACGGGCAAGGTCCTTTACAACTTCACCGAAACGCCCGTGCAGAGCGAATCTGCAGGCACGGAACTGCCCGGCCTAAGTTCGTTTTACAAAAACGACTCCGGCGAAGTCTTTCACACCTATTCGAGCTACGCCCGAGGCGGGGAGGAGCTGATCGGTGCGCTCATGATTCTTGATCGCGCACCCAAAGGACGGAACGAGAACAGAACGATGGATTTTGTTCGCCGTCACGACGAATACGAGAAGAAACCCGAACTCCATGATTGTTGCGCCTGATCGGAAACTCGGAAACGATGAGGACGCGAGTGCGCGTCCTCTTTCCGGGGTTCAATCGAAGCTGAGCCGAAGGAAATGGACGATGAAGCTGCACACCTATCTCAACTACGGCGGTAATTGCGCGCAAGCCTTCCGTTTCTATGAAAAGCACCTCGGCGGCAAGATCACCGCGATGATGACCCATGGCGAACAGCCGAATGCCAAGGACGTGCCTTCCCATCAGAAAGACGCCATCTTGTATGCCCGGATGAGCATCGGAGAAACCGACTTGATGGGAAGTGACGTGCCCACAGAGCGTTTTCAGCCGATGCGCAGCGTTTATCTCTCCCTCTCCCTGAGCAGCAGTGGCGAAGCCGAGCGCATTTTTGCCCTGCTTTCCGACGGCGGCGAGATCTTCATGCCAATGCAGGAGACGTTCTTCGCTTACCGGTTTGCGATGCTGCGCGATAAATTTGGGACGTCCTGGATGATTATTCACGAACGGACACGTCCGCAGAGCTAGCACGGTCGTCGCTGTGCGATTCGCTCGCGACAACCAGGGTCCCTGCTTGACGAAACAGAAAAGGACTCGACATCCTTATGCAGACAATTACGCCGCACTTGTGGTTTGACAAAGAAGCCAGAGAAGCTGCCAGGTTATATACATCCATTTTCAAGGATTCCAGGATCAAAAACAGTGCAATGCTCCACAACACTCCTTCGGGCACGGTGGACCTTCTGACCGTCGAAGTTCTTGGCCAGGAGTTCAGGTTTATCAATGCCGGACCGCTCTTCAAGTTCACTCCGACGGTGTCGTTCCTCGTGGCCTGCGAGAGGAAAGAAGAAGTCGATGCGCTATGGAATGAGCTCTCCGAAGGGGGTTCGGTTTTGAGGGGGCTCGGCGAATATCCGTTCAGCGAGAGATACGGATGGGCACAAGACCGGTACGGGCTTTCATGGCAGCTGATGTTGGTGGGCAACCGCAAAATCGAACAGAGGATCACCCCAGCGCTCATGTTTGTCGGCGAGCAGTGCGGACGGGCAGAAGAAGCCATCAGTTTCTACCTGTCCGTATTTCACGATGCGAAGGTCGACCACATCCTTCGTTATGGTAAGGACGATAAACCCGATAAAGAAGGAACCGTAAAACACGCCGGCTTTTCGCTTGAAGGTCAGAGCTTTGCCGTCATGGACAGCGCCCGTGCACACAACTTCAAACTCAACGAGTCAATTTCGTTCATGGTCCACTGCGATACCCAGGAACAAATCGACCACTTCTGGTCGAAGCTGTCTGCGGAGCCGAAGGCAGAACAGTGCGGGTGGCTGAAAGACAGGTTCGGCCTCTCCTGGCAGATCCTTCCTACGGCTATGGACGGGATGCTGAATGACAAAGACGAGTCAAGATTGGCACGAGTGACGGAAGCATTCCTCAAAATGAAGAAATTTGATATCGCCAAATTGAAGGAGGCATACGGCCAGGCGAAGTCTGCCGCCTAGGCCCGGCGGGCGGTGACTGAGCAACTGATACCTCATAGCACTTGGTTGGCGCCCGGCTGACCGCGGGGACCCTCAGGAGAAACCCATGCATCGGAAAAATCTCATGACGATGGCCGTAAGTCGCTTCCTGATGGTTGCCGTGCTGGCGGCGGCGTGGCCGGTGCAAGCGCAAGACGCCAAAGGGTCCTATCCCAGCATGGCCCCGCTTGACCAATACCGGATGGAGCGAAACGCCGAGATAGCATTGGCACGGAGCGCCGCCCCGCAGTCCATCTCACAGGATGCGGAAATCATGGTGCTCGGACAGCACGGTTACGAAACCGTGGTCAAAGGCAGGAATGGTTTCGTCTGCATGGTGTGGCGATCATGGACCGCTGGAACCGACGATCCTGATTTTTGGAATCCTAAACTGCGGGCCCCGATCTGTCTCAACACACTGGCTGCGCGATCCCAGGTTCCACTCACCCTCAAGAAAACTGAAGTGATATTGGCTTCTCGATCCAAAGACCGGATGGCCGAGGCCATCAAAGACGCTTTCGACAGGAAGGAATTGTCGACGCCGGAAACCGGCGCCATGTGCTACATGATGTCAAAGCAAGGATACTTGAGCGATCGGGACGGCCACTGGCATTCCCACCTGATGTTTTTCCTTCCACTCACAGACCCTGCGGTTTGGGGCGCAGGTTCGCCAGGCTCCCCGATTCTCGGAGTGAAGTCCAATCTGGACCAACTGACCCTGTTTCTGATTCCAATCGGCCGATGGTCGGACGGCACAGCTTCCCCATGAACGAGCACGGATGTGTAATGTAACCGGGTCATGATCAGAAATCGACCTTCACGATCAAGCGACTTGTTCGTCCAATTCCGGCGAGCCCGCGAGAGATCGGATCAGTTTGCTGATGCTGTGCGCGACGCCGACCGACTCCGCCACCGCGGACGTTTCGAGCAGTCCAAGTCCGCAGGTCGATGTGATCATCGCGGGCTGGGTGAATTTCTCTGGATCACCCGCCAAGGACGCCGCTTTCAGCCAGCGAAGGAAAATGCTCGCCGAATCGACGAATTGAAGAAGGTGAAGTCCGACTGCAGAAACTTGCCGTCCTGGATCATGTACCTGCTTGCCGGAGCCTTTCGTCACGATCGGCTTTCCGTTCATCGGGAAGAAGGTTTTGACGACGTCCCAGTCGCCCGTAAATTGCACGAGCAGTCTCTGACCGTCACCCGGAGCGTTCGGCGGCTCGTATTGATTGTGGGTTTGCTGCGCAACCGCCGCGGTGGCCAGAAGCAACGTCGCGGTAATCCATTTCTTCATGACGTGCAGACGATATACGGAAACCTCGAGGGTTGTACGCCTTGTGGCGCTTGCCAATCCTGCGCTTCGGGCGAAAGTGATTTCAGTTTTCCGAATCGCTTAACGGCAGCGCGTCCCGCACATTGCTCGATCCCCATTGTGTGCGCGAAAAACTGGAAGGCAAACTGATCGGAGATCGGCAAGCCTGGGAGGAATCGTGGAAAGGAATCGCGCACCCGGACTTGCAGCCGACAGCAGCTTTTCACGACCGAGAGAATCGCCTCAACTATCTTTGTTATTCTTCTAACCGCGAATTCGCCAATCTGACTTGTTCCTCTTACTTTACACGTACTCTCGTTCCTGCCGTCGAATCGCTCGATATCTGTCAAACACTTTCTTTTCGCTTTCCAATCCCAGCGCGGAGCGCACGGAACTGCCGCGGAAGGTGTGAGCAAACATCTTCCATCCCTGAATCAGGACGAATCCCGGATCATGTTTTATAACCGCAGGAATATGGTGAATCTTCATCCAGCGCTCGGCCCTCCAGCGCATGAATTCCACCTCTTCAGCTGGCAGGTGTTCGGTACGAACGACCGCTGTCGTGCCATCGTATTCCTCAAGCCGCTCACTCATGATCAGACCTTGATCGCGGAACTCTTTCGTCATGGGCGTTCGCGGATACGGTGTGGGGTGCTGAATGTAGGGCCAGTCTACGTACCGCCGCGCAAATTCCAGGTTAGCCTCGATCGACTCACGAGTATCCCCCGGACTGCCAACGATCAATCCCCCGACCACATACATCTGGTTACGATGGAGGTAATCGATCGCTTTGAGCGTCGCGTTTCCGGTATTGTGTCCGTTCGTGCGCTCAGTATTCTTGGCGGCAGCGCGCAGAAATTCCAAGTCGCCTTCCAAAATGTTTTCGATTCCGAGGAACACGTAGCGGAATCCCGCTCGCCGCATCAGCGGGGCAAGAGTTTCGCCGTGGTTCGCGATCGCAGATGTCATGGCCTGCACGAAGTAATCAAGCTTGTTCAGCCCGGCAGCAATGATGGCCTCGCACAGCGCCTCGAAGCGCCGCACGTTCAGCGTAATGTTGTCGTCAACCAGGAAAATGGTGCGAGCGCCGTGGTCGCGAGCATCGCGAATGTCAGCCAGCACTCGGTCGAACGGGTAAGTATGAAAATTGCGCCCTCGCATCTCGATAATCGAACAGAAACTGCAATCGTAAGTGCAGCCGCGCGATGTTTCGATAACGTCAATTTGCCGGCCCATCAGCGTGTATCCCTTCAGCACGCGTGCGTCGCGATTCGGCGGCCGAATTTCGCTATCTTCAAGCCGATGCGGCGG
>Ga0181522_10000421_pt1 | contig 32276 bp, 32 predicted proteins | sample PEATcosm2014_Bin_27_FD_121103 | JGI IMG/M metagenome (GOLD analysis project Ga0181522, IMG submission 121103) | Peatland microbial communities from MTU Mesocosm Facility, Houghton, MI, USA - PEATcosm2014_Bin05_10_metaG | ecosystem: Environmental > Terrestrial > Soil > Wetlands > Peat | place...
CGCATTTTGCCTGAAGTTGACCGCATCCCCACGCGCTGCTATTGTTAAAAGTTATTCTGGCCTCAGTGTACCCACTGTGCGCTGGAGCTCCTGTGGAGGGAGCGCTGTGGGATCATGGGCCTGACTAAACTCGTTGTCCGGGGCGCGCGCCAGCACAATCTCAAGAACATCAACGTCGAGATTCCGCGCAACACGCTCACCGTCATTACCGGTCTGTCGGGTTCCGGCAAATCCTCGCTGGCCTTCGACACCATCTACGCGGAAGGCCAGCGCCGTTACGTCGAATCGCTTTCGGCCTACGCGCGCCAGTTCCTCGATCAGATGGAACGCCCGGAAGTCGATGTGATCGAAGGGCTTTCCCCTTCGATCGCCATAGAGCAAAAGACCACCACGCGCTCGCCGCGGTCTACGGTGGGCACGATTACCGAAATCTACGACTACCTCCGCGTGATCTACAGTTCCATCGGAGTTCCGCATTGCCCGCAGTGCGGCAAACCGATCGCTCGCCAGTCGAGCGAGCAAATCGTGCAGGCCATCCTCAACGGCGACCTGGCCAAGACCGACGACCGCATCATGATCCTGGCGCCAGTCGTGCGCGGTCGTAAGGGCGCGTATCGCAAGGAGTTGGAGAAGCTCGCGCAAGACGGCTACGTGCGCGCCCGCATCAACGGCGAGCTGGTGCAGCTCGACGAAACGCCCGTTCTCGACAAGCGCAAGAATCACACCATCGAGGTGGTCATCGACCGCCTGCTTGTCAAGTCGGGCATTGCGGGGCGGCTGGAACAATCCATTGCCACGGCGTTGAAGCTGGCTGGCGGGCTGGTCACCGTTTCCATTGTAGGCGGTAAGGACCACATCTTCTCGGAAAAACTGGCCTGCCCGGATTGCGGCATTTCGGTTCCCCAATTGGAACCGCGCTCGTTCAGCTTCAATTCTCCCTACGGCGCCTGCCCAGCCTGCAACGGCCTTGGTTCCAGGTACGATTTCGATCCGGCGCGCGTCATCGTCGATTGGACCAAGCCGGTTTTCGACGGGGGCCTGGGCCCCGGCTCCAGCTCCGCGATGTTGAAGCGCACGCTCGAACTGGCCGCATACGCCCACGGCTTCAACCTCGACACGCCGTTCGAGAAATTTCCGCCGCGCATCCAGAATCTTGTGCTGTATGGCTATCCGCCATCGAATGAGCGGTCCCGAGACGGTTCGACGCCGGCCAAGAAAGCTCGCGGGGAAAAGGGTTTCCGTTTTTCCGGCATCCTGAAATTTCTGCAGCGCAATTTCGAGGAGTCCAACTCCGACTCGTATCGCGAGTGGATGACTCAATACATGTCTGCGACGTTGTGCAATGTCTGCCACGGCAAGCGCTTGCGCGCCGAGTCCCTCGCGGTCAAGAACGCGGGCTATTCCATCGCCGATTTCACTGCGCTCTCATTGAGCTCCGCGCGTCCGGCAGTTGACAAAATCCTCGCTCAATTGACGCAACGCCAGCGGGATGTTGCCGGGCGTCCGCTCGAGGAAGTCGCCGAGCGCCTCGATTTTTTGCTGGCCGTCGGCCTCAACTACCTGAGCCTCGATCGCTCCGCCGCCACGCTGTCCGGCGGCGAAGCCCAGCGCATCCGGCTGGCCACGCAGATTGGCTCGCGCCTGCGCGGTGTCCTGTACGTTCTCGACGAACCTTCGATCGGCTTGCACGCTCGCGACAACGACCGCTTGCTTGGTTCGCTTGAACAGCTTCGCAATCTCGGCAACACGGTCCTGGTCGTCGAGCACGACGAAGACACCATCCGCCGCGCGGACTTCGTCGTCGACCTCGGTCCGGGTGCCGGGGACGCCGGCGGCTACCTGGTCGCGCAAGGCAAACCCGAACTCATCGCCGCCACGCCCGAATCGCTCACGGGACGCTATCTGAGCGGCGCAGCCCGCATCCCGGTTCCGGATCATCGCCGCAGCCCCAACGGCAAAGCGATCCAGATTCTCGGCGCTCACGCCAACAACCTGAAGGATGTCGATGTCACTCTGCCCCTCGGGCTGCTGACCGTGGTCACCGGAGTGTCCGGCTCCGGCAAGTCCACTCTGGTCAACGACATCCTGTACCGTGCACTCGCACAGAAACTTTACCGTTCGCAGGATTCGCCCGGAGCGCACCGCGAACTGCTCGGAGCCGAGCAGATCGACAAGGTAATCGAGATCGACCAGGCACCGATCGGCCGCACCCCGCGCTCCAATCCTGCGACGTACACGGGCGTCTTCGCGCCGATTCGCGAACTGTTTGCCATGCTCCCGGAATCGCGGCAGCGCGGCTATCGCCCCGGCCGCTTCAGCTTCAACGTGAAAGGCGGCCGCTGCGAAGCTTGCCAGGGCGACGGTCTTCGCCGCATCGAGATGAATTTTCTCCCGGACGTCTACGTGATGTGCGAAGTGTGCCGCGGCCGCCGTTACAACTCGGAAACGCTGGCAGTCCGCTTCAAAGGCCAGTCGATTTCCGATGTGCTGAATCTTCCCGCCAGCGATGCTCTCCACCTGCTACAAAACTTTCCGCAGATCCAGCAAAAGCTGGCCACGCTGGTGGAAGTTGGTCTCGGGTATGTCCAGCTGGGTCAATCGGCCACGACACTTTCGGGGGGTGAAGCCCAGCGCATCAAGCTGGCCCGCGAACTCTCCAAGCGGCAGACCGGCCGCACACTTTACATTCTGGATGAGCCCACAACGGGTCTGCATTTCGACGACGTGCGCAAGCTTCTCGATGTCCTGCAGCGCCTGGTTTCGCTCGGCAACACGGTGCTCATCATCGAGCACCACCTGGACGTGATCAAGCAAGCCGATTGGATCATCGACCTCGGCCCGGAAGGGGGAGAAGGCGGCGGCCGCATCGTCGCGCAAGGCCCGCCGGAACTGGTCGCCCGCACAAAAAAGTCCTACACCGGCCAAGCCCTCGCCCGCGTACTGCCGCCCGACGGCCACTCGAACGGCAGCAACCATCCCACCAACGGCAAGTGAGCTGCGTTGTGGTGTCGGGCCGAGCGACCGCAAAACCATAGGGAGAACCGCAGCCGTGCCGCCGTAAGTGAAGCGAAATGCGGACCTTCTGCGGCTTGCCCTTGCACCTGGGCGGCTTCCCCCGTAGAGTGAATTTCGTCCATGAGCGTCTACTCGACCCAGCCGCTTACGTTTGGCGCCGTTCACACCTACCCGCTCGCTTCGCGGAACAGCAAGGTCAACGTGCGGGACTTTGCCAAGGCGCCTGGCGGCAACGCCTCGCTTGGCAGGTTCCTCGATTCGCTGCCCGACATCCTTGCGGCGCGCGATCTTCGTCATGTTCTGGCAGCGATCCATCAGGCTCGCAAGCAGCGCAAAGCTGTGTTGTGGGGCATCGGCGGGCATGTCATCAAGGTGGGCTTGGGTCCCGTACTGATTGAGCTTATGCGCCGTGGATTCGTATCCGGCATGGCCATGAATGGCGCGGCGCTGATCCATGACTTCGAGATCGCTCTGGCCGGCAACACCTCGGAGGACGTCGATGCAGAGATCGGCAACGGCCGTTTCGGCATGGCCGCCGAGACCGGCGAGTACATCAACGAAATCTCGAAACTGGCTGCCCGCATTCGTATCGGGTATGGCGAAGCGGCCGGGCAATTCCTGAACAGCGGTATCATCGACGTGCCGCATGCGGGATCAAGCGTCCTGGCTTCGGCGTACAAACGCCGCATTCCGATCACCATCCATCTTGCGATCGGCACGGACATCCCGCACATGCATCCCGCAGCCGACGGCGGTTCCCTGGGTGCCGCGACGCTTTATGACTTCCGGTTGTTCAGCGCGCTGGTGAAAGAAATGCAACCCGGGGGCGTATACCTGAACTGGGGCTCCGCGGTGCTCCTTCCCGAGGTCTTCTTGAAAGCTGTTTCCGTGGTCCGCAATCTCGGCGTTCCCTTGAGGCCGATCACCACCGCCAACTTCGATTTCGTGCAGCATTACCGGCCGCTGCAGAATGTCGTCAAGCGCCCTACAGCTTCCGCGCCTGGCTCGCGCGGGCCGGAATCCCATGGCTACGCCATCACCGGACACCATGAAATTCTTCTGCCGCTGGTTGCAGCGTCGCTGGCATCCAACTGGCCTAAGGCTTCCGCGCGTACTGCGCGCGGAAAAAAGCGATGACCCATCTCGACGATCCTCTTCCACATCCTCCGGAACCTGTGGCACAGTCGCCGGAGGGGTCGAACGCCGTCGAACTCGCAGGGCCACCGCTGCTCGATGGTGATCCCATCACCTACGCGGCGACGCTTCCCCCTGCCGCCGGCTACAGCCAAAATGCCGCAATTCCGCAAGATCTGCGGATCTCCTGGTACTGGCCGCACCTCATCGTCTTCCTGTTCTTCGCCGGGGCCAGCTTCGTCGTGGTGCAGACCGCGTTGTTTTTTTATTACGGTCCGCACCAGCCGCTGCCGCGAGAAGAACTCGAACGCTACCTGCTGAACAAGCCGCAATTCATTTTTGGCACCAATCTTCTGTGGTACGCCGCGGTTTTTTTCTTTCTCTACGTGACCTTGAGCGTGCTGCGGGGCGCTCCGTTCTGGAGCACTCTGGGCTGGACGAAACTCAAAACCCGGCTTTCCGGAACCTGGGGCGGCCCGTGGGCATACTTTTTTGGCGGGTGTGTCCTGGCTATTTTCGTCGGGTTGGCCAGCTCTCGAGTGCACACCGAAGACAACATGCCTATCCAGCAGCTGTTCAAGAATCGGGAGAATGCGATTCTCCTGATGTGCATGGCAGTTCTGGTTGCTCCGCTGGTGGAGGAGACGGTCTTTCGCGGCTATCTTTATCCCCTGTTCGCGCGCATCACCTACGCCATCACGCGCCACTTCGGCGCGGACAACTCTCAAGGGCTTCGCGTGGGCACCAAGGCCAGTATCCTCGTGACCGGACTGCTGTTCGGACTGATGCACGGCGCGCAATTGGGTTGGACCTGGGGAGTCGTGGCCCTGCTCGTCCTGGTAGGCATTGTTTTGACCTTCGCCCGCGCCCGCACCGGAACCGTGCTTGCCAGCTTTCTCCTTCACCTGGGGTACAACTCGATGATCGCGGTCACGACCATTATCGGCACCCATGGCTTCACACGCATTCCGACCAGCCCCTGAGCATCGATCCCCGACGATTCGTTTTTGGCTGCCGCCTTCGCTACAATAAGAAGGTTTCCCGGGACGCAGCGAACACCATGTACGTAGCGCAACCTATCGAATGGACAGATCGCGGCGTGGTCATTCTGGACCAGCGCCGTCTGCCGTCGCAAGAGATTCATCACACCTACACGGACTACCGTGAGGTCGCCAAAGCGATCCGCGAGATGGTGATTCGAGGAGCGCCGGCAATCGGGGTGGCCGCGGCGATGGGCGCCGCGCTCGGAGTGCTTCGCTCTCCGGCCCAGACCGTGCCGGAACTCCGTCTTGAGTTTACGAAAATCTGCGATGTTCTGGCCAAAACACGCCCTACAGCGGTCGATCTGTTTTGGGCGATCGATCGCATGAAAGGGCGATTCGCGGAGTTGATCGGGCAGACCGCGGACCTCGACAAAATCAGAAAAGCAATGGTTGCCGAAGCGCAGCTGGTTCATCTGGAAAAGAAAGCGACGGACGAGGCTATCGGGCGCTACGGGGCCGAATGGATGCCGCGCGAGGGTCGCGTGATGACCCAGTGCAACGCCGGCGCGCTGGCCACCGGCGGCATTGGAACCGCGCTCGGAGTCATTCGCGTTGCCATCGAGCAGGGAAGAAAGCTTCACGTTCTGGTCCCGGAGACGCGGCCTTATCTACAGGGGGCGCGACTAACGGCATGGGAGCTTCACCGCGGGGGCATTCCGCTCACGCTCATCACCGACAACATGGTCGGGCACTTTCTGAAGACCGGCGATGTCGGGGCGGTGGTGACCGGAGCGGACCGCATCGCGGCGAACGGCGACTCTGCCAATAAAATCGGGACGTACCAAATTGCCGTGCTGGCCAAAGAAAACAACGTGCCGTTCTATATCGCGGCGCCGGTTTCGACCTTTGATCTGACCCTCCCTGACGGGGAACATATTCCGATCGAAGAGCGGGCCGCTTCCGAAGTCACGCACATGCAGGGCGTTCGCATTGCGCCGGACGTGCATGCGGCGCATCCCGCATTCGATGTGACGCCAGCCCGCTACATCACCGCCATCTTCACGGAGCGGGGAATCGCGCGAGCTCCGTATTCGGAATCGCTGCGCGCTCTCGCTAATTCGGCTCAGCTTGCAGCGGCTCCTTCTGCGGGTACTCGCTGAGATCGATCACCCGGGTCGTAAGGCAATCACAAGACGCGGCTGCCGGCTGAAGAGTGCGAAGAACCCGAGGATCTGCTTCAAGGGAAAGTATTTTTTATTGAGTAGACGCATCCCGCGTGCTGCTTCTTGCTTGGCCACAATCTCTGCGGTGGCATCGATCCATTCGCCTAGAATCTTGCCGCGCCAGTCACAGGGCGCGATTCTCACCCGTGGGTGGTTGTGAATGCGTTTCACCTTGCCGGTGTTGTCGACGGTGTAGAGGTACAGCTTGGTGGAATTCGCCGCGGGATCCGCCGCAAACCAGACGGGCGTGCGCACGCCTTGACCGTTCTTCTTGAAGGTTTCAAGGCTCAGATATTTGTGGCCGTCGAAAACCGAGAATCCAGCGGGTGCGCTCATGGCTATTCGATGCACGCGCTTCGAGCGCAGGCACGAACAGAGTACCGCTGCAGATATTGCCGCGGTGCCGGCTCCTACATTGGAAATCGGCCTGGCGTCACCCGGCCAGAGCGCCCTGGCAGCGTATAGCGACACAGTTTATCGCGTGGCCGGAGCTGGCGCCGGGCTGGTTCCGTAGCGCTGCGTGGCGTAGCCCACGATCACGCCAACCAGGCTGCCGGGCAGAATGATCGGCACGTAGTAGCCGTGCTGAAGCAGGGCGATCAGGAAAGCGAGGACGAAGCCTACCGCCAGGCCGAACAGGATGCCCAGCAGCAGGGAATGCACTTTGCGGGCGAAGAAGCCGATGGCGACGCCGGCGATGATGCCCTTTACCGTTGAACCGATAATGATGCCGACGATCCCTGCGCGCACCGCCGGCGTGAACCAGGCTGTGGCACCGTCGACGGCCCCCAGGATTGCTCCGAGTACGATTCCGAGTAGAACCTTGTTCATGCTGATCCCTCCGTGGGCGCTAGATTCTCTCCCCGTTCAGCGTTCTTTACAACGTCGGACGGAATTCCTTTAAGGTTGGCGGTGGGAAGGAGAAGGGAACGCCGACGGTGCTGAGGTCGAGCGGAGAGCACGGAGGAGCCCGGGTTGGATTCCGATGGTGGCCGCGGATCAGGCTCGAAGGCCTTTGGCCGGGACCTCACGCCCTGTCGCGGCGCCAGGGTAAACCGGCGCTACCTCGGGACGAACAAGAGCAGGACACGCATCAGCAAGTAGGCTGCTATCAGTAGGATGGCCACGTTGTGGCGGCGGTAGAATCGGGCGGTCTGGTCCAGGAAGGTTTCTTTGCGGGCGCTGACCGGCAGGCCGTCGAGGTAGCGGGAGAGGTCCCGGGCGAGTTCGGTGACGGTCGCGTAACGGTTTGCGGGATTTACGGCATACGCCTTGGAGCAAACCGCCTCGAGCGCTTTATCAATCGGGAAACCAGGGTTCGGGGTGCCCGGCGATACTCCGGTGAGCAAAAAGTGCAAGACCTCGCCCAGGGAGAAGATGTCGCTGCGTTCGTCCAGGTGATGGTTGTCGCCGCGGGCTTGTTCCGGGGACATGTATCCGGGCGTGCCGAGGACCGTGCCGTGTCCGGTGACCGCGGAGTGCTCGGTCGTGTCGGCTCTGCCTGCCGGCGTTGCGGCGTCGTGGAGGGCGCCTTGCGAATCGCCTTGGTTCGAGCCGACGGGGTTGTGCAGAATCTTGGCGAGCCCCCAATCGAGCACGAGAACTTCGCCGAACGGGCCGATCATGACGTTGGCGGGCTTCAAGTCCCGATGCAGGACGCCCCGCGCGTGGGCGAAGGCCACGGCGTCGCAGATGCGCAGAAACAGGCGAAGACGGTCGGGCATCGAAGGCACCGCGTGGATGTATTTGTCGAGACGCTGGCCTTCGACGAACTTCATGGCGTAGAACACGCGACCATCTTGCAGGGTGCCGACATCATGCACGGGGATGATTCCTGGGTGCTCGAGGCTTGCAAGCACCTGCGCTTCGCGGATCAAGCGGAGGGCCAGTTCGCCGCTACGTTCGGGGGCGTCGAGAACTTTCAGGGCGACACGCCGGCCGAGTTTGCTGTCTAGCGCTGTGTAGACCACGCCCATGCCGCCGCGGGCCACCTGTTGCAGGAGCGAATAGCGGGTGCCTTCCAGGTTTGGGAGACTCGCCGTGTCGCGGAGACGGTCAAGCGCTTTGTCGGATAGAAATGTCATCCCCCATCCTTACCGGACCTGTTTACCGAAAACGGTGAGGACCTCGCGCTGGAATTCGTCGTAGCTGCCGCAGATTTCACGGAGGTGGTCGAGGGCGATGGTGCGGAATTCACGGCGCGCCCAAGCCAGTGCGTTGGTTACGTCGGTTACGGGCAGGCTGTATTTCGCCGCAAGCTTCGAGTAGGAAATGTCCTCTGCGGCGTCGAGATCGTATTCTTCGAAAATCTGAAATGTCTCCTGGCGGCCACGTGCCTCGCAGAGCTGACGTAAATCCTCGACGGCGAGAGTGAAAAGGCTGCGGATCCATTCTTTCTCAAAATAGTCGTCCACCGAGGGCGAGGGGATGGAAGCGAAATCAATGGCTGCACTGCGCAATTCTCCTTCGGCGGCGTCGAAGTCCAACGCAACATGGAGGGCACTTCCGCCGCGCTTCAGCCGCTGGGCCGCTTTGGTCTGGTTCATGACGAAGCTGTCCACGCACAAGCGCAGATAGGTGCGGAGGCGGCTTTTCTCCGGATCGTAGCGGGCGAGCAATGTGCGTTCGAGGAGTTCGATGAAGAATCCCTGCGTCAGATCCTGCGCGTCTTCCCTCGAGCGGTTCCAGCGCAGGCGGACATATTTGTAGACGGGCTTCCAGTACGCGGTGAAGAGTGTTTCAAGGGCGCGTTCGCGTCGGGCGGGATCGTTGCTGCGGGCGGCATCGAGGACCGACCATCGCGTTAGTGGGAATTTGTCGCTGGGTTGAGTTTGGAGGTGGTCGGGCACTGTAGTTGGGAGAGTTGATCTGACCTTGGTTGCCGGGATGGGGCACGTCCGTGCTGCGCGTGTGAGTCTACGCACGGGGTTGGTGAGTTGACAAGGGCCTTGTTCGCGGGTGTCTTGTACGCGGGCGGCCGGGACCAAGCTAGCTTGCGTGGCGGATGCGTTCGGCCACGGAGCGAGCGCGTTGGCGGGCGATGTCTACAAAGCGCGTGTCGTTCGCGATTTGGTCCAGGGCAGGCAAGGCACGCTGCGGTTCGGGCAGGAGCTTGCGGTTCAGGTCCGATTCGAATTGCAGCAACGCGTCGTTGATTCCCAGGCGATCGTATTTCATGCGGCGCTCGAGCAGCATGACCAGTTCCTGCTGGCGCGCGAGCCCTTCAAAGATCTGGAGCAGCTGGGACGCCGCGGTGTTCAGTGTGTAGTTGAAGACGGCTTCGTGGACTTCGGAACCTTTTTCCCAGCGGAAGGTTTTTTCGCCGAGGTTGGCGATTTTGCGATGGACGTCAAGGTCCTGATTTTGAAAGCGGTTCAACTGGGCGGCCAGTTCGAACATTTTCGCGCGCAGGGGGGCGCTGACTTCGAACGGCGATTTCTCGGAATCGTCGTCGAGCTGACGGATTTCGTAGGTGGACTGGTCGGAGTCTTCGCGAACGGAAATTTCAATGAATTCGGGTGTACTGGATTTGAAGATGCGGCGGAAGGTGAGTTTGGCTCCGGCCGTCGAGAGAGCCGATGTGGATTCAGAAGCCGCGGCCCGGAGGGGAGCAGGCATGGTTGCGGCACTCGAAGCAGTAGCCGCCAAACACAAAAACGCCGCGAGCAGCAGCAGAACGGAGTTCAGAAAGGACACTCTCATCGCGTTATTGGATGCCGGCACTACGTACTGGCGTTTCATGGCCGCGCGCGGTGCGGGTTCCGCCGCGAAGTGGAGATTTTGCCAGCAATCTGACGTCGGGCAAGCCAAAGCGTACGCGCGCCTGTTCGGCCTGGAGGTGGCACAGCGCGACGGCCAGCGCGTCGGCGGCGTCGGGGGGCTCGGGCGTTTCCGCCATCGAGAGCAGAGCACGCACCATCAGTTGCATCTGGCGTTTGTCGGCGTGGCCGTAACCAGCGACGCTGGCTTTCACTTCGCGAGGCGAATAGCTGTGTACGGTGACGCCGTGCTGCGCGGCGGCCAACAGCACCACGCCGCGAACTTCGGCGAGACGCAAAGCGGTTCGCATATTGAGGGCGGTGAACACCGCCTCCACGGCCATGACGTCGGGTGCAAACTCTTCGATCAGCCGGCATAGCAGCGCGTGCACATCCTGGAGGGCGGCGCCGGAGAATTCCTTTTGACGTTTCGTTGGCACGCGGAACGCGCCGTAGTGAAGCATTTTGCAGCGCCGGCCGTCGCTCTCGACGATGCCGTACCCGGTCGGCCCCGCGGCGGCCGGATCAACTCCTAGGACACGGAGATAAGGATTTGCCACCATGGCAAGACAGTCTACGGCGTTCGCAGGGTGCCTGCCAGAGGTTTATGCTGGCAGGGCGCTTTAAAAAATAAGAACCGGCAAGCGAGAACGGCCACCCGACGGGATAGCCGGACAAAACAGTGGCGAGTTTTTTTCAGTTTGCGCCGACGGCGGCCTGGATTTCGGATTCGTCGATGTCAAAATTGGCGTACACGTGCTGCACGTCATCGTGCTCCTCGAGGGCTTCGACCAGACGGACCATCTGGGTCGCCTGCGCGCCGGTGAGCTTGACGTAGTTTTGCGGCACCATGCCGACTTCCGCGGAACTAGGCGTGATGCCGGCCTTGACCAGCGCGTCTTTCACTTTTTCGAGCGCTTCCGGTGGGGTCACAACATACCAGGCGGAGCCGTCGTCCTTCAGGTCATCAGCGCCAGCTTCGAGCACGATGTCCATCATTTTGTCTTCGGTGGCCGCTTCTTTGGGCACCGTGATTTCGCCTTTGCGATGGAACATCCATCCCACGGCACCGGCTTCGGCCATGTTTCCGCCGTTCTTGCTCATCAGGTGACGGAATTCGCCAACGATGCGATTGCGGTTGGTGGTGACGACTTGAATCAGCATGCCCACGCCGCCGGGACCATAGCCCTCGAAGGTGGCTTCTTCGTATTGTTCGCCCTCGAGTTGCCCGGTTCCGCGCAGAATGGCGCGCTCGATATTTTCATTGGGCATGTTCTCGTTCTTGCCCGCGAGAATGGCGGTGCGCAAGCGCGGATTGGAGTTGGGGTCGCCGCCGCCAATGCGTGCGGCGATGGTGATTTCGCGGATTACGCGCGTAAAGACACGGCCGCGCTTGGCGTCGGTGGCCGCCTTTTTATGTTTGATCGTGGCCCATTTTGAATGCCCAGACATGACACGCCCTCGTTTTCATTTCGCGACCGCAAGAGTGCGCCACCGTGAAGGCGGCCGTCAAGCGATCAAATTTGGTGAAATTTCCGGCTGCCCGGCACTGTGCTTCCGGTGCTCGCAATTTACGACGCGGAGACTTACGGTAAACCGCCTACCCTGCGGAACCTAGGCAGTTTAGCACAGCCGATGACGCCGCGAAACGGGGGTATACTGCACGGCTGGGGCCTCTATTGCACTCGAAAAACGTCACCCTTTCGGCTTCGCCGCCACTCCATCATCCGGAGTCGTGGCGTGCCTAAGCGCCGATTTCGCGTCCTCGCCCTCGGAACGCACCCCGTCCAATATCAGGTACCGATTTTTCGGCGTATGGCGGTACGCGAGGATCTCGATCTGCACGTGGCCTACTGCACTCTGCGGGGAGCGGAGGCGGCGCATGATCCGGAATTCGGCGCGACCGTGAAATGGGATGTGCCGCTGCTCGACGGGTACTCGTGGGTGCATGTGCCGAACCGCGGATCGGGGGCGGAGGATTTTTTTGGTTTGCGGAATCCGGGTTTGTGGAAATTGATTCGCGAAGGACGCTTTGACGCGGTGCTTTGCTACGCGAGTTATACGCGCTCGACATTCTGGATCGCGTATTTCGCCGCGAAGTCTTCGGGTACGGCGTTTCTGTTCGGCACCGATACGATCACCCTGTCGCCGCTGGATGGACGAATGTGGAAGCGTCGGGTGAAACGTGTGGCGTGGCCGCTCTTGTTCCGGCTGGCGGACCAGGTCATTGTGCCGTCATCGGGTACGCGGGAGCTGATGCACTGGCTCGGGCTTCCCGATGACCGCGTCACGCTAACCCCTTACGTGGTGGACAACGACTGGTGGCTGGCGCAGTCGGCGGGCGTGGATCGCGCGGCGGTGCGGGCGTCGTGGGGCGCGGCGGAGGATGATGCCGTTCTACTTTTCTGCGCCAAGCTGCAGCCCTGGAAGCGGCCGAGCGATTTGCTGCGCGCCTTTGCCAGGGCCAATCCATCGCGTGGGTTGCTGGTCTTTGCGGGGGAGGGGCCGCTGCACGCGACCCTCGAGGCGGAGGCCGCAACGTTGGGGATCGCGGGGCGCGTGCGATTTCTGGGATTCGCGAACCAGACGCAGCTTCCGGCGATTTATACTGCGGCCGACCTGATGGTGCTGCCTTCGGTTTACGATGCTTTCGGCGTGGTGGTGAATGAGGCGATGTTGTGTGGCTGCCCGGTGGCGGCGAGCGATCACGTGGGCGCAGCGCGCGACCTGATCGAACACGGGCGGACCGGATTTGTCTATCCATGCGGCGATATCGACGCGCTGGCGGGGATTCTCGGGCAGGCGCTCGAGAATCGTTCGCGACTATCTGAGATGGGACGCAGGGCTCGGGCCCGCATGGAGTCGTGGTCTCCGCGCGAGAATATGGATGCCACGGCAGAGGCCATCTCGCGAGCGGTTGCGCGCGTGGGGCGCAGCGCGGTCTCGACCCGTGTGGCGTCGTCTGGCGCCGATTCTGCGCGCGGTACCGCGCACAAGCTTTCCGAATGAAGCTGCTCCTGTACTCGCATTCTTTCGCGCCGAGTGTTGGTGGCGTGGAGACAATTGTGTTGTCGCTCGCGCGGGGTCTGGCGGAACTCCGCACCGTGGACAATCGGCCGCGATTTGAATTGACACTGGTTACGGAAACTTCCGCGGGAGATTTTGACCAGCGATCGCTCGTGTTTCCTGTAGTGCGAAAGCCTTCCGCGCTTGCGCTGAAGCGTCTAATCGATGCCGCGGATGTGATTCACCTGGCGGGTCCTGCGCTGCTGCCACTTTTCCTGGCACGGCTTTCCCGCAAACCTGTCGTTCTGGAACATCACGGCTATCAATCGGTTTGCCCCAATGGCTTACTTCTCCAGCAGCCTGATGGGTCGCTTTGTCCAGGGCACTTCCAGGCCGGGCATTATGGGAGGTGTGTTCGCTGCCAGGCCAGCGAAATGTCGTGGCCGCAGAGCTTCGCGCAGTTGTTGCTGATGTTTCCGCGCAACGTTCTGGCGAAAAGCGTGGCCTGCAACATCGCGGTTTCGCGGCACGTTGCCGAGCGTATCGGGCTCCCGAAGTCGCGGGTGGTCTATCATGGGGTTGAACATACGAGTCGAGCTGAAATTGCGGACACGGAAATTGCGCCAATGCACGGGAAATTACGCTTCGCGTATGTCGGCCGCCTGGTGGCAGAAAAGGGACTGCCTGTATTGCTTCAAGCCGCCGCGATTTTGAGGCGGGAGAACCACGAGTTCGAGTTGCTGGTGATCGGCGATGGTCCGCAACGCGCGCATCTTGAGGCCCTGCTCGGACAGGCCGGGATCGGCGACTGCGTCCGGTTCACTGGACTTCTGGAAGGCCCGGCGCTGGCGGAGGCGCTGGGGTCGGTCCAGGTTGTGGTGATGCCTTCGGTGTGGGAGGAGACTGCGGGGCTGGCGGCCATGGAACACATGATGCGTGGGAGACTGGTGATCGCGTCCGAGATTGGGGGACTGCGCGAGACGGTAGGGGATGCGGGGCTGATGTGTCAGCCGGGGAGCGCCGAAGATCTGGCACGATGTATGCGAGAGGTCTTGCGCGATCGTGCACTTCTAAGGGCCCTTGGTCGCAAAGGCCGCGAGCGCGCCCGGTCGCTGTTTGTTCGCGAGAGAATGATTGCCGAACACGTGCACATCTATCGCTCGCTTGACTAGACCCAGCGAACCAGAGCGGGGCTTACCGCGTGGGCCGGAGTGGGGGAACGATTGCCAAGGCCATGACCGAAGGCCCGACCGGCAAACGTCTCTAACGCCAGTGGCTGGTTTGGGGATATCTTCCATGGAGGAAAGCGTAACGATGGCGACACGGAGCAGTCTGTCGCTGCAAAACAAAGCGCGCAACCCGGCGGCGCGCGAGACGCCGCTCCCGATCAGGGCGCTTCCTGGCACCCATGAGCGAGTCGTCGAGACCGCGCTCCGGCATGTTGGCCCCGGCGCCCGCGCCCTGGATCTCGGCGCGGGAAGCGGCGCGCTCACCGAGCGCCTGCTTGCGGCGAATTTTCGTACGACCGCTGCTGACATCGGCAACTGCTTTGAACTGAGCACGGAGTTTGTAAGCCTCGACTTCAACGACCCCGCCTTCGACCGTGCTCTGCCACCGGAGTTTGATCTAATTACCTCTGTCGAGGTCATTGAGCACCTGGAAAACCCGACCGCCTTCCTGCGAAGTATAAAAAGGCTGTTGAAACCCGAAGGCGTTGCCATTATCACCACGCCAAATGTCGAGAACGTGCCAGCCCGTTTGAAATTTTTCCTCAAAGGGGAGGTCCGAGCAATGGACAAGCACGCTCCCGAGCACGTCACACCGATTCACTTGGATTTATTTGCCCGGAAGATTGTTCCGGCAGCAGGTCTGGTAATGACCGAACATTTTGTTCATCCGGAAAACCAGTTCCCGTTAACCGCGCGCGCGTACATGGTGCCCTTGTTCCGCTTGCTGGCACGTTTCATGACCGGTTCGGCCCTCACAGGAGACTGCCACTTCTTGGTCCTGCAGCGGCCCTCCGGAGCAATGTGAGCGGCATCACTCTTTGGTGTGGCGCTTCTTTGTCCGGATGTGTTTGTCGATGGGGGCAGAGTACGATGGAGCCCAGACCGAAATGTTAATAAGAGTAGACCAGTTTTTGTCGAGGGCGAGCCATTGAGATCCCTGGCGGGAACGTCGCCGGTTCGCATACGCCGCGGCCCACTGTTCGCGGTTGGCTTCTTTGTGTTTGCGATGATCGCCGCGTACCAGGTCGCCGGCTACATCCTGCGCAACGATGTGACCAGCCTGGCGTTGGTGGGTGTGGCCTTTGTGGGTGGCGCTTTCATCGTCGCGATCCTCAACAACTGGCGGAATGGAGTTTATTTCTTCCTGGCGTGGCTCCTGTTTGAAGATTTCGCTCGCAAATACCTGGGCAATAACATGGCGATTTATTTTGCCAAGGATTTTCTGGTGGCCGTCGTCTACTTGTCGTTTTTTATCGCCTACCGTCGCAAAGACAAGGACCTGCAGGTTCTGCGTCCACCGTTTCTTACGGCGCTGCTGGTTTTCGTCTGGTTTGGGTTCTTGCAGGTGTTCAACCCCGGATCCACCAGCGTCTTTTTCGGCTTCCTCGGAATGAAACTCTATTTTTACTATATCCCGCTGTTTGTCATCGGCTACGCGCTGATTAACTCCGAACCTGCGCTGCGGCGTTTTTTCTTCATCAATCTAGGCTTGATGCTGGTGATCGTTGTCCTGGGAATTGTCCAGGCCGTTCTAGGACATACATTTCTCAACCCCGACGTTATGGCGGACGATATAAGGCTCCTGAGCCAGACCTATCGCGAAGCTCCGATCTCCGGGGTTATTGTCTATCGCCCCACATCCGTGTTCGTAAGCGCTGGGCGCTTCGCGGACCTGCTTATCGTCGCCTGGATGCTCGTATTTGGATTCAGTGGTTATCTTCTTTTACGCCACCGAAAAGGCCGGGCATTCGCTTTCCTGGCCTTGGCTGTGACCGCCGCGGGCTGCGTAATGGCTGCGTCACGCGGCGTCTTCATGTGGAGCCTGGGCAATGGTCTGGTGGGGGCCACGGCGTTTGTCTGGGGTGCGCCCTGGCGCCAAGGCGAGGCTCGGCGCATCTTTCGCACCTTGCAGCGGGCCGTACTGGGCGTTGCGCTCGCGATGCTCATTCTCTTGCTCACCTACCCGGACGCATTGCTCAATCGTCTGGCGGTTTACTCCGAGACACTCGATCCCCGAAGCCCGGCGAGCGAATTGGTTCATCGCACCCGAGATTACCCGCTGGCTAACTTCGAGGCTGCGTTCACTTCGCCTCGATGGCCTTACGGATTTGGTATTGGCACGGTTTCCCTGGGCGGCCAATATGTCGCGCGATTCTTCCACGTCATCCCGCCGACCGATGGAGTGGAGAGCGGCTTCGGGAACATCGTTCTCGAACTCGGAATTGTCGGCTTGGCGCTGTGGTTCGTCATGAGCGGCGCAATATTGGTCTCGGCCTGGAAGGTAGTGCGCAAACTGAAAGGTTCTCCCTGGTTTCCTCTTGGGTTTATGATTTTCTGGTATGCATTTCTTTTGCTGATTCCTTTTACGTTTCAGGGAATGCAGGCGTATCAGGACTTTGTCTTGAACGCATACCTCTGGCTGTTGCTTGGCATATTGTTCCGTTTGCCGAAACTCGCAGAGGCTGCGCAACTCGCCAGCGGCACAGCCCCTGAATATCTTCGCGGGACACGCTGACTTGCGGCTGGCGGTTGTCTCTCCATTCGTGGACCGGCGTCACGGTACCGAGCGTGCGCTTGCGGAGTTGCTGGAGCGGCTGGCCCGCGACTATGCCTGCGAGATCCATCTGTTTTCCGAGCGCGTCGAAGACTTGGCCGTCACCCGCAGCAGCACAGCGGCGGCCGGCGAACCGGGACGCATCGTCTGGCACAAGGTTCCCTGGGTACCTGGGCCGCACTTGGTGAGGTTCCTTGGATGGATGGCTGCAAATGGATTTCTTCGATGGTGGCAAAGCATTTTTCACGGCATGTCGTTTGATCTGGTTCTCTCCCCAGGCATCAATTGCCTGCATGCGGACCTCATCCTCGTTCACGTGGTGTTCCGGCGGCTCCGCGAACTATCTCTCGGGAGAGCGACCGAGGAGTTGCGGCAGCCCGGATCGCTTCGAGACGCGCATCGGCGCGCCTACTACGGATTGCTGACGGCCCTCGAGCGCCGCGTCTATTCCGATCGCAAGACATCGCTCGCCGCGGTCTCGCAGCACACGGCCGGTCTGCTCCAGCAATATTTTCAGCGGGACGACGTCCGGGTAATTCCCAACGGTGTGGATACCGGAGAGTTTTGTATGTCCGCGCGGGCGGAACGCCGCGACCAAGCCCGGCGAAATCTCGCATTTCGCGACACCGATTTCGTTTTGCTCCTGATTGGAAACGACTGGCGCGTGAAGGGCGTTCCCACGATTCTGGAGGCCATGGCGCAGCTTCCGGCGCTGCCTCTGCGCTTTCTGGTCGTCGGCGACGACGCGGCAGGCGCTTTTCGCGAAAAGGCGAACCGATTGGGCGTGCTGGAGCGCTGTCATTGGGAAGCTCCGCGCCCCGAAGCAATGGACTTCTACGCCGCCGCTGATGTTTACCTCAGCCCGAGCCGCGAAGACTCCTTCGGGTTACCCGTGGCGGAAGCGATGGCGTGCGGCCTGCCAGTGATTACCTCATCGCACGCAGGCGTGTCGGCTCTGGTACGAGATGGCGTCGATGGTTTCGTGATGTGCGAACCGAAAGACGCGCAGAAGCTCGCCGGAATCATTGCGCAGTTGTATGGAGACGATGCGCTTCGACGCGCTATAGGTGAAGCTGCTGCGAGAACGACGCAACAGTGGACTTGGGATCGTTCCGCTGCCGAAGTCTGGTCGCTATTGCAAGATTTGACTAGAATGAAGGGCCGCACAACGCTTCGCAGTGAAAGCCCGAGTTAGCCAGCGAGACCAGCGAATGGCAAGCAAGCCGGATCACGCCGTAGCGATTCAGCGAAAGTATTACACCGACACCGCCGATCGCTACGAATCCATGCACGCGCACGAAGGCGGCACCGATGCTTCCATCACCAAATTCATGTACGCGCTCGCCCGGATGCTCGAGATCCGCTCGATTCTGGACGTGGGAACGGCAACCGGCGCCGGAATGCGGAATATAAAGGAAGCGCTGCCAGGAACATTCGTGTGCGGTGTTGAGCCTGTAGCGGCTTTGGTGCGGCAGGCTGCGCAAAACGGAAATGCCCCAAGCCTTGTCGTTCAAGCCACGGGCGAGGCCCTGCCGTTTCCCGACGCCAGTTTCGATGCGGTGTGCGAGTTTGCGACCCTGCATCACGCGGCAAACCCCACGGCGGTCGTAAAGGAAATGCTGCGCGTGGCACGAAAGGCGGTCTTCATCTGCGACAGCAACCGTTTCGGCCAGGGGCCGCTGCCCGCCAGGCTGCTGAAACTCGTGCTCTACAAAGCAAAGCTTTGGGGCGCGTTCAACTATTTGCGAACCGGCGGAAAAGGGTATTCGATCACCGAAGGAGACGGGCTGGCCTACTCGTACAGCGTGTACGACTCCATGGAACCCATTGCGCGCTGGGCGAATCGCGTCATCCTGATTCCCGCGACTGGCCTGGTGAACGCGAGTTGGTATCATCCATTGCTGACCAGCAGCGGGATACTGGTTTGTGCGCTAAAGGATTGAAGCGATCTCATCGTTCAATTGCGGGACCTGGCGGCGACGGCTTTCCGCGTGGCCTCGAGAGTAAAGGCCAGCGATTCCTTGGGGATGCTGGTTACGAACGGCCCGATCAACCAAGCCAATCCGGCCGGAATGTCCCGCGTTAGCGACACCACCTCACTCTGCACGTAGACGCCGCCGTCGGCTTCGCTCATTCGCCACCATGTTTCCATGCGCCACAGGAATCCGTCATCGTCGCCTGTTGTTTTCTCGCGTTCGTCGCGCTTGCCCGCATTTTCCACCTGCGCGATGCGCACCGCGGAGCTTCGACTGTGGGCTCGCATTTGGGAATCCCGGAAGTAGCGAACATCGTGCTCGGTGTTCAGCACCACGGTGACCACCTTGTGCCTCCGGAAACGTAAGAACACGCGAAAGTGATCGCCATCCCGCGATTCGATTTCGGATCGCTCCACGTCTGGCGCGTAGTAGATAGCGTGCCGGTTGTAGTCCTCGAGCACTCCCAGCACATCCGCCAGCCTGGCGGCGGGTAGGAAGGCCAGGCCGACCCAGTGATGAATCATCCCGTCCGGGCATCGAATCTGCACCCCATCCTTGAGGGTTACGAGCTTGCGCATCTTCACTTCGCCACGCCGAAGTTGGTCGTAGGCCTGGGCACGCTCGCTTCCGGAAAGTGCATCGATCCATAAAAGGCCGCTGCCCCGTTTCAGTTCCGCGTCGTTACGCGCTTCGGTGAGTCGAATATATTGGTTGAAGGCTTCAATGGTTGGGGGCGTCAGTTGGGGAACAGCTGGCGCAGCGATGACCAGGCTCAACAACAGCTGGGTGCCTGCCGCGAGGGCCGCGAGCAGGAGTGCGGATCTTGGGGTCGAGGGGAAATGCATCACGTGTCGGACCGACCTTTCCATTCGGGCCACCCCGATGTACCTGTAAGTCACTGAATATAATTATGTTACGCGCCACTGCACGACGTGCCGGGAATACTGCGGTGCACGCTCGATGCCCATTGTTCCATGAAATAGAGTCTCGAAACGGAAAACGCCGGGCGTGTGCCCGGCGCTTTCGGGAGGGAAGCTAGATCGGTGAAGCGAAGTACGTGACTACAATCCGAGCTGCGAAAACTGGCGGGTTGGGTTAGCTCGCACACGGCCCCTTGCGGAGCCGCTGTCCCCGCGCGGCCCCCAACCCGTCAGGTATAAATTACGGGAAGGGCTTGTAGGGCTCAATGGGCCGTCAGAGCCAAAGAATGGGGTACTAGGGTTGTGGTACCCGACAGCCAAGCTTCCGTGCCCGCCTGCGGATCTAAGATATTTAATATCATAAGGATACGGCTGCGCCTGCGGCGACGATAGGCCCTATCCCGCCCCGTTGACACCACTGAGAAAACCGCCCAGATGCCCGGTCGCCGCGACAACGGCAACCGCCGCGAATTCCAGCGCAAACCGGTAGACCGGCAAGGGCTTCCCGGCTCGCCGGCTCCGGAACTGGATGTACCACGCCAACCAGATCATGACGCTTGAAAGACACCCAAAAACCAGGTGCAGCAATAGGATGCCCTTCAGTCTCTGTCCTTCCAGTTGGAATTGCCAAGCGAGGATGCCGGTCAAAAGCACCGGCAACGTGGATAGCGCGGCCAGCAGCAGGTTGTAATACGCGGCGTCGGCCAAGCCGCGGCTCTTGGCCCGCTGCGCGATGCCGTCAAAAGCCACGCCTGCAATAAACAGTGCGATCGGAAAATGGATCAGCACGACGTGTTGCGCATGCTTAGCCAGAAGCGCAGATCGAGGATCAAAGGGATTCAGCATCGCGGGCGCTCATTGCACGATGACTTTGCCGGTCATCTTGGGGTGCACCGAGCAGAAGTACGGATATGTTCCTGGTTTGGCGAACGTGTAAGAAAACGTCTGGTCGGTATCGAGTACCTTCGATTTGAATACTTTGTCGTCGCTGACGACAGTGTGGGGAATGTCATCGCGATTGGTCCATGTGACCGTGGTCCCCGCCACCACGGTAATGGCCGCCGGCTCGAAGCTGAAGTTGTCGATCTTTACCTCGGTGCTCGCTGCCGGGGCTTGTTGCGCCTTTAACGCGGAACTGTGGGCGCCCGCCAGAACAAAAATCGTTGCGGTCGCAATAAGTCCTGCCAGACCTGCCGTGCACACACGTATCCTCATGACTTTTCCTTTCTGAATTTCGCGATGGCCCCAGTTGTTTTACCCGGATCGGCTTCCGCTCATCCGAGCTTGGAATCAACTACGGCGAGCGCGTGGTGGCCCTGCACGTAATTTACGTTGGCAATGCCAAGGTAGCTGCGCAGTTGATCTGCCGGAACAGTCATGGGACCTGGCGACGGCGCTTTGCCCGGCTCAGGCTGTGGAAACGCCGTAGATGCCGCGGTATGAAAGGTCACGTTGCCCTCGACCTTCTGCATGATTTGATGAATGTGCCCGTTCAGGACGGTGACCGAGCCGAACTTTCTGAGATAACCGAGCGCCTGCGCACTGTCGTCGGTGCCCCAACCCCACTCGGGATAGACAGCCCACAGCGGGATGTGCGCGAAGACCACGATTGGCGTGCTTGATTTCAAGTGCTTTACGTCGTCTTCCAGCCATTCGAGCTGATCGTGACCCAGCGAGCCGAGGCCGCCCGCTTTCAGATTCATGACGTTCACCAGCCCGACAAAGTGCACGCCTTTCTGGTCCAAGCTGTACCAGCCCGCTCCCTTCGAACCTTTTCCGTAGCGCTCGCGGAATTGCTTGCCATCGTCGTCCAACACATCGTGCTCGCCAGGCACAAAGAAGGTTTGCTTCCCGGTGCTCTTCAGAATTTGATCCACAGTGTCAAACTGCTCGGCCCGCGAGAGATGACTGACGTCGCCGGTATGCAACAGGAATTCCGGTGGCGTGGCGAGGCCATTGATCTTGTCGACCGCGGCCTGCAACGTTGCCGCCACGTCCGGATTCGCCGGCTTGTTGAATCCCATGTGGCTGTCGCTGATCTGGACAAAGCTCAACTCGCCCTTTGCGACGGCAGCGCCGGAGCCGGACGACCGATCGAGCGCAAACGATTTCAGGACGCCGCCCTGCATCACACACAGCGTTCCAGTTCCGGCCCAGGCCATACACTTCAGGAAGCCCCGGCGGTCGATGCCGTCGTGGTTGTGATCGTAAAGAATCTCATCTTTCGTCTTGCCGGTCATAATTCCTCCATCACGTCCCGTCTATCGCGGGCTTGCCTGCGTAACGTTCCATCGGAACGGAGCGGCGCGAGTTGCGTCTTGTTCCAGGTGCCCGCGCCGCCCCAGGACGTGTTTCGCTTATCCAGACCGCCAACCGCGGCCACTTATTCCACTTTTTTGATATTTTTTATTTCCTGCGGAAAATCCGGATTAGGGAATAAAATCCGACCCCGGATGGTCTATTTCATGAGTCCAGGTGACGAAGGGAAAGAATCGGACGTGTTGGATTCACAGGAGCGCGAGCGCTTCGAGCGACTCGTGCTGCCACATCTGGACGCCGCGTTCAACCTGGCGCGCTGGATCTTGCGGGGCCGCAACGATGCCGAAGACGTCGCGCAAGAAGCCATGGTGCGCGCATTGCGCTTCTTTGGCGGTTTCCATGGCGGTGACGTGCGCGCGTGGCTTCTGCAGATCGTGCGCAACAGCTGCTATACGTGGCTGGAGAAGAACCGTCCGATGGAATTGACCACCGAGTTTGACGAAGAGCTCCACCCGCAACCAGGCGTGACTCCCGAATCGCTGGCCATTGCCGGCGATAATCGCGAGCGGCTCACGCGCGCACTGGAAGGCTTGCCGCCGCGTTCCCGGGAAGTCCTAGTGCTCCGGGAACTCGAAGGCTGCTCATATAAAGAGATCGCGGCGATCACGTCGATGCCCATCGGCACCGTCATGTCGGCGCTGGCGCGGGCTCGGCAGCGACTGGAACGCGCGTTGACACAGCCAAATGCTGCGAGGAATCAGGAGGCGCACCGTGAGTTGTGAACTGACGCAATCGGTTCTGGATGGCTACCTCGACGGCGAACTGGACGCCGCGCGCGCCGCCGATTTCGAACGCCATCTGATTTCGTGCCCCCAATGCGCGTCGACCCTCGAGAAGCGGGAGGTTTTGCGCAGCTCGATCCAGCAGGCGGGGCTCTACGAATGTGCGCCTTCGACACTTCGCCGAAAGATCGAAAGCCAATATGGCGTTCCACCTGCGGTTACACCGATGCCGGTTAAGGTCGGAGTGCGGCCGTCAAGTTGGCAGTGGCTCGCGGTGGCAGCGGTGTTTTTTCTTGCCCTCTTTCTTGGCTGGCGATTCCTTCCTGGACTCGGCGCTGATCGTGACCAAGTCGTGTTGACCTCCGCGATTGTGGATGCGCACCTTCGCTCACTGCAGCCCGGGCACCTGGAGGATGTCGTTTCGACAGATCAACACACGGTGAAGCCGTGGTTTGATGGGAAAATCAACTTCGCTCCGCCGGTGCGTGACTTTGCAGGCGATGGGTATCCACTCGAAGGCGGCCGTCTTGATGTTGTCGCGGGCCGTGAGGTCGCGGTGCTTGTCTACGGACGCCGCAAACATGTGATCAACGTCTTCGTTTGGCCAACCGGTGAACCGGACACGAGCCCGCAATCCGGCTCTCAGCTCGGCTACCATTGGGTTTGCTGGCGTAGAGCCGGAATGGAAATGTACGCGGTCTCCGACGCCAGCCTGACCGATCTCGACGCCCTCCGCAAGCTACTGTCGGAATAAGTCGCCGCACTAGTTGTTTTCGTAGGTGCGCGTCGCGGTGTAGGCTTTGGGCACTTCTTTTGCGTAGATGGTGTGCAGGGTCAGTGTTTTGATCTTGCCGGATCGCACCGCAACATTCTCCCAGGCACTAAACACGCCTTTGCCCGACGCGCGCAATTCGTAGTTGTCGGAGCGCAGCTTCGAAATCGTAAAATGCCCCCGCACATCCGCGTGGGCTATATGCGGCGCTTTTCCTCCGGCCGATTGATAGGTGAGGATGGCGTTGGGTATCGGTTTGTTATCGGGCCCAATCACAACTCCGGTCAGAACTCCTCCGCCAGCGGTTTGCGGCTGGGCTATGGCCCGATGCGCGGCGAATAGCGCAAACAGCAACATCACGCTCGAAATCCGTAGGCCTCTCATGTGGTATCTCGTTTCTACTCGGCCGCGTTCCCGCCCGTATCCTGGCGGCGTTTTGCGCGAAAGACGGGCACGTCGAACAATGGCCCGCCACAGCTCGGTCTGCCTCCAGTGTAAGTCCAGCGCCGGTGGAACGGAGGTGGGTCGCGCATCGGCGGTGCTTGGCTTCAACCTGCCTGACCGTACAGGTCACCGCCTGCATAAGTCCCCGATCGATAGTCTCCGCAACGCGCGTTACGCTACGCCCGGCGAAGAGCGAGCGGACGCCTCCCGCCAGCTGCCCAACCGCCTCGAATTTTTGCGCTTGCCGCAGCTGGCGCTCCATCGCGCAGCTCGGTCACGTCTTCGGCGGCGAACACTCCGAACTCATCGAATTTACCGGATAACCTCTGCTGACTTTTCCATACCCGATTCATCGTCCTCAACCACGCATGGCATTGTGCACAACGACACGCTGCACTGGTTTTGGGACACAAACCTGCCGTAGCTCGGCTTCCACAGTATCCAGAAACGTCCCGAAGCTCCTTCGGTCCTTCGCCGTCCACGCCCCAACACTAAGACGCAAATCAATCGGCCCCCATGGCGAACGCGTCTCGTTGTGTACGGCGATACGCTGGGCCACTGTCTGGAGCATCACGGGGCGGCTCGGAGCCACGGCGTCAACAGCGAGCAGGGCAAATTGCGCTTGTCCTAGCCGCGAAACAATGTCGCTCCGACGGCAGCTATTCACCAGAATTTGCGTCACATCCCGCAGTGCCTGATCTGCCGCACCTGGGCCGAATCCCTCCCGCAAGGTATGCAAGTTTTCGAACCATGCACAAATCAAGACGAGCGTACCGCCAGTGCGCTGGGCTTGTTCCTGACACCGCGTTCCGAGGGTGAGCAGCCCTTCGCGCGTGTACAGGCCGGTCAACGGATCGCGGAGCAGATCCGCCAACCCTTCGAACGTGTTTCGTTCCATCGCGTTCCGCAGCACCCGGCCAAGGGTCCGCCCATCCAGGAACCCTTTCAACACGTAGTCCATCGCGCCTTCACTGAGGCTCTGCGCGGCGTACTGCTTCTGTGTGGACTCGGCGAGAACGACAAGCGGGATGCCTGGCGCGGAACGGTGCACCAGGTGCACGTCATCGAGCGGGTCGCTAAGACCAAGGGCAAGATCGAGAATAATGAGCTCCGGGTCGACGGCTTTCACAGTCGGAATCAACTTCTCCAGGGTCGGTACCACGGTTAGATCAAGTCCACCCGCGGTGTCAGGGAACAGCACACGAAGTACGTCGATGGTTTCCCTGGCGTCTTCTTCGGCGAGGAGAATACGAGTTTTTTTCTGGCTCATGGCCTGGCCTCATTTCCCAAGTAGAGTTGGAAGATAGGCAGCACGCAATTCAGCAACCGGCCAACCCAAAAACGAATCGTCCATCGCCGCATAGAGCGCTGCGCGACCGGAGAGGACAGTCTTTTACAGTAGAGAATAAACTGCTAGGAAGGGGGTAGGTCCATTGTCGCGCATTTACGACGATAGTCAAGGGTCTTCGCGTTGCTGATGCCCGTGCGCTACGTACCTCTCAAAACAGAGAACTTGGCGCCGGCCCGGCGAAGTAAGACCGCAATTCCGCCTGCGATCAAGCCTCCGGCAATGATGACACCCTCCCACGCCAGGCCCGCGGCGAGCACCCGATGGCCTGCCGCACCGAATGGAGCCAGAAGCGCTACCAGAGCTGCTTCGCGCACGCCAATGCCCCCTTGCGTGAGCGGAAGAATCGCCGCGAGTTTCGCCAGGGGCCATGCAAACAGCCAGACCCGCAGTGGCAATGCCAGCCCGCAGGCAACCGCCAGCCGCGCCGTCAGGATGAGAAATGTCGCCTGGATAAACGTTCCAGCCAGCCACCCGAACAGCAACATGTACGGCCGGCGCGATACGCGTCGAAGCGCATACCTGAGTCGCGCCAGCCGCCGCCGAAATCGAATCGAGTGGCCTTGCAATAAGGCGCGATGCAACAAAATCGACAAGGCCACCAGGACAACGATACCTGCAATGGACACGAGCAGCGCTTTGTGAGCCGTAGCTTGCAGGTTTTTCGGCACCGCACCGGGCAGCAAAGCCAGACCCAGCAGCACCAGTCCCGCCTGCGCCGTCACGTCCAGAACTCGGTCCACCATGTTACCGGCAAGGACCGCCGCCGGACGCGGGCTGCGCCGCAGGCCGACCGCCAGGCGGATCACGTCACCGCCGACAATCGACGGCAAGAACAGCGTCCCGAACAGTCCTCCGAGATAACATTGCGCGCTGGTCGCGAAATCCAGTTCAGCGCCCGCGGCGTTCACCACCATTCGCCATTTCGCGATGCCCAGCGCGTGCGCCAGCAGGTAGCCCAGCAGCACCGTCACAAAAAACCACGCAGGAATCTGTGCGATTGCGCTTCGCACCGTCGCAAGCGGAAGAAAATGCAGCATCACGGCTAGAATCGCGACACCCGCGATCCAACGCAATACCATGGGCAGCCAGCGACGCGAGACCTGCGGCGAGTGATGTGCGCCAATCATGAGAGTGAAGTTATCTCACAAAAGCGAGGGGCCGGTGCGATAGGGGGTGGCTTGTCGCCGGCTGCAACTACTCTTTGGAAGAACCGAAGATTTCATCAATCTTTGCGGCCAGTGCAAAATCCAGATTGCTGATTCCCTTTACGCTGTGGGTATTCAAGTCGATTACCACTTTGTTCCATACGTTGAACCACTCGGGGTGATGATTCATCGCTTCGGCGACCAGCGCGACTCGCGTCATGTTGCCGAATGCGTTCACGAAATCCTTGCACTCGAACGAACGGTGCAGCTTGCCGTTTGTCAGAGTCCATCCCTCGGTATGGGTCAACCGTTCGTGCACTTCGGCGTCGCTCAATTTCTTTGCCTCGGGCATTTGAAGTTCCTCCTTGGTCGAAGACTACCACGGGTGTCGTAGCGGAGGCTTCCCGTTGACCGTGAGTCTCGACCGGACGCCCTTATTCAGTGTCGGCAACGCAAACAAAGCTCGCCGCGTCGTTCGAATCGCCGCTGCCCTTGTACTTCGCTGTTTGCGGGTACGGGCACAGCGGCCGCGTCATCTTCACATCCCTGGTCGCTCCCCGGCCTTCGTATTTGGTGGCAATAATGTCGGCCGGCGCCACACGTTTCTCTACCCACTGCTCGATCGCGAGTTGTGCGCTGTGATGGGCGTCTTTCGCCGTCGGTGACGGCCCATCTTGTCCAAAGGAGTCGGGTCCGGGTCCTCCGCCGCAGTGCTGCATTCCGGGCGCCATGTAGAGCCGGAGGAACGCGGCGCTGCTATCACGTCCCATAGTGGCCACCACGCCGTTGTAGTAGTCGACCGAGTTCAGCGAGGAAATCGCCGGATCATCCCAACCGTGGTACATGATCAGCTTCCCGCCCCGCGTTTTAAAGGCAGCAAGGTTCACTTCCGTTGCGTTCAGAATCTTCGCCAACTTCGCATCGGCTGCCTTCACGGCTTCGCCCAGATCGGCGCCTAGATAATTCCAATCGGCGTTGTCGTAAACCATGTCACCATAAAACCCGCCGCCGTACGCAAACAGCAAACTCTTACCCGGTGCCGGCCCGGTGATCCAGAGCGACCAGCCTCCCGGTCCGTCCTCTGCGCCGGGCAAAAGTCCCGGAAATATTTGGCCGCCGTGAGAATCGTGCGCGCCCTCGTACAATTTCTTGAGCGCGGTCACTTGCGGCGCGGTCAGGCATTTGTCCGCATTGCTGGTCTGGCAAAGAATGGTGGCCGGATCGAAGTGACACTTCCTTGGGTCGTTCAGGATTCCATCGGACACGCCGTCCTGCGCGTCGCACGCATCATTCACGGCGCGCGCGATCGCCGGCAGTTTGCTTGAAGGAATGTAACCGGCTTCGTCGGAGGTCGTAGCCTGCGCCTCCCAGACCGCGCTGGTCAGCAGGTGCGTCCAGAAATTGGCCGGAGCACCGGCAATAATCCCGTCATAGTCGGCCGGGAAGCGCTGCACCTCCATCAGCGCCTGCCGCCCGCCGTTCGAACAGCTCGCAAAATAGGAATGTTGCAGATGATTGCCGTAAAAGTCTTTGATGATGACCTTGGCGATCTCGGTCATTTCGTGAATGGCCCGGTATCCGTAGTCGGTGATCTTCTCCGGGTGTCCCAGCGCCCAGCGTGCGTCGGTGCCCGCCGCGGAGTGGCCCGTATCCGTGCCCGCCGTGGCGTATCCTTCATGCACCGCCAGTGCCAGCGCGTGATAGTCGATCTCTCCCGCGAAACCCCCATTGCCTCGACCCTGAAATTTCCCATTCCAACCGTCGACCGGCAGCCACACCTCGATCTTGATATTCGAATCGGTGCTTGGCTGGTCTTCGATCGCAACGCGGCAGAACGTCGGCAGCGTTTTGTACAGCGCCGCGTCGCTCCCCATCCACGGTGTCACCGGCGTCATCGGCGTGAACGTCCCTCCGGCGACCCGCTGCGCCGACGTAATTTTTGCCTTTGGCAGCACGGCCTTCGCCAGCCGTTCACACGATGCTGCCGTCCGCTCATTCTTCTGCGCGAAACCAGCGCACGACAAAAACGCGGTAACCACCGCCACCACAAAAATTCTCTTCATCGATAACTTATCCCCCGAGATTCTGACCATTCGAATCCGCTTGGATGACGCATACCTGGTCGTCGCGTGTGGGTTTCTTGTTCCGCGTGCCCATAGTAGCGGAATGGCAAACCCAGTCCAACGAATTCGCACCAGGAAGCCAGCCCGACCGAGCTTACTTCGCCGTCCCCACAATCCCTTCAGTGAACTCCAATCTCTTCCCTCCGAGCCCTGTTCCTTCCTTACTTCCTTCCTTCCTTCTTTGTCTTCCGCCTGGCTCGCTTCCGATGCGTACCGGTCAGATACTCCCTGCAGTTAATGCTGCATTTAGCTGGCCCCCCGCATAAAGGAATCGCCACTTTGCCAAGTTCGAAGTCAGAAAGAGAACACGCCGTGCGCAAACACGCCATGCTCCTCGCATTCGGCCTGCTGGCCCTCGCCGCCTTTGCCCTGGTCGGTTCACTCTGCCGCGTCGCCGCGGCGAGTTCCTCCGGGTATCACGTCGTTAGGACCATTTCCGTCCCGGGTGAGGACGGCTGGGACTATCTCACCGTCGACAGTGACGCCCGCCGCGTGTACATCTCCCACGGCACGCATGTGGTGGTCATGAACGCCGATACCTACGCCATCGAAGGCGACATCCCTGACACACCAGGAGTGCACGGTATCGCCATTGCCTCCGACCTGGGGCGCGGCTTCATCAGTAGTGGTCGCGCCAACATCGCCACCATCTTTGATCTCAAATCGTTGAAGACTATCGGCACGGTGAACACCGACGCCAATCCCGATGCCATCGCCTACGACCCCGTCTCCAAGCGCGTGTTCACTTTCAATGGTCGTGGAAAGAACACCACGGCCATCAACGCCGTTGACGGTTCCGTGATAGGCACGCTCGCCCTGGGAGGCAAACCGGAATTCGCCGTTGCGGACGGCAAAGGCAACATCTTCGTCAACAACGAAGACACTTCCGAGCTGATGGAGCTGGCCACGCAGACCGTCAGTGAGACTCACCGCTGGCCCCTGGCCCCTTGTAAGTCCCCCTCAGGCCTGGCCATGGACCGTAAGAACCGCCGCCTGTTCTCTGTATGCGATGAAGGAGTGATGTCCGTCATGGACCCCGACAAGGGCAAGGTTGTCGCGACGCCGGCAATCTGTGATGGTCCCGATGCCGCAGCGTTTGATCCGGCCACCGACTACGTCTTTGCCTCCTGTGGCGACGGCATCCTGACGGTCATCCACGAAGACTCACCCGACAAATTCACGGTAATTGACAGTGTTTCTACCAAGAAGAGCGCTCGCACGATGGGCCTCGACCTCAAAACCCACAACATCTTTCTCCCAGCCGCAGACTTTGATCCCCCGGCCCCCGGCGAGCGCCGCGGAAAAATGAAGCCCGGCAGCTTCGTAATTCTGATCGTCGCGAACGAGCGTGCATGGCCGAAACGATGACGGCCACCACCGGGAACCTTTATTAACCCTTTGGAGTCAAGTACCTCCAAAAACTGGGGGGGATCAACATCCGAAAAATAAAAAGCGCCGGTGAACGCAATCACCGGCGCATCGGAAACTCCTGGGAAATTTCCTCGGACTACGGAACAAGCCGGGTGTTATGAACACCGGCAAAAAGCGAGACGCTGGTCCCGATCGACTGCGGCAACCACCACGTACTCCGGATCCACTTGTGCTCGCTGACCATCATGCGCTTCCCGATGAAATCCATCAACAAAGGGCTGACCTGGGTTGCCGCATACATTGCTCCGGAATGCGAAAAGGGGCGCAGCAGCGGGTTGGCTTCGGTGCCGTATCCTTCGGAAATGGCGCGCCGCGTGGACCACGCATCGAATGCCGCCGCGCCGCTGCCGGTAATGGATAGCGCATACCACAAACGCCGCTCGGTGGGGGTCTCGCGGGGCCGTGAAATCGACATTTTCACGCCGGAGATCGGCTTGGCCGGCTGCGCGCCCGGCATATAGCCTGGCTGTATCATTTCTGCGGCGGCCAGTTCTGCGTCGCTCTTTATTTTGGGCTCGGGAGCAGACGGCAACGGTTGAGAGAGGGAATCGGTTGCTCTATCGTTTGCCGAATCGCTTATTGCCGGGGGTGCGTTCGTCACCGTCTTTGCTGTGCCCTCAATCTGCGGAAAGGGGCACAGAAGCAAAATCGTGGCCAACAACATTGTAATCACCTCAGTGTAATGACTAGATGCTCGGACGGGCACAAAGTACCTGCCGGCAACAGTCGAACTATACGGAACGCCGGTTCAGCCCACACTGGACTGTTGGTCACATTCGGAGTGGTACCCTGCTCTGGGAGTGAGGTTTACCTTCGCGCGGGACTTTTGTACTAGCACCCGTGCGGGAGTTCTCGATCGCTGGCTGTAGGCGCCGCGCGAGAATCGACTCTGCTATAATCGCGCGCGATCACCCCGGCGGCGCCGGCGTCATCGGACCCAAATCGCTTCCGGCCGCGACAGAGAGCCAACAAAATGTGCGCTAACGAATCCTCTTCCGCCAAACGCGCTCCCATCCCCCAGCGTGGCCCTCAAGCGCCGCGCTTCATCGTCATCGAAGGTCCTCTGCGCGTAGGCAAGACCACGCTCGCCAAGGTTCTCGCCGAGCGCCTGCATGCTCGGCGTGTGTACGACTGCGAAGACAACCCTTTTCTTGCCGATTTCTATAAGGAAAAGCCGGGTTCGGCATTCCGCACGCAGATGTATTTCCTGATCGAACGCCAGAAACGGTTGCGCGAAGCCCTTTCGGTTGAGGCGCCTGGGCCAGTCCTTTCGGACTTTCTGATGGAGAAAGATCGTATCTTCGCCAATCTGAATCTGAATGATGAAGAGTTGAAGCTCTACGACCGCTACTACGAAACGCTGGCAGCCGAAATCCCTTCCCCCGATTTGGTAATCTATCTCCAGGCCAAGCCCGAAGTTCTGCGTGCCCGCATTGCCAAAAAAGCCTCGCGCGATGAAACGCAAATTTCCCTCGAATACATCGAAGAGGTTGCCCGGGCATACGAGCACTTCTTCTTTCACTACGCCGCTTCCGATCTGCTGGTGATCGACACCTCGGATATTGACTTCGTCGAGCGCAGTGCCGACCTCCAACAGCTCCTCCGCCGCTTGCAGGACCCGGTCAAAGGCACGCAATACTTCCTCCCGCTTGGCGCCTCCGAATAGCACGGCTGCCACACCCGTCACGGCAGGGCATCTACGCTCAGGCAGCGGAACTGGAGCGAATCGTCTCTGGTTGGGGCTTGGATCTTGCCGAGTCCATGCCAGCGGCACGGCGAGATAACGGGCAAAGCGGGCCATTCCATATCCGAGGAGTGCTCCTCAGGCGGTTTCTCCCGGATCTTCGTCTTCAGGGTTTTTTCTTCAGACTTAGCTCCCTGCATCGCGGCAAGCAGCCACTTCCTCAGCACGGCCAGGAAATGTGGCTTGACCTGGCCAAACACGAGCCCCATACCGAGGCTAGGGTTGGCATAAATGACGTCGCGTCGGCTTCGAAATACGAGCCGTCGGTTGCAAAGATCTTCACCAAGACCCGGCTCCGGGAACGTAAAGGGGCGGCCGAATCCTGATAACAGCCGCATAGGCTGAGCTCGGTCATGTTGCCGCCGAACGGCGTGCCCACCTCTGCGAAGGACTGTTGCCGGGGCCGAAAACGAGTACCTGGGTGCTC
>Ga0181522_10000424_pt1 | contig 32110 bp, 21 predicted proteins | sample PEATcosm2014_Bin_27_FD_121103 | JGI IMG/M metagenome (GOLD analysis project Ga0181522, IMG submission 121103) | Peatland microbial communities from MTU Mesocosm Facility, Houghton, MI, USA - PEATcosm2014_Bin05_10_metaG | ecosystem: Environmental > Terrestrial > Soil > Wetlands > Peat | place...
GGAACGCGTTTCGCTATGAGAAACAAGAAGCAACAAACGAGAAACGAGAAACGAGAAGTGAGCAAACGAGAAACGGTGCGGGCTGCGCGTCCCGATGCGCAAACCTGAATTGTCGCTATGCGAAGGATCTGTGAACGCGCTGCGGTGGAGCGGATTCCGCACGAACCATTTGCTCGAGACGGTCGTTTGGATAGTAGTGGTCAACGGTCGAGGATGTGATCAGTTTGTGCTCGACAAAAACCGCCGGAGGAACCGGACGATTATTTAATATATCCAGGCCGACCTTGATAAGATTCTTGCCGTAGCGCTCCGGAAAATAAGCCACCGAACCGACGAAACGGGTCTTGCGTTCGCGAAGCTCGGCGCGGCCTTCGGGCGACGCGTTCTGGCCCATGACGACGCAGTTCTCGGCGCGGCCGGCCTCCTCAAAGGCACGCAGAGCACCAAGCGCGCTCGGATCGTTCACCGCGCCGACGACCACGCGTCGAGCGCGCGATCCGCGCAAGTGCCTTCGCACCGCTTCAAAACTGGGACCCATTTCCCCATCGCCATCGAGGTAAGTTGCACGGCAATTCGCCGCACCCGGCAGCACCATCGTGATTCCCACCAGCAATCCGGACAATCGCATACGCGGAAGATTTCCAGCTCGATTGAGTGCGAGCAGAAGAATTTCGTCAACTTCCGACTGCCAATTTTCCTTGACCCATCGTCCGAGATACCGGCCGCCGATCAGGCCGGATTCGTAATTATTGGCGCCGTAATAGGTTGCACCCGGATGAGGAATTTCGATCGCGATCAGCGGAATGCCCGCTTCGCGGTACTTGGCGGCCACAATCGGTGCTACCTCTTCGTCGGTCTGAAACTCAATCGCGAGATCGACCTTTTCGCGCACCAGCAAGTCAGCATTGCGTTGCGCGATCTTGGCACTATATCGATTGTCGAGGCAGATCAGCTCGATGCCTTCGGCAGCGGCGGCCCGCTGCAGACTATTCGAAACTTCTTTCGAAAATTGGTAGTCCGTACCCTGAGCCGCGTACCCTATGCGATGGAGGCGCTGCTTCCAGGGACGCACCCGCGACTGATAAGCATTCTGACCAAGCTTGTCCACCATTCCGCATTTCTCGAGGGTGTAGAGAAGACGGAATACCATGGTCTTCGGCAGGCCACATCGTGCCGCTACCTCTTTAAGGGGCAGAGCCTCGCCCGGAGTGCGAAAGGCAGTGAGCAACTGGGAAGCATGCATGATGGATTTGACGTAATAGCGGTCCCGGGACCGAGCGACTTGGCTCATAGCCGAGAATCATAGTCGTTTTTTTCATTTTGCAAAGCAAAATAATTGGCCTTGAAACCCGCCGGGTTCACGGCCAGTGTTGGAAGCGTAGTCCGGTTATTGTGAGCCTTTCAATTCGCGGCACCGCCTTCGACTCTCGTCGGATTCGGACCCGCTCCGAGGATCCGGGCGACGTTCTGCAATGCGAAATTTCACTCCGAAACCAGCCGTCATTTTCGAAGCCGTTGCCGTCGCTCTCCTCCGCCCCCGAGACTGTCCTTTTTCTGACTGCTTGCGCCGGAGAGCGTACCGACAGAGGTGTTGCGCAATGCGAAACTACGTGTTCATCCCAAGAACTCCGTGACCTGATCGGGGAACGACTGTAACCTTCGTTGCCTGAACGGGTTTCGGCAAGAGGCCACCAATGGACACACTCGAAAGCGAACAAATATTCCGGGCCCTCGATGCTTTTCGAATCGAACTCCCGTCCTGGGGGTTCGCCAATACCGGAACCCGTTTCGGAAAATTCATTCAGCCAGCAGCCGCCACTACGACGGAAGAGAAATTCAGTGACGCCGGGTTTGTGAATCAAATCACCGGAGTCTGTCCGACGATAGCGCTCCATGTCCAGTGGGATTTTCCTGACGGACCTCGGAACACCGCAGACATAAAGAACTTTGCCGAGCGATACGGCGTTCTGCCGGGCTCGATCAATCCCAATCTTTTTCAGGATCAGGAGTACAAATACGGATCGTTCGGCAACCCGGACTGCAAAGTACGTGAACGCGCTCTGCGGCATACGAAAGAGAGCATTGCCATAGCCCAGTCCCTCGATAGCCGGGATCTTTCTCTCTGGTTTGCGGATGGCTCGAATTATCCTGGCACTGCGAACGTTGTGGAGCGCAAGCAATGGTTCACTGAATGTCTACGCGCGGCGCACAATGAGTTGGCACCCGGGCAACGGATGCTCGTGGAGTACAAGCCGTTTGAGCCGGCTTTCTATCACACCGATATCGCAGACTGGGGCATGGCGTTGCTTCTGGCGCGTGCGGCCGGTCCGCAGGCCAGAGTCCTGGTGGACACCGGGCACCACTACGCCGGACAGAACATCGAGCAAATCGTTGCCTGGCTCTTGTCGGAGGAGATGCTGGGCGGCTTTCATTTCAACGATCGCCGCTACGCCGACGACGATCTGACCATGGGATCGATCGACCCTTATCAGGTGTTCCGGATTTTTCACGAGATCCACCATTTCGAATGGAGAACGGGGAAGCGCGCCGACATCGCCTACATGGTGGATCAGAGTCACAACCTCAAAGGGAAGATCGAAGCGATGATTCAAACCGTGACGATGGCGCAGCAGTTCTTCACCAAGGCAGCTCTCGTCGATGGCGCCGCACTCGCCACGGCACAGAAGAATTGCGATCTCGTCCGTGCCGAGTCTCTCCTCCAGGACGCGTTTGCAACCGACGTGCGGCCGGCAATCAAGGCATGGCGGAACTCGAAGGGTTTGCCGGCAGACCCGATGGAGGCGTTCCGGCAGAGCGGTTATCTTGAGCGGATCAGCCAGGAGCGTGGGTCCCGCCGTTCCGGGACTCCATCCTCTTATGCCTAGCGTCTTATGCCCGGCATCGCGCCATGCCATACAGGCCGTTTCGGGTAGAAAAGAGATTTAATGCGCGTTCGTCTCGCGGCATATTGAGTTCGCCGCATGCATCAGTTCTGTTGATTGGGGAGAATCGAAAATGAGACCAATACAGCCTGTCCAATGCCGCAATCTCCACCGGTTCGCACGATTCGCTTTCGTCCTCGTGCTCCTCCCCGTAGCGTCATCAGCCCAAAAGCTTGAACTGCGCGTCATTTCAAGCCGTCCTGAAATGGTGACCGGGAACGACGTGCTGATCGAAGCCCACATTCCATCGAGTGATGCCGGAAAGCGTCCCATCATCACCCTGAATGGAAATGATGTCACCAGCGTATTTCATCCCGCCGAAGCCACCGGCGCCTTGCGCGGTCTCGTCCCAGGTCTCGGGCCGGGGCAGAACGTCATCGAGATCAAGGTGCGGAAACGATCAGCGCAAATCGCGGTGATCAATCATCCCGATACCGGCCCGGTCTTCTCCGGTCCTCACCAAAAGCCATTTGCCTGTCAGACGGAAGACAATAAGCTCGGACCGGCGCTCGATGCCGACTGTAGCGCGAAAACAGTGGTCACGTATATGTACCGTTCGACCGACCCGATTCCGGCGAACGCAATGCCGCTTGTATTTCCCGGGAAGCTGCCGCCCGGGTTCAAGGCTTACGATGCTGGCGACCCTCACCCGAAAGATCTGGCCAAAACCACGACCAGCCAGGGTAAGACCGTTAACTACATTGTCCGCGTCGAGAAAGGGACCATGAACCGCGCCGTCTACGAAATCGCGTTTCTGCACGAGCCTGGTCAGCCGCTACCGACACCCTGGCAATCAACACCCGGTTGGAACGGACGCATAATTTACAACTTCGGTGGCGACTGCAAGGCAGGATATCGACAGGGGGTCATGCTTTCGGCGGTCTCTGACATGAAGGAATCTCAGGGATATGCGACGGCCACATCTTCGCTGAATATCTTCGGCAACAATTGTGATGACGTGATCTCGGCCGAAACCCTGATGATGGTGAAAGAACACTTCATCAAGCAGTTCGGCGTTCCCGTTCATACGATTGGCGAGGGCGGTTCTGGCGGCTCCATGCAACAACACCTTATCGCCCAGAATTATCCGGGGTTGCTCGATGGAATCATGCCGGGGGCGAGCTTTTCCGACCTTACAACGGTCGTGACGCGGGTTGGAGATTGTTCGCTTCTCGAACAGGCATTCCTGGCCGCGAAACAGCCTTGGACCGACGATCAGAAGAAGGCGGTCTCGGGATATTTTTCCTGGGGAACCTGCGAGCACTGGATGCAAGGCTACGCCTACGATCCGACTCAAAAAAATCACCCGGATGGTCACGGTTTTGCCCAGTCCGCGCCCTGCGACAAGAAGGTGCCGGAAGAGGAAGTGTACGACCCGATCAAGAATCCGCACGGGGTTCGCTGCTCCATCTATGACAACGAGGTCAATATCTACGGGCGGGATCCCAAAACCGGTTTTGCACGCCGGCCTCTCGACAATGTCGGGGTGCAGTACGGACTTGCGGCCTTCAACGCGGGTAAGATCACTGCCGAACAATTCCTCGAACTGAATGAGAAGGCAGGAGGGTACGACAAGGATGGCCGGCTCATCCCCGCTCGCGCCGAGGCCGACCCGGAAGCGCTGCGCATCGCTTACGCGTCAGGCCGCGTGAATACAGCCGCGGGAGACCTCGGCAACATCCCGATCATCGACCTTCGCCCTTACATGGATTCCATTCCGGACATTCATGATCAGCTTCGCTCGTTCGCAACGCGAGCGCGTTTGACATCTGCCCACGGCAATGCCGATAACCAGGTCATTCTTACCGTGCCCGGGCCGAAAGAGGCAATGCCGATGGGCCTGTTCAAACTTCTTGATCCTTCATCCATCTATTCCATTCAATCCAAGGAAGCTTTGCGACTGATGGAGGTTTGGCTGGACAAGATCGATGCCGATCAATCAGCCGGAAGCCGTGCTCGAAAAGTGGCTCGCAACAAGCCGGCCGAACTTACCGACGCCTGTTTTACGGATTCCGGAGAAAAGATTGCCGAGGATCGCTTTTACGGGAAACCGGGACGCTGCAACGATCTCTATCCGGCCTACGCTGACCCGAGAATTGCGAGCGGCGGTCCGCTGGCAGGCGATATTCTGAAATGCCAACTGAAGGCGGTTGACAACAAGGATTACACTCAACCGCTCAACGCTGGCGACCTGGCCAGGCTCAAGGCAATTTTTCCGCAAGGAGTTTGCGACTACAGGAAGCCCGGCGTCGGCCAGCAGGGTTCTCCGAAGCCGTGGCAAAGCTACTAAGAATTCACTAAATCGCGGGAATACATTGGAGCGTCGCCGATGATTGGCGATGATTGGCGATGGTTGACGAAGATTGGCGAAGATTCGAGAAGTCAAAAAAGGCAACGCGGGAGTTACGAATCCATGAACAGAAATCTCTCAGCCCGAACCAGGGCGCCCAGGCGAATCTTGATTCCGATCTTGCTCGGTTGCTTTCTGGCAACCATTTCTTCGGCACAGGCGCCAGTCATCGCTCGCGCGGACGAGAGTAAATCCGCGGGCGACGTCGATGTCGTTCCCATTTGGCCTGGCCCAGCACCAGGCTCCGAAAGCTGGACGCAAAAGGAGTCGGAATCGGCCATACCCGGAACCCAGATCAAGATCATTCAAAATGTTACGCGCCCGACCCTGACCGTTTTCTTGCCCGATCCCGCTACCTCGACTGGAACCGCCGTGATCATTTGTCCCGGTGGCGCATTTCATTTCCTCACCATCGACGACGAGGGAACCAGGGTCGCCAAATGGCTCGCGGCTCGCGGCGTCGCGGCATTCGTGCTCAAGTATCGCCTTACGCCGACGGGCGACGACCTCTTCAAACAGATTCAGGCCCTGATCGCCGACCGCTCGATCTATGACAGGATCGTGAAGCAACTTGATCCCATGATTACCGCGGACGGGCAACAAGCCGTGCGCGTCGTTCGCCGCAACGCGCGCAAGTGGAATGTCTCACCGGACCGCATCGGCCTGCTCGGCTTTTCGGCTGGCGGTTACGTTGTGATTCGGGAGGCCACGAATCACGACGCGGAATCGGCTCCCAACTTTCTCGGAGCCATTTACCCCGCTGTGCCATCCGATTTGACCGTCCCCTCCGATGCACCACCTCTGTTTGAACTGGGAGCGGATGATGATCTTCTGGTTCCACCCGCTAAGAACGAGATTCCTCTTTACACGGAGTGGAAACGAGCGGGCAAAGCTGCCGAACTCCACATTTTCTCGAAAGGCGGCCACGGATTCGGAATTCGGAAACAAAATCTTCCCGTGGATGGCTGGCTCGAATTGTTTGGAGAGTGGCTCGGCGTGCAGGGTCTTCTGAAACCGGCCCTCGCTCCCGGTCCCGACTCAGCGAAATAGCCGAACTCGAAGCGTGGTGCGGGTCGGTGAGGACGGAATCGCCCATCCTGAAACAGTCGCAAACGAAATTTTCTTTGAAATGTGAACCTGTTGGACTGAATGGAGGAACGAACCATGCGCCATCTCTTACTGCTCGGAGTCGTCGGATTGGGACTAACTTTAGTCGCGGCTGCCGCCGATAAACCGAACCTGACGGGAACGTGGAAGGTGAATCTCGGCAAAAGCAATTACGGCATCATCCCGCCGCCAAACAGTCGTACCGATGTCATCGAGCAAAAGGGCGACGACTTCAAGATCACATCCGATTCCGACCTGTCATCGGGCAAGGAACACTACGTTATAACCTTCACCGCCGATGGCAAAGAAGTGATGGTCCCGCCCGATTCGCCGAACGCCCACCTCGGTGCTTTTAATCTCAAGAAGCTTAAAGCCGAGTGGAATGGCACGTCTCTCGTAGTGACCGAAATCGGAACCATTATGGGTCTGGATGGCACCCTCAAGAACGTTTACAGTCTGCCTGCCGACGGAAAGGTGTTGACTACGCTGTCGCACATCACGCTTCCTATGGGCGAAATGGACGCCACAATCGTGTCTGACAAGCAGTAGCCGATTTTGGCAGTTGGCTTCGGAAGTCGAACTCTGGAAGTCGAACTTTGGACGCCGAACTTTGGACGCCGAACAAAGACCAACGCCGGCCGTGGAAAGCACTCAGCCTTGCACGCGTTTATCCTTGCCGGCCCAGAACGCTTCGCGAATGACGCGTTTCATAACCTTCCCGGTGCCGGACTTCGGCAGGGGCGACGTCTCAAACTTGACGGCGCGCGGAACCTTGAACTTCGCGATGCGCGATGCGGCGAATGCGATCAGGGTCTCTTCCGTCTCAACGCAACCTTCTTTCAAGACAACCACGGCGACCGGAATCTCTCCCCAACGGTCATGTGGCGCGGAAACGACCACACACTCTGCCACCGCGGGATGCGCGAGAATGGCGTGCTCGACCTCGATCGAAGCGATGTTTTCTCCGCCGCTGATGATGATGTCCTTACTGCGATCCACAATGTGAAGCCAGCTCTCCGCGTCCCACACCGCCATATCGCCAGTGTGCAACCATCCTCCCCGAATGGCATCGCGCGTCAATCCGGGTTCGCGATAATAACCGTCCATGACGTTGTCGCCGCGAACCACAACCTCGCCGACCGTTTTCATGTCTTTCGGTACGTCGTGCATCGCGATGTCGACGACTCTTGCCTCCACTCCAAGGAAAGGCCAGCCAGCCGAGGCTGCATAACGCAGCCTTTCCGCGTCGCTCGTAAAGGTCAACGTGCTCTTTGCCCGCGCGGTGCCGACCACCGGGCTGGTCTCTGTCAGTCCGTATCCGGCCAGGACGCTGCATCCGGGAAACACGCCTTCGAGACCGGCAATCAGTTCTGGAGAAGAAGCTGCGCCTCCGATCAGAATTTGCTGCAAGCTCGAAACATCGAAGTTCTTATGGTGTTCGCATGCGATAAGGGCGTTCGCCATGGTCGGGACGAGAATCATAGCCGTGGCTTTTTCATTCTGAATCAAACGGAAGATCGACGCTGGCTCAAATCGCCGTACCATGACCTGCCGCATGCCGCACATGGTTGCGAACTGTGGGAAGCCCCAACCATTCGCGTGAAAAAGAGGGATGGTATGGAGTGCCACTTGGTGATCGCCATGCTCAAGAGAACCCGCCAACGACAGAGCGTGCAGATAGAGAGTGCGATGGGACAAGAGAACGCCTTTCGGATTTCCCGTGCTGCCGCTCGTATAAAAGAGCTCAGCCATGTCGTTCTCGTCGATCGCGAGCAGGTCGGCATCTCGGAGAGGCGGCGCTTCCAGCAAATCTTTGAGCGCCATTCCACCAGCCGGAGCAACGCCGTCAATCGAGACGAAAGTGCAGGACGAGAGCCCGCCCTCTCTGAAATGCTGGATCTGCGCCGCGAAATCTTCCTCGTAGAGCAGAACTTTAGGTGTGGCGTGGTTGATGATGACGGCTATTTCCGACGGGTGCAGACGCACATTGATGGGCATCACAATGGCACCCGCCAGTGGAACTCCGAAATAGCTTTCAAGAAGCACGTTGTTGTTGAAGCTGAGCAAGGCGACCCTATCGCCTTTCCGCACGCCGGCAGCGATCAGACCCGCTGCCAGGCGGTGGCAACGATCGGAAAACTCCGCGTAGGTGTAGCGATCGTTTCCATGAACCACTCCGATCTTGTGAGGGAAGAGATCGCGCGCGCGGTGGAGACATCGAATGGGGGTCAAGGGCACATGCATCGAAATTTCCCACCTTTTCTCGTAACAGAGTGTTGAAGCTTACGAAGCTCCAAGCTGTTCTCGTAAGCGGCCGGGTGAAAGATGACAAAACGGAGGTGAGAAGTCCTTGCGCGAGCCAACCTTGCCATCCTTGCCAAACTCCATATAGCCCTCTTTGCTTCGATCCCACGAGGGCCATGGCGGCAACCCCGGAGCATTCGGATCGCCCTTCTTTGCAAAATTGGTCCAATACGCCTGCATGGTTGCGGACAGAGAATGGTCCACATCGGTCACCGGCAGCCAACTCCACGTATGGTCCTGAAAAGCATCGAAAATGTAGGGCAGTTCAAGGCTGTGAAAGGACCCCAGATCAGCTTCGCCCTTTCCCGGAATTGAACGCAGGAACTGATAGACAAATGTCGGTTGCCCGGCATCCACCGTAAGCGATGCCATTGCTCCTGCCGGGCAAGAAATAAGCAGGTCATTGCTCGCTTGATCGATGGCCGCAACTTTGCCGAAAAGGGCCTTCCCGGCATACAAAGCTATCGCAAGGTCGGTCCAGTTCCCGTAGAGCGGACGGATCGTGGCAGTCAATTGCTTGAACATATCCTTGCCACCTGGACCGGGCGCCGCTTTGTCCTTGTCTTCCTTATCCTTATCCTTGTCCTTTCGCTCTGCTGCACTTACGCGAAATGCGCTGAGTTCGCGGCCGTTATGACCGATGAGCAAGCCGACCTTTTGCTGATGTTCCAGGCCAAATGCCTTTGCGGGACTCACTGGAAGAAACCATCCATCGACAACGGCGCTCGTTATATCACCCTTACCTTCTTTCTTAATGACGTCGAGGGCGAGTTGCGTGAGCGCCTCCGGAGACATATGCCGCAATGCGGAAAGCTGATCGCCCGGCGATCCAGGCGCCGCTCGCGCGCCTACCGCAGACCCGAAGCTTTCACCCTCAGCGAGAGTCCTTGCGAGACCCAGACCAAAGGCTGGGCCGCTTTCAGAGATAACGCGCTCAAAAAGACCGGCAGCCAACGGAGAGGTCATCAGCACGCCGGCATCGATTGCGCCCGCCGACTCTCCAAAGAGCGTAACGTTCTTTGGATCTCCACCGAACTGCGCAATATTTTCCTGCACCCATTTCAGCGCGGCGAGCTGATCGAGCAGACCGTAGTTGCCCGAGCTATGGTGCGGCGATTCGGCTGTGAGCTGGGGATGCGAGAAGAAACCGAGCACTCCCAGTCGGTAGTTAATGGTCACAACGATCACGCCATATTTCGTAAGCGTCTTTCCATCGTAAATGTCCTGGGACCCGGTGCCCGACATGTTGCTTCCGCCGTGCAGCCAGACCATCACCGGCAACGACATTGGAGGCGCCCAAGCGGGCGTCCACAGGTTCAGATAAAGGCAATCCTCCGCGGGCGCGATGGTTTCTTCGACATACGTAGCCCCATAGCTCCTGGCGATCGGACCGATGAAATTTGCGAGAAGGGCCGTCCCTTGTGGGCAGGGCGCCCCCGGCAGCGCCGCATCACGCGTGCCAGACCACGGTGCGGGAGGCTGCGGTTCGCGCCAGCGCAGATCGCCGACTGGCGGTCGGGCGTAAGGAATGCCTTTGAAAACCGCGCCGCTCCCGTCCTGGACCCCGCGCAACTGACCGCTTGCCACGGAAGCGATCGGACGCTCGTCGACTTTGCTTTTGGGCTGCTCGGCAATTGCGGAAAATGATAAAAGACCGAGGAGCATCCCCGACCGCCAGACTGTCGTTTGCGTATCGAAGCATCGTTTGAAAAGTGAACCGATGATCGTCAACATTTTCTCCAATTGCGGCTTCGCTGCAGTCAATGATCGGAAGCCCTAAGGATCGGAAACCGGTAAAATCGCGATCCGAATCCGGCTGCCAGCGGAGGAACTATAGCGAATCGATCGGAGCGTGTCCACAGAGTACACTCGGGGTGCAGATGCCATCTCGGGAAATCGCTAACCGTGAAGAGCACGACGGCAGAGCACAATGAAACCGCGTTTTCATGGTTGAGGCGACCACTTGATACGCTGAAACGGGGCTTGCAGTATCGTTTTGTCAAACAGGGATACCAGCTTCGACAGGGGACACAATGAGCGGGAACGAAATTTTGGCGCAACGTACGACGAACCTGGCGCGACGACGACTGCTGCAACTCGGAAGCTCGGCGGCAGCCTTCAGCGTGTTCTCTCCACTGTGTCGGGCTTGGACCGTTTCCGAAAATAACCGGTGGCCTCGCGAAGCCCTGAAAGGCGGAGCCGCGGAAAAGGTTGAGGAGCGCCAGTTCATCGGCCTTGGACAGATGCGCGACTGGTACGAAGAGCTGGATGACCGCGGACTGCGCGCGACCGGATCGCGCCGGCAGGAGCAATACCTCGATGTTTTGCACGAACGCATGGAGCGGGTCGGAATCCACGAGGTCCGCGCCGAACCTGCGCCCTTTCAGCGCTGGACGCCCTCGAGTTGGGGAATCGACATCGTCACCGGCTCCGACGCAGGCGCGGTTCCGGTTTCGAGTTACGTTCCTTATTCCGGCCAACTGCCGGCGGAAGGCGTGACCGCGCCTCTCGTCTACGTGAAACCAGAATCCGTGCCCGCGGGCTCGCTTCACGGTAAGGTTGCGCTGATCGATATCGATATTCCTCAGACGAAGCTCAACCGATTCATTGCGCTTTCTTACGATGGCTATGATCCTACGCATCTGCTCCCTCCCGAACGTGATTACGTTCGCGTGTGGCTGGGGAATATGCTGACGAGATTCGCGGCTATCCGCGCGGCCGCACCGAGTGCTGTCATCGCAATTCTGCCACTCGACGGCGCGGCTGCCGCGGGCATGTATACGCCGTATGACGGCATCGTCCGCTCGGCTCCGGGTCTCTACGTGGCGCGCGATGCCGGTACCCGGCTGAAACAGGTCGCAGCCGCGGGTGGGACGGTGAGAGTCCGGCTCTCCGCCGAGGTCGATCACTTTGCCGGCCGCAACCTCGTAGGCGTCATTCCGGGACGAACGTCGGAGTTCGTGATCCTGCACAGTCACACCGACGGACCGAACGGAATCGAGGACAATGGTCCCGATCTCATCATCGCCATGGCCCAATATCTGGCGCGCATTCCGCGCGAACTTTTGCCCCGCGGAATTCAAATTGTGCTAACCACCGGACACTTCGTCGGCGGCGCCGGATCAAGGGCGTTTATTCGCCAGCATCGCGAAGACCTGTTGCCACAAGTTGTCGCGGCGATAACGGTCGAGCACGTCGGAGCAATGGATTACGCCTTGGCGTTGGACGGTTCGTTCCGTCCAACCGGCTTGCTCGAACCATCCATCGTCTTCATGCCGCCTGAGGCCAATGTGCTCGCCGCTGAGGTTGTGCGCGGTCTCGCTTCCGGCGGCATGAAGGGCACCTTGCTCGCCAAACCCACGAACCCGAAGCCAAAAAATATGGACACGGATTCGGCATGGCCAGGGGAGGGCGAATACATGTGGAATAACGGAGGATTGCCCGACGCCAACTATATTTGCGGTCCTAACTATCTCTTTAACGGCGGTTACCCAACCGCTCGTTGCGTAGATTTCCCCATGATGCGGAACGCGGCCATGGGTTTTGTCGACATGGCGCTCGCACTCGCTCGCATTCCGAGGGAGAAACTGCGTGTCCCTCCGCCCGGAGACCCAGACGCCTGAGGGCTCGTTGACTTGATCTCGTTGACCCGAAACTTCTGGATAAACCGTTGCGCAGTGCGAAACCTCGCATGCGCCAGTGCCAACCGGGAAAAGCTTCGCCTCAGGCAGCCAAGCATAGAAAAATAGCCAGAAATTCACAGTTTAGAGACCCCATGTCGGGTTCGCTACGACGTTTCGCATTGGCAAACGCCGTCATTTTTCGACTTCACGTTGACACTCAATTCACCTTGTGTCAGCCTCCATACCGCTCGTCGATTCGAAACTCCGTACCAGAAGAATTTCGCACGACAATGTTGCAAAGAAGAGAGCAGTTTGCGGAGCACTCCCGATCGATGGGAACTGTGCGTGCCGAACATAGCAAGGATATTGATCCACCTGGGTTCAACTCTTGCCGGCAGGCACGGTAAGAAGACTAAAGGAGATACCGGAATGTTGTTACGCCCCTCGATCAGGAGTCTGGGTTGCATTCTCGCCATTTTCACTCTCGTGCTCTCCCCGGAGTTCAGGGCGCATGCCCAGGTGGCGACTGCCGATGTGCTCGGAACGGTCACGGACAGTTCCGGCGCTGCGGTCTCGGGCGCAACCGTAACCCTGAAAAACCAAGGGACGGGCGTCGCGACCGCCGCCACCTCGAATGGCGCAGGCGATTACGTCTTCAACCTCCTGATCCCAGGGCATTACGTGGTTTCGGTCGAGGCTTCGGGATTCAAGAAATTTGTCGTTTCGGACATTAACCTTGCGGCCGGAGACCGTCTGCGCGCGGATGCCAAACTTCAGCCCGGTTCCGTTCAGGAAACGGTGGAAGTGACGGCAGCGCCTTCGCTTTTAGAGACCGACAGTTCCTCCGTGAGCAGCGTAGTCACCGAGCAATCGGTGCAGGATCTGCCACTCAACGGACGTAACTTCGTCAACCTGGTTCAGTTACAGCCCGGGGTGAACGAAGGACAACCCGACGCCATCTCCTCGGGGCAGCGTCCGGATGACAGGCGCGTCACATCGACAGTGGTCGCCAACGGTCAGCCCGACGAGTACAACAGCGAAATGATTGATGGTATGGACAACAACGAACGCGAGCAGGGCTTCATCGGTGTTCGCCCCTCAATCGATGCGATTGCCGAGGTGAAGGTAGATACGAACGACGCCAGCGCCGACATCGGACGTGCCGCAGGCGCGGTGGTTAACATCATCACAAAGTCCGGAACCAATGCTTTACATGGATCCCTTTACGAGTACTTCCGCAATGACGTCTTTGACGCTCGCGATTTTTTCGAGACGACCGGGGTCACACCCAAACCGGAATACCGTCAGAACCAGTTCGGCGGCAGCGTTGGCGGACCGATCATAAGGAACAAAACATTCTTCTTTGGCGACGTTGAGGACAACCGCGTGATCCAGGGCATCTCTTCCGGACTCCTGACGGTACCAACCCTGTTTGAGGAACAGAATCCAGGAAATTTTACCGATGTTGGCCTCCCGGATTATCCCTCGTTTTTCCTGAACCCGATTGGCTTGGCCTACTTCAGCATGTATCCGGCGCCAAACGTTCCGGGCGCCGGGCCTTTTAATAATTTCACGAGCGTGGTCAACAAACAGCAAACTACATTATCGGCTGACGGGCGCATCGATCATCATTTCAACAGCAATAATGCGCTTTTTGGACGTTACTCCTATAACGATGTCCATACGGACATCCCTGGCTATCTGTCTTCGATCACAGTAGGCGGGCTGAAGGTGCAACCAAACGGCTGCTTGTTTTGCTATGCCGGTACGTCGGTTACCAAGGCACACGGCGTGCAGTTCAATTATGTTCACGTCTTTACGCCCAATCTCTTGCTCGAACTGAAGACGGGCTATACCCGCATCGATATCGAATCGAGAAGCCTGAACGATGGCCTCAATGTCGCCAACGCCATAGGATTGCCAAACGTTAATCTGCCTTCCGTTCCAAACACCACCGGCTTCACGCCTTTATATTTTCTTGACGGTAATATCGCCGAACTGGGAGATTCGCCCTTCCTGCCCATTCTGAACAGGAACAATACCTTTCAATACATTGGAGCGGTGACCTACACCCACGGCAAGCACAACGTTAAGATGGGCTCGCAGTTGATCCGCCGCCAACTCAACTATTTCCAGAATCCGATCGGATTGGGTGTGTTCTTTATTTTGGGCATCACGGGAGATCCTTTTTCAGATGTCCTGCTCAACGCGGCGCTCGGGTATGAACGCGACAATATTCTTACCGAGGTTGGCGCGCGGGCCTGGGAATCTGGAACCTATATTCAGGACGACTGGCGGGTTACGGACTCCCTGACCGTGAATCTGGGCTTGCGCTACGACATCTACACCCCGTTCACCGAGGCCCATGGCAAGTCGGCGAACTTTGACTATCAGACCCTCTCCCTGATTACTTCCGAGCAAGACCCGCATCTCGGCGTGCACACCAGCGGCACCAACTTTGCCCCGCGGCTCGGCTTCGCCAAGACGATCAATCAGAAGACGGTGCTTCGCGGCGGATACGGCATCAGTTACTACCCATCTGCTCTGAACGGGCAGATTACCCCGCTTAGCCCGCTCTATTCATACTCCCATGAGTGCCTGCCGTGCTTCTCCGCACCGGGGGTTTTGAATGGTTTTAACCTGCCCGTGCCAACGCCATCGTCCACCACCAACTTGTCTGGTTCGTTTACATCTTTGGCGCCCAATGCGAACACGTCCTACGTGCATGAGTTCAACCTGATGTTGCAGCGGGAGTTTGGCGCCAACGTGGTAAGCGTAGCCGGGGTCGAAGAACTCGGCCGGCGCATGTTGTTCTCCCCGGTATTCAACGTCCCCGACCCAACCGGTCCTTATCCAAACGATGCGACCCAGGGACCCGGACCAACTCCACCGCTGCTGACTGCGACCACGCTGCCGAACGTCGGTTCGATCACGGCAGCTTTAGCCAATGCCACAAGCAACTACTCCGCTCTGCAAGCGACTTTTGCGCGCCGCTTTACGAAAGGATTGGCCTTCAATCTCAACTACACGTTGGCGCATGGTCTGACCGATGCCAGCAACAGCGGCACCGGGGCCACGAGCAGCGTCGGTTTACTGCCTCGCACTCCCGGATATGACTACGGCAACTCGCAGGTCGATATCCGGAACCGCATCGCCGCTACCTTGGACTATCGGTTGCCGTTTGCCGCCGGAGCTACCGGAGCGAAAGGCGTTTTCGTCAAGGGATGGGAGGTAAATTCAATCGTTTTTTGGCAAACGGGGAGTACGTTTACTGTGGGCGATTCGTTTTCGAATCCAAACGGCGTTGCACAGATCAACCTGCCACTCGCGACCGATGACCGGCCGAATGTGACCGGACAGTCGTACAAGGCGTCGAATCAGACCAATGCAAACTGGCTGAATCTGAATGCGTGGACACCTCAACCCGCCGGCACGCCTGGAGACGAATTGAACGAGGCCTACTACGGACCGCACACGCGCCGCGCCGACCTCTCGCTGTTCAAAGAGTTCCCGCTCGGCGAAACGAGAGTGCTCCAGTTCCGGGCCGAGTGCTTCAACATTTCGAACACGCCGAACTTCTCGAATCCGAATTCGACGATCTCGGGATGGACTGCAGGCCCGGAACATACGCCGAGCACTCCGATCTCGGCGGTGGGCTTGCTTCCAGGCGATATGCCGACGAACGCAGGTGGATTCGGCAGCATCACGTCCACCGTGCCGAACATCAATCCACGACAGTTCCAGTTTGCTCTGAAGTTGCTGTTCTAGAGGGCGGAACCGGAGACGCCAAAAAATGCCAAGGGCCAATGGGACGCGAAAGCTGACTGTAACGATAGTGGCTCTTGCGGCAGTGGCTCTTGCCTCGGTTTGCTTCGCGCAATCGGAAGCAAAGCCCAATGAATCGAGCGCTCGGAGCAGCCAGGATCTTCGTGATTTCGTTCCTGCCACCATTTCGCCGGAGGCTCGCGCCATCTTTCAGAAGCTGTTGCCGATGGTCGATGCCCACCGTAACGAATACACAATTCCGAAGACGTTAGCTGACTTCGATGCCAACTACGCAAAAATCCTTGCCCGGGCCGAAGCCAACACCGCGCCTCTGGTCAAAAAACTCGGAGTCAGCAATGCCGAACTCGCGATCGGCGGCGTTCGGGTTTACGAGACCAGGCCTCCCAATTATCACGACGACGGAACTGTGCTCATACGCGTGCATGGCGGTGGTTTTATTCAGGATTCCGCCCATTCCTCTGCCGGAGCCGATGCGCTCATGGCAACCGCCACCGGCAAGCGCGTTGTCTCCGTCGATTACACCGTCGCCCCTCGCGGCCGGTGGCAGCTCGTCACAGATCAGGTTATTGCCGTCTATAAAGGTGTACTCGCCGAGGGGTACAAGCCACAGAGCATCGGAATGTTTGGCGATTCAGCGGGGGCCAATATCGTCCCCGCCAGCATTCTGAAGCTGCGCGATAACGGCTCGCCCATGCCAGGCGCAGTCGTGCTGCTTTCCCCATGCGTCGATCTCAACCTGAACGGCGACACCGAGACAACCTTGGCGCACGCTGACCCGGTCCTCGAGGTCGATCGCGTTATACCCGGATTCAAAGCCTACGCCGATCCCGCTGATTGGAAAAATCCCTACGTCTCGCCGATCTATGGCGATTTCAAGAAAGGATTCCCGCCAGTCCTCATTCAAGTGGGCACAAAGGAGTTGCTCCTGAGCGATTCCGTGCGCTTGTATCAGGCCATCAAAATCACGGGCGGCGAAGCCGAACTGGACGTTTACGAAGGCATGCCGCACGTGTTTCAGGCCTACTTGATGAATACGCCCGAGCAGAAAGCGGCCTACGCCGAAATCCAGCGGTTTTGGTCGCTCCATCTCGAGCCAGCGAAGCGGTGAGACGTTTCCGCCATGCCTGGCGTCCGGAGCGCCATGAGATATTGATCCCGCGGGAGCTTTGCCCATGAGCGCGGAAATCGTCGACAAGTCATTAAGCTATGCGCGCGGAAGCTCCAGCCCTGCACTCAGCGAAATGTGCATCGGGCAGGAGCTCGATGCCACTGTCCGCCGATATCCAGAAAATGATGCGCTGATCGTGTGTCCTGAGCATAAGCGTTACACCTACCGCGAATTCCTTGACCAGGTGGCGACTGCCGCACGCGGACTGATGAGCATTGGCATTCAGAAAGGAGACCGGGTAGGACTCTGGTCGACGAATAATTCAGAGTGGGTTATCACCCAGTTTGCGACCGCAAAGATTGGCGCCATCCTCGTAAACATTAATCCGTCAAACCGTGCTTTCGAGTTGGAGTACGTCCTAGAGCAGTCTGAATGTCGCGCTCTCATACTGATCGAGCGCTTTCGTGATTCTGATTATGTCGACGCGGTTCGGCGGATCTGCCCCGAAATCGATCAGGCTGAGAATGCGACTTTGCATTCCGCCAGGTTGCCGGAATTGCGTCAACTGATTTTTATAGGCAACGATGCTCCAAAAGGAATGATTTCCTGGAACGATCTGCTGGTCAGCGGGCGTCGCATTTCCGAAGCCGAATTGCGCGCTCGCGAATCGTCACTCGATTCTGACGATGGAATCAACATTCAATACACGTCCGGAACAACTGGTTGCCCGAAAGGTGCGGTGCTCTCGCACCGCAACATCGTCAATAACGCGAAGCTGACGGCGGATTCCCAGCACCTCACTCACTTCGACCGGCTCTGCATCCCCGTGCCCTTCTATCACTGCTTCGGTATGGTGCTGTCGAATATGGCATGCGTTGTGACCGGTGCGACGATGGTGATCCCTGCCGCCCATTTCGATGCCGAGGCAACTCTAAGAGCCGTTCAGCAGGAAAGCTGCACGGCACTGCATGGCGTCCCGACCATGTTCATTGCCGAACTCGAACATCCAAAATTTGCCGAGTTCGATTTGCACACGTTGCGTACCGGGATCATGGCCGGTGCACCGTGTCCGATAGCAACAATGAAGCGCGTTCTGAACGAGATGCACTGCCGAGAGCTGACCATCGCCTACGGCTTAACCGAGGCGTCGCCTGTCATCACTCAGACCAATCCGTCCGATCCAATCGAACTGCGGGTCGAATCCGTTGGCAAACCTTTGCCCCATACGGAGGTGAAAATCGTTGACCGGATAACCGGTGAAATTGTCCGACTTGGCGAATCGGGGGAACTGTGCACGCGCGGATACCTGGTAATGAAAGGCTATTACCGGAATCCGGAGGCGACCCGCGCCGCGCTGGATAAGGAAGATTGGTTGCATACGGGCGATCTGGCCGTGATGGATGCAGCAGGCTATTGCAGCATCACCGGCCGTGCTAAAGACGTTATTATTCGGGGCGGCGAAAACATCTATCCCAGGGAAGTTGAGGAGTTTTTGTACACTTGCCCGGGAATTCGCATGGTGCAAGTCGTCGGAATTCCTGACCCAAAATATGGAGAACAGGTCGCAGCCTGGATTCAAATCGAGGAAGGGTCTCGGTTGACTGAGAACGAAGTCCGGTCGTTCTGTGCCTCCAGGATTGCTCACTTTAAGATTCCGAACTTCATTCAGATCGTCGATGAATTTCCAATGACGGTGACCGGCAAAGTTCAGAAGTTCAAGATCAGGGAGAAGATCATCGAGCAGAGGGCCGAGAAAGGCACGGCATAAATTCTCCCGCGACATCGTCGTACGCCGGGCTATCACAAACGAGGGATTAGCCGCCCTCGTTCCGCAATGAGACCTTAGAGTGGTGTTCTTTCCTATCCGTGTTTATCGGTGTCTTCGCCATTTGCTCTGTTCGGAACATGCTGAGGGGTCACGTAGCGGAAAAGGGTCACGATGGAGGTCGGAGGGTGGAAAACAACCTTCGTGTTTCAGCGCTGCGCGATCGTGGATAACCAGGGCATAGCTGATGCCATGGTATGCCATGCCATGGATATGCTGAAGAGGAGCCAGGACGAGCAACGGCAACGATTGGAAGTCGGCCTCGTCGCGGAGGCGGTAGCGACCGACGTTGCCTCACTGCAAAGCGGGCATCAGCGCGAAACGCCAGCCGGGAGACCGCACCGCCCGTCACAGCGTTGTTACAGAAGATCGCAGCCATCCAGGCAAAGGCTAAGCTGCAGAAGCCTCAATCTTTACCCCAGTCGAGTCCCTAATTCGGAACCCGGGCTCGCTGTGGCGTGTTCGTGGTTTGGGACCTCCCAGACATCGAAACATCCCCCTATCGCTTTTGTCGTTGCTGATGATCTGGCGATGTTTCGAAGCCATGCCGCTTGGCTGCGCGATGAATCAATGTCACAATGGGCGACGTTCGTGGTGCCTTTATGGATTGCGCCTTCGATGAGGCTGACGGAGCCAAACAGGAGGGACGGATGATCAGGGGCCGGATTGCTTTCGTTTTCCTGCTCGTGTGCAATCTCGCGACCTTCGGATCGCTATCGGCGCAGCCGAAGGCCGCGTCTCGTATTGGCTGGATCAGCGACGAAAGTTGCGGAGCCCAACACACGAAACCCGGGCGCGCCGATTTGCACGCAGAAATGCTGGCGCGGCGATGCGTCGGTGGGTCACCCGGAATGGAAATCGCAACGGGCCGTACTGTAGCAGACGATGATCAAGCAATCTGGATTGTCGAGAATCCTGACGCTATTAAGAACGTTCCTGCCGCGCATGTGGTGCTGGAGGGCAAATTCAATTCTGCGGAGAAGACGATTCACGTTGAGAAGATCACTCCCGCTGCGACGTAGATGGCCCAAAATATGGGGACGAGGGGTCATTTACAGCCGCAACGAATTCCAATGCAATGAGCGATAAAGATAAAGATCGTGATTTGGGTATGGCGCGCGAGATCACTCGTCGCGATTTCCTGAATGGCATCGGCATCGCCGTCGGAACGTCCCTGGCGGCGAATTCAACATGGCTGCATGCCTTCGGCATCCCGCAATCTCCGTTCGCTCCGGAGAAAGATCCCGGCTATTACCCGCCGGCTAAAACCGGCATGCGCGGCAGTCACGATGGTTCCTGGGAAGTTGCCCACGAACTGCGCGATGGCAACGATAAAGATTGGGCCGATCCCATCGACGACGGTGAGTCATATGATCTGGTCGTAGTCGGCGGCGGCATCAGCGGCCTGGCCGCGGCCTACTTTTACCGCAAGTTTGCCGGACAGAAGTCCAGGATTCTCGTTCTCGACAACCACGACGATTTTGGCGGACACGCCAAGCGAAATGAGTTTCAAGCGGGCAAGCGACTGCTGCTCGGATACGGTGGAACCCAGTCCATCGAGGCCCCCGGCAACTACAGCAAGGTGTCGATTGGACTTTTGAAAGAACTCGGAATCGACGTGCAACGATTTCACAGGTACTACGACCAGAAATTATTCAGCTCGCTGCACCTGACCGAAGCGGTGTTCTTCGACAAGGAAACATTTGGCACAGATCGCCTGGTGCCCCAGAAGGGCCTGCATTACTTCGGTCTCGATTTCACGCTCGAGAACGTTGCGCAGATTCCAATCCGAGAAGCGGCTCAGAAAGATCTCGTTCGTCTGCAGAACGCCAGCGTCGATTACCTGCCGGGCCTTACACCCGAGCAGAAGAAAACCAAACTGATCAAGACCAGTTACAAAGATTTCCTGCTGCAATACGCTAAGGTCGACGCCGACGTGGTCAAAGTGTTTCAGAGCTCGACTCACGATATATATGCGGTCGGGATTGATGCTGTTTCAGCATATGACTGCGCCCGGGAAGGATTTCCCGGCTTCAAGGGAATGCATCTTCCCAAGAGTCATGAGGAAAATGCCGAACTCGACGAACCTTACATTTTTCATTTTCCAGATGGTAACGCTTCCATTGCGAGAATGCTGGTGCGATCGCTGGTGCCCGGTGCCCTGCCCGGCCACACCATGGAGGACATCGTTACTGCCCGCGCAAACTATGCTCTCCTCGACGATGCCTCTTCCCCGATTCGCATCCGCCTGAATAGCACCGCGGTGAAAGTGAAGCACGTCGGAGATCCGGTTAACACGAAAGAAGTCGAAGTCATCTACGTTCGCGGCGGACAGGCTCGCCGGGTCCGTGGCGCGAACTGCATACTGGCCTGCTACAACATGATCATTCCCTATTTGTGTCCGGAGATGCCGAGCAAACAAAAAGAAGCTCTTGCGTATGGCGTGAAGGCGCCTCTGGTCTACACGAACGTGCAAATCAGCAACTGGAAGCCATTTCAGAAACTCGGCATTAGCGCGATCTACGCTCCGGGAGCGTACTTTAGCAACGTCACATTGGATTTCCCAGTTTCGATGGGCGATTATCACTTTCCGAGTTCACCGGACGAATCTTGCCTGCTTCACCTCCTGCGCACGCCCTGCGAGCCGGGCCTCGATTGCAAGGACCAGTACCGGGCAGGAAGGTTCGAACTCGTCAACACAAAATTCGAGACCTTCGAGCGTAACGTACGAGACGAACTCGATCGCGCGCTCTCGGCGGGCGGCTTCGATCCTGCTCGCGACATTCAGGCAATTACCGTGAACCGCTGGCCTCACGGATATGCATACGAATACAACGAATTGTTCGAGCCTCTTGACCGGCCGGCATCCGAGCGTCCGTGTGTGATCGGCCGCCAGCCCTTCGGCAGAATCAAGATCGCGAACTCCGACGCCGACGGTCGCGCCTACACCAATACCGCCATCGATCAGGGCTATCGCGCCGTGCGGGAGATTGTGGAACCATGATGGCCATCTCCAGTCGAACACCTTGCGTGGAGACGACCGATCCGCGCCATTCCCTTGCCGAAAAAGACGGGATGCTTGCTGATCTGATGACTGCGATACCAGAGGGTGGTATCAGAGGGAACATGGATCAACGGGGCCCGGCTGTTGAGATCTGCCGGAGTAGGATTGTACATCGCCTATCCCCCGTGCTCCCCATAGACCTTCGCCGCTCTGATAGCCAGTGCAAGACGTGGTGCATAAGCGTGTTTGGTGACGCTAATTTGCCAGCAATTGCTTAACGGTCGCGAGGTCGCCCGCGAGGTCGGGAGTCATGCGAGCTGCCTGGGACCGCGCCGCACGGGCGGCTTCTGCGTGTCCGCCGATTTCGAGAGCCTGGGCCAGAAGCAGATATCCGACCGGCGTGGGCTGCAGTTCGACCGACCGTTCATAATCCTTCGCAGCCTGCGTGATGTCTCTAGCACCTTGCGCTATCAGGCCAAGGCCGCGATAGGCCATCGAGTTTCCAGGCTGCTCCTTCAGCGCCGCTTCGAAGTCCTGTTTCGCGCTGTCATATTCTTTTAGGGAGCAATGAGCGTACCCGCTGTTGACTCGTGCCATCGCCACCAAGAAGGAGTTTTTCGTGAATCGAGGTACTCTTCCATAGCCCTCGAGCGCGGCCCGATAGTTGCCGTGAATCTGCTCGTAGCCGGCCATATCGAGCGTGGCCATTGGGTCGTCGGGTCGCAGGAATCGTGCCCGCTGCAGGTGCGGCAGGGCTTCCTCCACTCTGCCCTGCGCAATCAACGCCGTCGCCACGTTATCTTCGGCGATATAGTTTCCCTCGGTGATTGCCAGAGTGTGGGTCCAGAGGGTGACATTGTCGGTCCAAAAGCTCACCTGCCGATGCAGCGCAATTCCCAGCGTCATCGCGATCGCCGCCGAGCCGAGCGCCGACACCGCCGCCGGTACATGCCAGATGTCGATCAGATCTGCCGCACCCCAGCAGACGATTACGAAAATTCCCAACAACGGGATATAGGCATAGCGGTCGGCCATGGCTTGCACACCAACCTGCACCAGCCCGATCATCGGTACCATGGTTCCCAGGAACCAAAACCATCCCACAAAAAAAGGGCGGCGCTCGCGAAAGATCACGGCAAGAGTCGTGATGGCGACAATTGCGAATGCGGACAGCGCCGCAGCCGCAAGGCTGGTTGAAAGCTCGGGATGCGGGTAGAGCGGCGCCAGATTGACCGGACAGAAAGCCTTTTCGAGATATTTGACATAACAGATCGCCGCATTTCCGAGGTGTATCGAGAGCGGAAGTTTCACTTGAATTGCGTCCGTCTGCACCTTCATGGTGATCACCGCACTCGCAGCCGACAACGCCAACCACGGCACTTTCTCCCAAAGCAATTTCCGGAAAGACGATCGCTCCAAGCGACACAACGGCCAGTAATCGAGCAGAAGAAGAGCAAATGGGAAAGTAATTACCTGCGGCTTGGTCATCAGGCCCAAGCCGTATGCCGCAGTAACGACCAGGTAACGTCCTATGCTCGCGCGGCGTGTGTACCAGCCATAAGCGGCCAGTGCGAGGAGGAAGAAGAACATGCTGAGAACATTCTTTCGTTCCGAGATCCACGCCACCGACTCCACATTCATGGGATGCAGAACGAAGAGTGCGGCCACCGCGAGACTGCGCCAAGCCAGCCCCGTGGCCCTCTCAAGAATCAGAAACAGAAGCACCGCGTTGACCGCATGGAGAAGCACATTGATTATGTGCGGGCCCGCCGGGTTCAGGCCAAAGATCTGGCAATCGAACGCGTGCGAGAGCCAGGTGACCGGGTGCCAGTTCTCCGCTTCCGAGGTGTGAAAGGCCCAAACGACGGTATTCCAGGTGACGCCGGCGTGAACCTGGGGATTGTCGGTGACGTAAACGGCGTCGTCATAATTAAGAAACGGAGCGCGGGTGACCTGGTTATAGAGCGCGAGCGTGGCCAGGACTAGGAGCAACGGGAGAATCAACCTGCGTTTTTGCGGCGACTGAAAAATCGAGGACCCGACCGGGTGCAGGCGGGGCCGTTGCTCCGTTGAATCCATCGATTTCACTGAACCTGTTCCTCAATCCCTGCTGCGTACACAACGGATGCAGCAGTTGTCGCTCAACCAGGGTCAACAGTACCTGGGTCAAGAGTACCTGTCTCGACGGTCTTAGGTTGCCACGAACTGCCTTCCTGCAGATGTCGTTACAATCGTCCCACACATGGGCAGCAGCGTGTTGAAGACCGGAGCGTGAAACGGCCCACAGGCTTTCAGGAACGTATCGACCTCTTCATCGGTATAGGCCTCTGGTTCCCGCTCCGTGAACTTGGCATCGCCGACCGTGACCGATCCTTTACCTTCCGGCTGCTTCAAGACGGCGCGCAGGAACTGATTCACACGAAGCATCCTGCTTCCGGCTGTTCAGCATCTTCAGCTGACCGTCGAGCCGCATCATGTAGTAGTTGCCCTCGGGATGCTGCTTGGCAACTACCTTCACGTAGACCCCATGCGGCTTGATTTTGTTGTTGGCACGGAGGACAGGCTGGCAACATCGCCCGTGGTTACCGACCTTGACGTATTCCAGACGCTGACTCTGCGGTTCGCCATCGGAGGAGGTCAACGAACCATAGCGCGGTTCTCCTGCTCCGTAAAGGTTACTTCCGGCAGGGGAGCGGTTGGGAGCGGTAGGATATTCTCTATGTGATTGTGGTGCTGGTGCCGGGAGGGGAGTCGAACCCCCAAGGGCCGAAGCCCGGCGGATTTTGAGTCCCTATCTACAGAAGATCAAGTCTTGCATTTTCTTTTATCTACAATGACTTAGATGGTCTAACGGTGAGGTCTCATGCGGCCCCATGGGGGCCTTTTTGGAAACTGTGGGCATAGTTTGGGCATAGTTTTCGACCAAGAACCGCAGCGGATTGTCGGCGGTTTTTCATCGCTAGTCATACTTCTTCCGCCTACGCGTACTCCCACCGGCGCGCCACTCTGCGGGCGATGGCGAACAGCACAATAGCAATCGCTAGGAGAACGGAAACCTGCGGCCAGAGGTGGGAGATCGGCTCATCGCGCCAGAAGATCTTCGTGAATCCGTCAATCGCCCACGCGTTGATGGTCAGCAAGCCCGCTTTCTGCATCGACTCCGGCATGAGGAAGCGTGGGAACATGCTGCCGCCAATCGACGACATGACGAGAATGACGAGCGTAGAAAGCGCGCCTAGCTGCGCGCGCGTCTTACAGATGCTGGCCAGCAACAGGCCGAACGCGGCCACCGCCACGGCTGTGCAGATGCCCATCACGATGAAGCCCGGAATGTGCAACCAGAAGTCGAGTTTGAAAACGGCCCAGCCCCATAGGAACATCACGACGAGTTGCGAGAAAGCCAGCAGTGAGTTGTAAGTGAGCTTGCCCAGCATCAGCGAAGTCATCGTCACGCGCGAACTGAGCACGCGGTCGAGCGTGCCGCTTTCGACTTCGTCAAGCAATGCGCCAGCCGCGCCGCTCGCCGTAAAGAGCAGAAACATCACGCCGATCGCGGCAGCGTAAAACGAAACCATAGGATTGTTCTTATTCTCTCCGACGACCGCGCGCGTCGTGACCGCGACGATCCCGCCACCATTGCCCGAGTCGGAGGTCGCCGCGCCGCTATCTTGCCGCTCGCGCAGGTAGCGGATACCTTCGTTGAGCCGGTCGCGTTGCTCGCGCGTGAGCCCGCCCGCAAACTGATCGAAATATTTCGATCCCTGTTCGGCCATCAGGTCTGGCATCGAAGTCATCGCAACCTTCTGGAGCAGGCCCGCGATCACCTGCGGTGCGACCATGTCGCTGCTGTCTTTGAGCAGTTGGATCGTCGGGCGACTCGCGTTCGCTGGACCAAATGAAATGGGGTTCTCGCCGAAACCGTACGGAATGATCACTGCGACCGGCGCAGCTCCGGCTTTTACTGCGGCTTCACCCGTAGCCGCGGTGTATTCGGGCTGCTCGGCGCCTTTCACGGGCTGAGGCCGCGTCTGCACCACCAGCGATCCTTCTTGATTGAGCCCTTGAACCAGCCGCTGTGAGGCACGGCTGTGATCTTCATCCACGACCAACACTTTGATTTTTGGAGTGCGGTCGCGGCGTCCGCCGAAAATGACGGCGAAGATGCTGAAGAAGACGACCGGCAGAATGAAACTCAGCGCGAGTGCTCCCCGGTCTCGGCGCAGGGAAACGAGGGCCGTACGAATGATGGCGGAGATCATCATAGCGAGATCATCGTCGTGAAATCAGTCGCGCAACTCCCTTCCGGTCAAATGCAAGAAAACGGACTCCAGGTTCGGCTTGTGAAGCGACACGTCGAGCAATTCGAGCCCATTCTTCGCGGAATCTTCAAGCAGACCGGTAATTTCGGTCGGGTGTTCAATCGTGAACTGCGTGGCGCCATTGATCGATTGGCCGCCGTGCTGCGCGATCCAGGCAGCGACTCGCTCTTCGGCTCCCGCAAAACGCGCCAACATTTTGCTGCGCGATCCGAACGCGCTCTGGACGAGCTCGGTGTTTGTGCCGAGCGCGATGATCTTGCCATGGTCGACGATGGCGACCCGGTCGCACAAGCGCTCGGCTTCTTCCATGTAGTGCGTGGTGTAGATGATCGACATGCCTTCGCCCTGCACTTTCTCGATCATTTCAAAAATGCGGTTCCGCGACTGCGGGTCGACGCCCACGGTCGGTTCGTCCATGAGGACGATTTGGGGCTGGTGAATGAGCCCGGCAGCCATGTTCAGGCGGCGCTTCATTCCTCCCGAGAGATTCCGGACGAGTTCGTCGGCGCGATCAATGAGCGTGGACCACTCGAGGCCTCGCTCCACCGCTTGCTTGAGGGCATCGCCGCTAAGGCCGTGGTAGCGCCCGAACGATTGCAGGTTTTCGCGGCAGCTTAGGCGCGGATAGAGGGCGAGTTCCTGCGGGATCCATCCGAGCGCGTTGCGCGCCGCCGCTGAATCGGCGGGCGCTCCGAAGACTGAAATTGTGCCGGAGTCGGGAATGACGCGGCCCACAATGCTGCGAATCAAGGTGCTTTTGCCGGCACCGTTTGGGCCGAGCAGTCCCAGACATTCTCCGCGACGCAGGTCGAACGTAATGCCATCTACTGCGGTAACCTGGCCGAAGCGCTTGACCAGTTCATCAACACGCAAAGGGGGCGATGAGGATGTGGGGGCGATTGGGGCAGACGTGACTGGCAAAGACAACGGTGCGATCTCCCGCTTCCCTTAAACCATACTACGGATACGCGGCGGTATCTGTGAAGGTTTCGTAGGGCCGCAAACGCGTGCCATTGATCGCGGCGAGTATTCTCGCGGCGCGGAGGAGACAAGAATGTCAGGTAAGCAGTTGGATGAAAGGGTATTGAGGTGGTGCCGGGAGGGGGAGTCGAACCCCCAAGGGCCGAAGCCCGGCGGATTTGAGTCCCAACCCATTCTTTTCTAACTTCATCAATCACAGCAGTTACGGGTAGTTGCAGATTCTGAGCGCGCCGTTTGGTGACGTAGTGCGACGATGGGTTGGGCAGAGTTTGGGCATGGAGTGACCGCGTGCTTGTCGCCTCTTCTCAGGCAAGTCGGTGGGCGAGCCGCATTTTGTCCCGAGCGCATAGAATTTCTCCCGCCTTTACGTTCTGGGTGAGCGCTCGGGCGCGGAGGAGGGCCGCCAGGGCGTTCCGTTCTGCACAAGTCCGGGCGCTAAACCCGGAACTCTCGGCTACGGAGGGCGCCGTGGACGGCCATCTTTCACATAGCGAAATTTCCTCTTCTTGGAAATCCGTGGTTGACATCGACATCGTCCAACTGTAACCATCCCAGCCGTTAACGATGGAAGTCGACCAAGGTATTCAGAAGGCCACTTTGCAGGTGTGCCGGGTACGACCGAGTGTCTCGGCTAAGAGCGGGCTTTTCCCGGAGGATCACTTGAATCGTTTCAGACCATTAGCCGCACTGATCAGGATCATCGTAGTATTGACGTCGGCCGCCCACGGCATACCGGTTCATCTCCGCTGCGAATATTTGGAGAATCCACTGGGCATAGATAAAGCCTCGCCTCAACTCTCATGGCAAAGCGACAATACCGAGCGCAACTGGAGACAGGTGAGCTACGAGATTCTCGTCGCAAGCACGGTTGAGCGCTTGCGGGGGGCCAACGCCGATGTCTGGAACAGTGGAAAAACCACGTCGGGGGAATCGGTTGGAATTCTCTACCGCGGGCCAGCGCTGGAATCGAGACGACGATACTACTGGAAGGTTCGTGTATGGGACTCAGAAGGGAAAACATTCGAGTCTGCGGAGACCGCCTGGTGGGAGATGGGCCTTCTCCGGATCACCGACTGGAAGGCAAAGTGGATACGCTCGAACGAATCCGACGATGAAGCAGAGCGCCATTCAATCCGATGGATTTGGTTATCCGGTCAAGATGCGCTGGCCGTACCCTCCGACACCGCTGCAACGTTTCGCGTAAAGGTCAACCTTTCCGAGAAGCCACGGAATGCGGTCCTTTTGCTTTCGGCACGTGGGAACTTGGTCGCCACCGTAAATGGTCAAGAAGTGGACACCAAGAAGGAGTGGGCAGCCTTTGACCGGCGCGATATTTCCGAACAGCTTATTGTCGGAATGAACTCCATCGAAGTAAAGGTCGCAACACCTCCACCACAGCCGAATGCGGGAACAAGAACCAGCATAGCGGGTCTGGCCGCGTTGGTTCGAATCCAGCGCGATGACGGTACGACGATGCACTTCCCCACTGGTGAAGGATGGGAAGCAAGCGCCAGTGGTACGTCGAGTTGGCAGCCTCCCCAGGTGGTAGCGGATTTGACAGACAAGCGACTCGTGGAACCGGGACCGTTTCCGCAACCAGTCGCTTATCTACGGCGCGCCGTTGCTGTTTCAAAGCACGTCCAGAGTGCCAGGCTTTATGTAACTTCGCTCGGAAGCTATCGCATGTTTGTGAACCGAAGTCGCGTCGGAGTCGACGTCCTGACGCCCGATTATACCGACTATCGCAAACGTGTTCTGTATCAGTCGTACGATGTGACCAGCTTGTTGAAGAACGGCAGGAATATAATCAGTGCACTTTTGGGCGACGGTTGGTACGGGAGCCCTCTGACCTGGGCCGGAGTGCATTTCTTCCCAGCTCCAGATCGTCTTCTGGCGCAACTTGAACTGAATTACTCCGACGGCACTCACGAAACCGTTGTGACCGATGGCTCGTGGAGGACAGCAGCATCGCCGATTGTCAACTCCTCGATTTATGGCGGCGAAATTTATGACGCGCGTTTGGAACAGGCAGCGTGGCAAGATGCCGGCTTCGACGATTCAAAATGGAAGGCCGCAGCCGTTTCGGATGCACCCTCCATCGCTGTGTCGAGCCAGATGACGACGCCCGCGCGAGTCGTCGCCACTCTGGAGGCCAAAAAGATCATTCCCATGACAAACGGAACTTACATCTTTGACATGGGTCAGAACATGGTGGGATGGACGACGCTCAAGGTCAAAGGCGCCTCTGGCACAAGGGTCCAATTGCGTTTTGCCGAGATTCTTAATCCGGACGGGACAATCTATACGGCCAATCTCCGCAACGCGGACGCCACCGACGTTTATGTCTTGCGAGGTGGCAATGAAGAAACATTCAGTCCGCACTTTACATTTCACGGTTTCCGCTTTGTTGAAGTGACTGGCTATCCTGGAACGCCTGCCCTCGATGCGTTGAAAGGAAATGTGGTGAGCAGCATCGACGGCGAACCCTCGGCCAGACTGACTACGTCCAGTGAGTTGGTCAACAAGATGTGGTCGATTGGCATCTGGGGACAACGCGGTAATTTCCTTAGTATCCCAACCGATTGTCCGCAACGCGACGAACGTTTGGGCTGGATGGGAGATGCTGGCGTCTTCTGGCGAACCGGAAGCTACAACTTTGACATCGCTGCCTTCTCGCAAGAATTCACGCAGAATATTGTCGACGCCCAGACCAAGAAGGGCGCATTTACCAATGTCTCCCCCAACACGATGCCCTTCGGCGGTGAGGAATCTGCAGACACTTCCGGATGGAGTGACGGTGAGGTAGGTGCACCGGGATGGGGCGATGCGGGCATAATTGTTCCCTGGACTACGTGGCTGCAGTATGGAAACAGAGCCATTATCGAAGAAAACTGGGATGCGATGGCGCGCTGGATGGACTTCATTCAGAATCGCAACCCCAATTTCCTGCGCAAAAACGGAGTTGGCCCAAATTTCGCTGATTGGCTGGCACCGGACCAAAATACGAGCAAGGATCTGCTAGCAACCGCCTACTGGGCTCTGATCGCGAACATGATGGCGCAGATGGCGCACGCCCTTACTAAGGAGTCCGACGCGAAGCGTTATGAAGACATCGTGCAGAATATTCGCGCGGCCTTCCAAAAGGCCTACATCAGTGCAGACGGAACCGTCGGTACTGGAACCGCAACCCAGACTTCGTACGTCGTAGCACTCTACACAAAGATGGCGCCCGAAGGTCTCGAACCGGCTCTGGTCGATAAATTAGTCAAAGACATCGAAGCTCAGGACTGGCATCTCTCTACAGGATTTCTGGGCACGCCCTTCCTGCTGTTTACACTCGCCGATCACGGACGTGCCGACGTTGCCTATCGCCTGCTTCTGAATGAAACCTATCCATCTTGGGGATACATGCTGTCGAAGGGTGCGACCACCTGGTGGGAACGATGGAACGGAGACACGGGCGATCCCGCCATGAACTCCTACAACCATTACGCATTCGGTTCGGTGATGGCGTGGGTATATCGCTACGCCGCTGGTATTGACACCTTCCCGAATTCGCCCGGATTCAAGGAAATTGTCGTTCATCCGCATCTTGATTCGCGTGTGACCTCAGCGCGCGCGGAGTACGACTCGATAAACGGCAGGATCGTCAGCGATTGGACCGGGACACCGGCAGGACCATTCTCCTTGAAAGTTACCATTCCGGCGAATACTTCGGCCAAAATCTTTTTACCTATCATCACTGGCACGACGCTTACTGAAAGCGGAAATCCGATTGAAGCTCAGCAAGAGAGTGGATCGAATGTAATCCACGTTGGATCTGGCTCGTACGACTTCGAACTCAAATGATCATCCACGATCTGCGCCGCACCGTTGCTCGGAACATGCGGCGGGGCACGTTGCGGAAAATTCCGCGATCGAGGTCAGAGAGTGGAAAACAACCTCCGTGTTCGCCGCCACGCGATCGTGGGTAACCATTTTTGTTTTGTTTTTTTATTGTGGGTCATTCGGACAACAAATCGCCCGCGGGTGATTTTAAGATCATGGTCGTATTGGGATATGACCCGGAAACAAAAATATACACCTACAACGCATTCGACAGTTGGGGTGAACTGATCACGGCCAAAGGAAATGTCAGCGGCGACACTTGGACTTGGATAACCGAGATGACAATGTAAGGTAAGCCGATGAAGACGCGCTTGACTGAGAAGGAAGTTTCCAAGACGCAATACACACTCAAATATGAATCGTCCATAGATGGCGGCAACACGTGGACATCCGATCTGGAATCGACGTTTACGAAGGTGACGGCTGCTGCTCCGGCGGCGAAGTAGGAATTCGCATTCTTGGACTAGCGGAACCTGACTCTCGCAGAGCAAATGCCGACCGGAATAATCACACGCCCGATGAACGACTGGGCGGCAAAACACTTTGGCGTGCTCGAATGTGGTATGCGCCACGAGGATGATGCTGGTCGACACCCTCCACCACGCACCAGCCGGGCTTTAGCTTATAATTGCGCCCCTCGACAGGCTTGGCGTATCGCCAGCGGCGGTAGGATACCGTAGCCTAAACAATTGAAAATAAAAGTGCTGGTGCCGGGAGGGGGAGTCGAACCCCCAAGGGCCGAAGCCCGGCGGATTTTGAGTCCGCTGCGTCTGCCAGTTCCGCCATCCCGGCGAAGGAAGGCTATATAACACAAATTAAATCACTTATGTTTTCGAGGCAGCCCTTCGTACGCCTGAATTCGATCCGGTAGCC
>Ga0181522_10000425_pt1 | contig 32078 bp, 34 predicted proteins | sample PEATcosm2014_Bin_27_FD_121103 | JGI IMG/M metagenome (GOLD analysis project Ga0181522, IMG submission 121103) | Peatland microbial communities from MTU Mesocosm Facility, Houghton, MI, USA - PEATcosm2014_Bin05_10_metaG | ecosystem: Environmental > Terrestrial > Soil > Wetlands > Peat | place...
ATGGCGATGACCTGCGGGAAGATCCAGTTGTTGAACATGACCAGCTCCTGGGCGCCCGAGTCCACGCCCCCGTCGGCGAGCGCCTGCGCGACGCTCACGGAGATGGGGTGGATGTCGAAGTGCTGGCCGTTCTGCGTCGAGTTGTCAGGGAAGACCAGGTTGACCGTGATGTCGTAGGACGACTGGGCGGTGACCGTGTACTTGATGGTCTGCGTCTGGCCCTGGCTGTTGCGCTGCTCGACGACGTGTTCGTCGGGCACCGGACCGATGGGCTCGGGCGAGCGCCAGACGATGGCGACGGCGAACAGGGCGAACGCGACGAGAGCGAGGGCGAGGTTCCTGGTCTTCATGGCGGTTCTCCGAGTCTCCTTCAGCGGTAGCTCACGGTCACGTCGGCGGCGCCGGTCGCGACCACGAGCTCCAAGCCCGTCGTGAACGACACGTTGTAGATGGCGGTCGACGGGCCCTCGGACACGAGCGTGCCGGGCAGCGTGATGACCGCGATGACCGTGCCCGACGCGGCCGTGTTGTCGTAGAGGGTCACCACGGTGGAGGCGACCGGCGTGTTGAGGTTGAGCGCGTGCAGGAACCCCGCGCCGCTCTTCACGGTCACGCCGGCCGTCGTCCCCGCCTGGTGCAGGTAGGAGTAGCGGAGCTCCGACTTCATGACGTCGTTCGCGAGGTCCTCGCCCGCGAGCTTCGTCGCCATGTTCTGCTGCGCGTTGCCGAGCGAGTCGGTGAGCAGCGGCGTCGTCTGGTTGTTCGAGAGCGTCGGCGGGGAGCTCAGGTACACCGGCCCGGCCTGGAAGCCCGGCGCCGCCTTCATCGGAACGCCAGGACCGGCGTCCGGCGCGAACGGCGCGTTCGAGCACCCGATGAGCAGTGCGAGGAATGCGAGCAGTGCGAGGATCCTGGTCTTCATCAGTAGCTCCAGCTCAGAGAGATGGTGTCGACGCCGGCATCCGTCGGCGACACGACGGCCTCTTGCAAGTCGAGCGCGACTCCGACGACGCCGCCGGTGACGTCGACTTGCACGGGCGCGTTCACCTGCGCCGACCCCGTGTCTGCGAGCGTGACCGTCTGGTAGTACGCGGTCTGCGTGACGATCGTTCCTGACGGGTTGCCGGGCCCGACCGCGCGCAGCACCGCGGCCGCGCCGGCGTCGCTCGTGTAGTGGGTGAGCCGCACGCGGTAGTTCAGCTGCGACGTCGTCCCGCCGCCCCAGTAGCTCACCATGAACATCGCAGCCTTGGCGCCCGATGGGACCGACGCGATGTTTCCGAGCTTCCATGTCGCGCCCGTGTCGCCAGAGAGGCTCGTGCCTCCGTCGTCGTAGACCACCGGAGCGATGGCGCCGCCGGTTGGCACCGGCGCGCCGCCATCGTTGTTGACGGTGACCTGCGACCCGGCGCCGCCCGTGTTGCCGCCCGCGCTCGAGGCCGCGAGCGCGATGACTGGCGGGCTGCCCGCGTCGCTCAGCGCCGAGCAGCGAGCTCGGAACGACTGCGCGCCGCTTACCTGGAAGACCCACTGCCCATCGCCCGTCGCGCTCGTGACGATGTTCCCGCCGCCGATCGGCACGACCGGCGCCGCAAACCAGTTGGTCTGGTCGGCGGTCGCCTCGAACTGCACGGTGCCGGTCCAGCTCCCGGTTGCGACGACGAGCACGTCCGCCATCGTCTGCGTGCTCACGACGACCTGCGCGGTGCCCGAGTCTGGATAGTCCGTCGAGAGCCCATCCCACACCGCCGTGAGCGACGCTGCCGCCGCCGAGTGGTCGAAGCCTGGCCCGGTGGCCTTCTCGGCGATGTGCACCACCGGCGGGAGCTGCGGCGCCGGCACGACAGGCGGCACCTCGGTCTTCCGCCACAGCACCACGACGACGGCCAGGAGGCCGAAGCCCATCGCGATGGCGAACGCCATTCGCTTCATCGTGTCGTTGAACCAGGACATCGTGGATCCCTTCGTGGTGGGTCAGCCGTACCGCTGGTGAAGTTCGGCGAGCGTCCAGCGGACGGGAACGCCGCTCGCAGCGGGCCCTACGTAGGCCCACGTGCAGGTGCCGTCGAAAAGACCTGTCCCCGTCCCGACGGGCCCTGTCGCACCGGAAGAACCCGGAGCGGTGAGCACGTAGATGTTGGAGCTATACGTCACGAACGCCGCTGGGATCGTGACCGTTCCGCCGCTCGTGTAGGCGTTCGTGTACGTGCTACCCGTGAGGTCGAAGTGGGTGCTGTCGGCGATCGTGATGACCCACCACCCGTTCGCCTCCACGGTTCCGCCGACACCTGTAATCTGCACCTGCGCGCCCGAGGCGAGCCCGTGCGCAGACGCTGTGTGAATCCGGATGACTCCTGACCCGTTGTTGGCCGTGCCGGAGACGCCGACCGACAGGAGGTACGGATTGAGCGTGACCCATGCAGGCGGCGACGAGTGGAACCCCTGCACCACAATGTTGATCGAGTTCCCTGCGATCGAGTGCGTGATGGCCCCGTTGAACGCCGCGGAGAACGATCCGCTGTTCCCGTTGTCCGGCCCGTCCCAAAACGGCCCGTTCGTAATCGTCCCAACGGCGTATTGACCGTTTGGCGACTGCCCCTGCGTGACGTCGGTGTAGCTGCTGATGGCGGGGCTCGCGGTGCCGACGCGGGCGGCGACGAACCGCCGCCGAAAGACCCCCAGCGCGATGCACGGGTTCGTGCCGAGTGGCGCGAGGTTGGCGATGATCTCGTAGTCGACGGACACCACCTGACCTGCTGGCACCGCGACCGTGTAGATCGTGGTCGGCGTCGTGTCGGTCGTATTGGAAACCGCGAGGCCAAGGCTCGCCGTGCTGCCACCACCTTGCAGGCTCGCAGCACCTTGGAGGCCCGTTCCGCTCGTACCGCCAGTGCCGACGAGGCCGCCCGCTACCGTCACCGGGCCGCCGTTGTTGTTCGAACCGCTCCCGACGCTCTGGCCCTGCTGCGCACGCATGAGCAGGGACTGCCCCACGTTCACGCCGTTGCCGGTGACGACGTCCTGCCCGATCGTGGCTCCGGTCACGGTCTGGTCGAACAGGAGCGTGCCGACGCCGACGGCGAGCTGCTTCCCTGTCGTCGTCTGGAGCTTCAGGCGGTAGTCCGCGGTATCCGCGAAGGTGTTCCACCCGCTCACCGGCGACGACGGCGCAGTCACCGGCACGAAGTTGGACACGCCGAGGTTCGCCAGCGAGGCGCTCCGGAAGTCCGCGGCGGTGATCTCCACCCCGTCGCCGAGCTGGAGGGTCGCTCCGCTGTTCGAGAGCGACACGAGCGCGACCGTTGCGTGCGACGCCCCCTTCGCCGCCATCGCGGTCTGGTTGCCAGCCGGCAGCCGGTAGACGCCCCCCGCGGCCACGTTCGCCGGGATGTCGGTCGCGAAGCTCGTGCACCGACCCTGGCCCCCCGTGTCGCGGAGGAGCACGAGCGACGGGGTCGGAGCCACGCTCGGCGCCGCGAGCAGCGCGTACGCGCGCACCGCTGGGTTCAGCCAGGCCGCGAACCCGTTCACCGGGTCCGACTCCATGTTCTCGCCGACCGCCCCGATCTCCGGGCTGACGTACCACTTGGCGGTCGTGCGCGTGAGCGCGTAGTTGATGTTCGAGTTGTTCCCGACGACCCCGACGACGCCGCCGTTGATCGTGCACTGGAGGATCCCGCACGTGCCGGCGCCCTGCGTCGTGAGGGTCACCACCGCGGTCGGCCCGGGGAGCCCGACCGGGACCGGCTGGTTCGCGTAGGTGCCCGGTGGGGTCGTCTCGTCCGTGCTCGAGACGACCCACTGAACCGACTGCACCCCCGCGGTCGAGGCGAGCCGCGCGTATAACGTAGCGGAGCCAGAGACCGCAATCTTCGCGCCGGGCGCACCCCAGGTCACGCCATCGGTGCTGAGCTGGAATGCGGGGCTCGGGTTGGCCATCGGGGGCACCTACGGGCGGAGGCCTGCACTGCGCAGGCACTCAGTCTTGAGAGGCTGCGTGCGCAGCCGTACGCTTCTCGAGGACGACAGGGCCCGACCGGGCCCCAGGAGACGACCATGAAGTGGACGATGATGTTGGTGGTTGCGGTGGCGGCGGCAGCCCTACTCGCCGGTTGCGGTGGGCTAGGATCCGATGACGAGCACGCTGTTGCGTGCGGTCCCGACGGCACCGCTTCCTACGATTTCGGCACGAGCGATCCGGCGACCCTCGCAAAGGTGCGAGCTTTGCTCGACGGTACGCCATCGCCGAACGGCATCACTGCCGCTGAGGCTTCCGTTCAATTCCGCGGTTCGGTTGGTTCCGTCGAGTGCGGTTCGGCCACCGAAATCGTCTACTTCGTCACCTACTGACGCTCACTGCGTCCCGAACACGAACACGGAGAAGTAGCGTGTAGACGACCCACCGTTGAAATCGCCTGCACTGCCAGGCGACCCGGTGATCTGCGTCGCACACACCGTGAAGTGCGCTGCGGTCGGCGGGGACTGCGAGTTGCCAAGCTCGAGGACGAACCCACCGAGATCCGGTTGCCCCGCGGCCGTCGTCACAGGAGAGACACTTACGGCGTAGCTCGACGCCCCGCCCATGTTGGTCGCGAACGTGAACTGAATTCCGCCCGAGTAGCCAGTCACGGCGATGTAGCTCGCCGACGCGATGTTGTGCCCACCCAGGATCGTGACCGTGCCAGACCCGTGCGCGATCGAAACGAACGCCCACGCCTTGCAGATATTCGAGCCCCACAGAGTATTGGTGCCGCCCACCATCCCAACCGAGGACGGGTTTGTCGGCACCCAGATCGGCCCGACGTAGGCCTCAATCGAGTTGTTTCCGCTCGGTCCTGCGGTGTAGGGCAGGCTCGTTCCGCTGTTCAAGAACCGACCGCCAGCACCGGTGCCGGCGCCAATCCCGTTGATGGCCTGGGCGTTTCCGCCTCCGCCGAGGAAGTACCCACCAATCCCGGTCGCGCCACCGATCCCGTAGACGCCGTAGGCATTCGTTGGGCCGCCGAAGCCGACAACGCCAGCGCCGGTCGGTACGGTGACTCCGGTCGCACCTGTCCCGAGTCCAAGGACGCCGACGCCCTGCGCCGCGCTGGTGCCTTGCCCGAGGCCGTACACGCCGGCCGTCCCGTTTGGGCCAGCGATGCCGTACACGCCAACAGACGAGACGGTGCCGCCCACTGCCACGCTGGCGCCGCCCATGCCATAAACGCCAGCGTACGTGAGGACGCCGGTGAACTGCCCTCCGAAGGCGCCGGTGCCACCTAAAAAGACCGGCAGCGCCGAGGCCGTGATGCCGTTCCCGCCGGCGCCTCCGGTCGCGAGGACGCCCGGATGCGATTGGTCACCGACTGCCTGGATTCCGGCAAAGTTGAGACCCGCCGGCCACGACACGACATGGCCGCTGAAGGCGACGGCGCAGCCCCACGAGATGACAGGGTCGTTCGTCTGGCCGCCTGGAAACGAGAGGGTCGGAGTGACACCGACGCCGTTCGAAACGAGGTTGTACGTGCCGCCCTGCACGCCGTCGACGCAACTCGGGAAGTTCGCCCGCCAAGCGTTGAGGGCTGCGGACGGGATGGTGCCCGCACCGGGGACCAGAGGTGCGCCGGGCTGAAGACCGAAGGCCATGCGTCAATCCGTTCCGGCGGGGGCGCCTGGAGGCAGGTAGAGACTCGCGTACTGAATCGACCCGTCGCCTAGAGTCCCGACTCCGGCGACTCGAAGGCAGTAGATCCCGACGTTTCGGAAGAGCACCGCGAGGACGTCGGGGTTCATCAGGCCCGTGCCGGTGACGCCTGGTACGAGCTGCGCGATCGCCGGCAAGTTGAGCCCGAGCGTGACGATCGAGCTGTTCACCACGTTCGGGTGGACCATGAAGAACGGCGGGGTGTTCGCCGCCGTTGTCAGAACGTTCGGCCCCCACGGTGTCGTGGTCGTGCCGGTGGGATCCGCCACCGACCCAGGGTCGCGCCGCTGGCTAAGGTACCACTTGAACTGGTGCTGCCCGGGGGTCGGGTCCGCGACCGCGTTGTTGAGCGAGATGGTGAAGGGGAACCCGACGTCGCCGCCGGCTAGCTTCGTTGGGTCGAGCAGCGGACCGATCGCGGACGCCGAGGTCATCGTCGTGCCGCCCTGGCTCGTCATCTGGAAGTAGTCCGCCTGCGCCCCGCTCGTGCGGACGGTCCCCAGCTGGTTCCAGCCGAAGAGGTACTTGCGCAGCATCGAGCCGCTCGTCGATTGCCCGACCGAACCGTCGATGCTCCCGTTGGCGAGGACCGGCCCGGGCCACACCGGGAAGCCGTCGTTGGCGAGGATGAACAGGAACGGTGTCGCGCCCGCGGGGCTCGACCACGCGTTGACGAACGTCGAGCCGTTGAGGTCGATGTGGGTGCCGTCCACGACCGAGATTTGCCAGACCCCGTTCGCCTCGTACGTGCTCCACGACGGGATGTTCTGGACCGAGACGTACTTGAGCGTCGTGAGGAGGGAGGTGTTCGGCGAGACGGTCAGCCTGACCGCGCCGGCGCCGTTGTTGACCGCGTTGGTGACGGTGAGAGCAGCCTGCGCGAAGTGCTTGCGGAGCTCCGCGTACGACGACAGGATCAAGTGATCATCTCCCCTCCCTGCGCTCAAAGCGCGAGGGAGCGGCTTCTCGGAACAGCAAGAGCCCCAGCGCTCTTCTGCCTCCGAAGGCGCTGTCCACGCCGATCGATGTTGATTCCGGCGTTGACGTCGCGGTCCAGCACCAGCCCGCAGTGCGGGCAGCGGTGGACGCGAACGCGAAGATCCTTTCGGACCAACGCGCCGCAGCCGGAGCATTCCTGGGAGGTCCCACGTGGGTCCACGGCGTTGAAGTCGCGACCGGCCCATTCTGCCTTGCCGTCGACAATCGTCGTGAACTGGCCCCACGCGGCATCGAGAACTTGCAGGGCCAGCGACGAGAGCGCGAGGCCCTTGATGTTGAGCTTCTCCACCGAGATGGAATCGAAGTGCTCAACCAGGTAGAGCGCCACCTTGTGGTGAAAGTCGAGCCGCACGCGACCCACGTGCGCATGGTGCTTGCGGAGCAGCGCGACGGCCTTGCGGCGCCGTCGCGAGCCCTTCTTCCGTCGGGAGACGCGTTGCTGGGCAGCAGCGAGCTTCCGGTGAGCGGTCTCGTAGGGCCGTGGGTTGTCGATGCACTCGCCGGTCGAGAGCGCCGCGAAGGTCGTGATGCCGACGTCCACGCCGACGCTCGCTCCGGTTGCGGGCAGGGGCTTCGTCGGCACGTCCTGGCAGACGAAGGCGATGTACCAGTGGCCGTCGCCATCGAGCGAAACGCTGGCCTGCTTGATCCGACCCTGGAGAGGCCGGTGCAGCTTGATCTTGACGTTGCCGATCCCGGTGAGCTTGACCCGCTTGCCGCCGGCCATGAGCCGCACGCCGTTGTGGTTCGCGGCGTCCTTGAACGTGAACGTCGAGTAGCGGTCGCGACCCTTGAAGCGAGGGAACCCGGGCTTCTCGCCCGACTTGATCCGTCGAAAGAACGCCCGCATCGCGCGCTCGAGCCGCGTGAGCGCGTCTTGGAGCAGGTGCGTGTGGATGGCGGCGTACTCGGGCCGGACCTCGCGGACCTCGCGCAGCTCGGCCATCTGGTCGTATGCCGAGAGCGTGACGCCGCGCTGGCGGTACGCCTTGATCCGCTCCTCGAGCGCCGCGTTGTAAAGCTCACGCAGCCGGTAGAGCGTCCCGTGCATCGCGGCTTCCTGAGCCCGCGTGGGGCTGAGCCGGTAGCGGTAGACGCGGACCACGCGTACGATGTACTTCGTTCGGTAGACTCATGCAAGCACTCCACCGCAACAACAACGCCGTTTTCCGTCTCGTCTACCACTTGGTTCTCGTCTCCAAGTACCGCCGCCGCGTCTTCACCAACCCGATGCTCGACCGCTGCAAGGAGATCCTCACGAGCCTCTGCGTCGCCTGGCAAGGCGAACTGGTCGAATGCTCGGGCGAAGCCGACCACGTGCACATGCTCCTCGACATGCCTCCCAAGGTCCGACCCAGCGACCTCACCAACAACATCAAAACCGTGCTCTCCCGTAGGCTCCGCTCCGAGTTTCCCGCGCTCCGCGTGGCGTACCGCGGGAAAGCCGTCCTCTGGTCGCCGAGCTACTGCATCATCTCCGCGGGCGGAGCACCGATCGAGATCCTCAAGCGGTACGTCGAAAACCAGAAGAGACCGGACTAGCGCTGCCATGGGAAACTGGATCCTGGTGGACCCCCGCCTGCGGAGCGAGGCGGGGGCTTGCGGTTCGCGGGTCACGTTGCCGCGGCGGGCTCTCCGGCCGGCTCGACCTCGATGGTCGGCGCGGGCTCCTCGGGCGGCGCAGGCGGAACGATCACTGGCTCAGGCTTGGCTGCCTCGGCGGGGGCCGTTGGCGCCGGCGGTGCGGTCTCGACGGTCATCACGCGGAAGTCGAACAGGTTGCCGTTCACCGCGAAGCCCCACACGGGCTGGCCGGGCTTCGCCTCGAGCGCGCTCAGCTCCTGCATGATGCTCTGCGCGCTCGCCTGGAACAGCTGGAGGAGCTCCTGCACGTGAAGCAGCATGACGACCGGGCCGCAGACCTGCCCGCTGAGCCCAGGCCGACCCGCATCGATCAGCGACCTGCCGATGGTCGAGTCGGCGCAACAGACCAGGATGAGCGGCGGCGGCCGCGGTGCGCGGTCCTCCTGCTCCTGGTCTTTGGTCTCCTGCTCGCACCACTCGCGGTAGCGCGCCTGCGCGACGCCGCCGGCCTCGCGGAGCGCGGCGTCGATCCGCGCGAGCCGGCCCTTCGGGGTGGGCGTGAAGTCGGCGGCGCCGACCGAGAACGGCGGGCGGACCGGGTGACCGAAGACGAGCCTCGGGTACGAGACAGCGGGGGATGCGGCAGGGTTGGTGGTGGTGTCGTCCATGACGCCTTCTATCACGAAGCGAGCAAGCTGATGTCCGGGACCGCGACGTCTGGCACGCAACCATCCTGAGTCCCGACCACGGCGACATCCCAGCCAGGCAGCACCTTCGAGAGCTGGACCCGGACCTTGCGCACGAGGTTCAGGAAGTCGGAGGTGATCGTTCCGGTCCTCGAGAGGATGACCGCGAACTGGCTCCGCGTGCCGCTCCACTCGAAGCCCGGCGGCCCGGGGTTGATCCCCGGCGCGTAGTAGAGCGTCCAGAGCGGGAAGCTGAAGCCGAGAAACCGCGTGCCGGCGATGGCGACGATGATGTCGTAGACGAGCGGCATCGAGTTGCCGACGAAGCCGAGGAACTGCGCCGCCACCTCCCCACGCATCGTCTGGTCGACATCCCCCGGCTGCGCGACGAGCGAGCACGCCTGAATCCAGGTCGGCAGGTCTTCCATCATGCGGGCCGGGATGAACTGGCCACGGAGGCGCTCGTCGACCGCCCAGGTGTTCGCGAGCATCACCGCCTCGGCCCAGCACTGCGCCTGGTTCACCGGGTCGAGCGGGTTCAGCCCGGGCGATAGCGCGTCGAGGAGCGCCTGGTACTCCACCTCGACCGCCGTGGGGCCGCCGCCGAGTGGAGCGCTTAGGGGTTGTCCGAGCCCAGCCATCGCGATCAGCCGGCCGACAGAAAGATGGGCACGCCGCCGCTGAGGTCGGACAGCGTGAACACGAGCGCGCCGCCCGAGACGGTGACCGCATACACGAACACGGTGATGACGTTCCCGGCGAACGTAGTAACGACCTTCGAAGCTAGGACGGCGCCGGAGTTGCCGACCGCCTTCTCGAGCGTCCAGTTGAAGCTCACGGTCTCCACCTGGCTGATCTGGAGCTCGCCAGCGGAGGGCGTGTCGAGGCTGTTCGTCCAGGTCGCCGGCGCCGTGACCAGGTACGTGCCGGTCGCGGTCTTCTGGACCACCGGGTAGTTTGCCGGGGCATTGCCCCATTCGGCCGTGCCCCACGTCGGCGTGATCTGGACCGGCCCGCTGCCGGTCGATGCGGTCGAGGTCGAGAACACGACCTTCATCCGGCCGTTGTTCTGCAAAGTCGTCTGCGACGTCAGGTCGAAGAGCCCGTTGGCCATCGCCGCGTCGAAGTCCGTCGACGGGTTCTTCGGCACGACCGCGTTCGTCTTGTTCGGGCCGAAGTTGCCTCGCGTGATCGGTTGCATGGCTCAGAGCTTCCTGATCGCGAAGGACTGAAGGACGAACACGCCCGGCGGATCCGCGCTCGTGTTCGGAATGACCGGCGACGTCACGGTCGTCGTCGTGCCGCTGATGTACGTGTTCCTGTACTGCAAGTCTTCCAACTCGCCGAAGCCGTTCAGCACCGAATCGATCAGCCGGTTGGTGAGGTCGCTTCGGTTCTCGACGTCGACGGTCGGCTGCCGAGCTGCTCGAGGGAGGAGCTCCGGGAGCGCGGTCTTCTGGCCCGGCCCGAGGAGCGCCATCGCGGCCGCGAAGGTGAGCGCGTAATTCACCAGGTTGGTCGCGTCTGCCGACACGTAGGCGCCGAGCGGCCACGCCGGCGTGACGAACGTCGGCGCCACCTGGAAGGTGATGTTCCAGAGGTTCAACGGGGTGCTCACGAGCGTGACGGTCGCGATGATGATCTCGATCATCTTGCCGCGCTGCGAGAGCCCGGTCGACGTGTTCGTGGTGACCGCGTTCGGGTCCCAGATGGCGACCGAGTTGCCGACGCTCGGCCCGAGCGTGCTCGGGTCACAGACCGTGTAGATGTTCCCAGCGCCGGTCACTCCGGTTGCCGGGCTGATGAAGCCCGCGGAGGTCGCAACGACCTGGACATCGAACGCAGCCGGCCAGGGCACCGGGTCTTTCCAGCCGCCGCCGACCCCGCCCGACTGGAGCGGCAGCGCGAGCACGGCGGCGAGCGTGATGTCGACCGGCTGGCCGGTGCAGCCCATGACGCTGAGCTGCTCCTGCCCGGGGTACACCGCGGCGAGGTTCGTTCGGATGGTGGCGAGCGTCGTGCCGAGCACCTGGCGCGCGGCCGCCGGCGTCACGGAGGACTGCCCCGCGGCGTTCGCCGCGCCGGCGCCCGTGACCGCGATGTCCATGGACCCGCAGCCCTGGATCCCGCAGTAGGCGTACCCGGCCTCGACGCTCGCGTTCTCCTCCGCGATCGCGACCGCCATCGAGGCGTTGCCGCCGACCGGCGGCGCGCTGAGCTTCTGGAGCAGGCGAGCTCGGAGAGGCGCGTCGAGGTCCGGCCGCGTGCCGTCCGGGTCGCCGTCACCGTCCACGCCGTCCGCGATGCCGTTGGAGTCGACCGCGGCGCTCTGCGAGAGCGGGCCGATGCTCGCCGAGTCCCACGTGAAGACCGAACCGGCTGGCTCGTTCGCCGCCGAGCCAGCGACCAGCGCGACGATCTGCACGCTCGCGGTCGGCCCGGGCGAGTACGTGCCACCCGAGACCGTCTGGTAGCGGTTCGCGCCGATCGTCCCGGTGAAGCCCTGCGGCAGCGTGATCGCCGACCCGCCGAACGAGACGATGACCGATCCGGTAGCGTAGCCGGGCTGGTCCGGCACGACGCCAAACACCGCGCAGAGGTTGATGAGGTCCTGCCCCGTCGACGTCAACGGGTTCGACTGCGCGAGGCTGATCTTGTTGTTCGAGATGGCGATGGCCGCGCGGTTCGCGTTCGCCAGCGCGCGGTTGTAGAGGTCGCCACCATCTCCGAGCTCAGGGGTGATCCCCTGCGCCTCGAAGGCGTACCGCAGCGTGTCCAGGTGGATGGACAAAAGCTGCGACGGGGAGGGGTAGGCGACGGTCGGCATTCTAGGTCACAGCTCGATGGTCTTCGCCTGGCTCGTGCCGTTGTTCTTGTAGGAGATGAAGCGCTTGACGAGCTGGCCGCCGCCATCTGTCACGGTCACCACGAGGTTCGAGATCGACAGGTCGGCGACGAGCGGCTGAAGGGCGGCGAGGTAGGCCTGCCGTTGCTGGTCGAGCGCCGACGGCGTGATGATCTTGATGTCGATCTCGGCGTTCACGCAGATGAGCTCGACCCGCTGATCGGTGCCGTCCATGCCGACCGCGTTCCCGTCGGCGCCCATCACGTAGTCCTGCGTGATGGGGTCGATCTTCCAGGCGACGGAGGTCGTCGGGATCCCGTAGGCGAAGGGGGCGACCCCCTGCCCGTACGGCCCGAAGCCGAACGGGGTCTGTCCGTAGCCTCCGGGCATGCGAGCTCCTTACGGGACAACGATCGGCGTGCCGTTGACGCTGAAGGCGATGGTGCCAGGCGGTCCGACGAGCGCGGCGCCGGTCGCAGTGAGCGTGAGCGATACCGCTCCGAAGCTCAGCACAACACCGGCCGCCGAGAGCGTCCACGAAGCGCCGCCCTGGTTCATGGATAGATGGCTCGAGTCCCCGGTGATGTTGACCGGCACGCCTCCGAAAGATGGCGCTCCGCCGAAGGCTAGTGTCATCCCCGTCAGTGCGATGGCGCCGGAGGCGCTGAGCTGCACGGTGCAGGTGTTGCCGCTCGCGTCCGTGTACGAAAGCGAGACCCCGGTATCGCTGAAGGTCGCCTCCGCGTTGACCTGGCTCGGCGGCTCGTCGTTCCACTGAACGGTGACATTCCCGTTCTGGTCATCGACGAGGACCTTGCGACCGTAGTTTCCGTAGAGGCCGATGCTGTCCGCGCTGCTGGTCCGGAGCTCGAGGCGGCTGTTCTTGCCGTACGCGGTGACGAACCTGTCGCTGGCAACCCGCTGCGCCTCCGAGAACGTGTCGATCCACGCGACTTCGCGATCGTCGGTTGCGGCGATCAGGGTCGCCCAAGGACCCATCGTGAGCTGGAGGACGCGCGCGTTCTGCGGCCCGCTCGAGCCGGTCGAAGGCGGCGATGCCCCGCCATAGAAGCCGAGCGGAGAGCAGAGCGGCGCGCTCGCGGCGGTGCCGAAGTCGTCGGCCGAGTCGCCGACGTTCGCGGTGGCGCCGCCGTCTGGGTCCTGCGACGCGAGGACGGCAAACCACTCGAGCTCGAAGTCGCACTCCATCAGGTCCCCGGCTTCGGCCCGAGGATCAGCGCGCCCGATGGGATCGCCGTGAGCTTCGCCGCCTCGCCTTCCTTGGTCATGTGGAGTTCGCGTTCCGAGAGCCAGAAGGTCTCGTCCAGGTCGAAGTCATCGATCTTCACGCGGCCCTGCGTGTCCGTGGTCCAGACCGCGCCGCTCTTGTTGGTCCAGCCGTCGACCATGCCGGTGATGACGTACGCCTTCGAGGCGTGCTCGCCGAGGATGAGCTGCGCGCTCGAGAGGCACGTGGTCGTGTCCGTCGAGTGCTTGTCCTTGAAGACGATCTCCTTCAGCGGATGGACCGAGCTCTGGTAGAGGCAACGGTTCGGCACGAGCCCCTGCGCGAGGACCGCAGACGGCTTCGGTCGGCTCACGGTCGTCACGCCGGCGTTGCCGACCGGCGGCGATTGGTTCCCCTGCCCGATGACGCGCGCCTGCGAGAACTGCCCCTTGTTCGTCTCCACGAGGTCGATGTCCCCGTAGAACACGTCGAAGTCTGGCGTCATGAGCCGCGTGCTCGAGGCGCCAACCGACCACGACCGGCCCTGCGTGTAGTTTGGGGCGACCAGCATGAGCCGGCCGTTCCCGTCGACACGCATCACGACCCCGAGGCGCGTGACGAGCTTGTTGACGAACGCCTGCTTGGACTCGCCCGCGGACGCCTTCGATGCGGACGCCTTCAGCGCAGAGAGCGGGAAGGGTAGAGCCTGACCTCCGGGGAGCGGCTGACCAGAGAGAGCCTCCACGTGGGCGACCGCGCTCGTCAGCGGCGGGTCGGTGAAGTACGGCGCCATCACCTTGAGCACGACGCGCTCGATGGGCACGCTGCTGTTCGCGTTGATCCCGTAGTCCGGGTCGACGTTCGCCTCGTGCGCCGTGCACAGGTAGGTCTCGCACTGGAGCTTGAAGGTGCGACCGCCCTTCGCGCCGAGCTTCGTCTTCCGTTCCTGGATCAGGTAGAGGCCCTGGCTCGCGCCGTTGATGAAGAACTGGATCGCCTCGCCCTTGACCAGGGTGCGGAACCAGGTCGACCACTGCGTGTCGGGCGGCGCGATCTCCACCTCGAGCGACCCGAGCGGCTCGAGCCACGCATCCTTGAGCGTGGCCGAGAGGAACGTGTTGATCGTGAGACCGCTCGCCACATGCTCGAGCCGGAGCTGCGCGCGCTGGTTGGCCATCGGTCAGCTCGCGTAGTACCGCAAAATGCTTCGGGCGGGGACCTGCGGGTCGGCCACGAATTGGCAGTTCAAGGCGATGATGTCCCCGAGGTCGTTGTTCGTCTGGCGCGCGAACGCGTCGAGCGTGATGGGCGCGGTGATCGCGCGCTGCGCCACCTTGCGGTTCGACGCCTGAACGCTCGTGGTCGCGAGGGACAGGTACGTCCTGAAGGCGAAGAGATCCGCCAGGGCCTCCCAGGTCGTCACGTCGTCGAGCAGGATGATCGCCTCGACCATGGCGTCCACATCGCCAAGGAGCGCGTTCAGCAAGCTGAGCACGCCGAAGTCGAAGGAGAACACGAGGCCGGAGATCGCCGACCAGATCGACGAGAGGCTCGGGAGCCCGAGAGAGGCGTTCGTCCCGTACTGCGCGGCGAACTGGTAGGCCGTCCGCTGCCCGAGCCCGACCGCAACCCCGAACTCGCCAGCGGACGCATCGGCCGCGGAGGCGAGCGCCGACGGGTTGCCCTGGAGGATCTCGAAGTATTGGTCGGTGGTCGGGTCCTCGTTCGTGAGCTCCCACGACACGCGCACCACGATGCCGGCAAGGGTCTCGTCGGAGACGAGCGCCGCGCCCTTGCACACGCGCGCGCGCACGCTCCCGACCAGGGGGTGGACGAAGTCGCCCGGCTTGCCGTCCAGGATCTGCGCCTTGAAAATCTCCCAGTAGCCAGGGAACCACGACGACGCGCCGTTCGGCGGCGCCTGGTTCAGGGTGTTGAGGAACCGCAGGTCGACTTCGAACGGCTTGTAGTCGACCCCCGTGAAGTCGTGGCCAGCGATGTCGACGTAGGGGTATTCGCGCTTCGGCAGGCGCGGCTCCCAGTCGAGCGGCACCTTCGAGTACGGCGGTAGCGGGAGCCCGCGCCACGATGCCTGCGAGAGCGCCCTGGCGGCTTGCGCAGGGCTGGTGCCCAGAGCGGAGGCGAGACCGGCCACGGTCAGGACCTCCGGCCTGGCGCGCCGGTAAGGGCGCTGCCGGACCCGGACTTGCTCTCGAGGTTTGCGACGACACGGCCGAAGGCGTCGACATGCGACCCGAAGAGCAGCGCCGCTGCCGCCTGCTTCTTCGCAGCCTCGTCCTCGGCGACCTGAGCCTTCACGTCGTTGACGAGGGTCTCCTGCGCGTTGGTCTGCGGCGTGGCGAGCGGGTGGAACAAGTCGCTGCCGCCCATCGCCCGCTCGTACGCAGATTCACCGGAGATTTTGTCTAGGTCGGTGTTGCCACCGAGCTCCGCATAACGCTTGACGAACTCCTCGCGCCCCATCGGGCCGGCGGCGGTCTTACCGACGCTGCCGGACATGGCGGCGGCGTCGGCGACATCGACCGCGCGCTCGAGTTCGCGCTTCTTCTTCATGTCCTCCGGCGTCCAGTTCATCTTGCCGGCCATCGTCGCTTTCCAGTCGGAGAGATTCTTCTGCGCCTTCTGGAGCTCCTCCATCTTGGTCGGCCCTTCGGGGTGGGCCATCTTCCAGATGTGCGCGCCGAGGGCGTCCAGCGCGTTGACGAACTCTCCCTTGCCGAGCTTCTCGCTGACGGTCACGAGTCCAGGCAAGATCGCGTTGGCGATCTTCTCCTTCAGGACTTCCTGGGCGGCGGTCCATCGCGCGCTGAGCGTCTTCTGAACCTCGGCGGCATCCTGGAGCGCGTCCTTGTAGTTGCCCTGCGCGGCGGAAAGCTCCTCGAACTTCGCCTTGACCGCCGCCTGGCCCGCCGCGGTTTTCTCGGCCGCCGTGCCTTTCGTCGCGCCGTACGCCTTGTTGAAGGCATTCAGCATGGGCTCCATGACGGCGAACGGTGAGCCGCGCCCACCGCCGCCGAACATCTTCCGGAGCTCGGCCATCATCGGCGCCGCGTTGTCGGCGAGCCCCTTGTCCTTGAACTTGTCGCGCGCCTTGCCGGCGAGGTCGGCAATGATCTCCTGAATGGGGCGCATCTGGGCCTGACCGCGCTCGTCTTGCGTCGTGCCGTAGATGTCGAGCCCGAGCCCGCCCTTCCCCTTCTTCTTGAGCTTCACGGCCTGCTGGCTGAGCTTCGACATGAACATGCCGACTGCTTGCCCCGCCTTCTCCGGGTCGCCGCCCTCGCCCGCTGAGACCATCAGCGCGTTCAGGCCCTTGGTGCCGAGCGTCTCGAGGCTGTAGCCGGCGCCCTTGATGCGCCCGGCCGCCATCGTGAACTGGCCCGCGGCCTGCTCGAACGTGACCCCGCCCTGCTTCGCGCGCGCGTTGATCGCGGCGAGCGCGTCGCCCATCTCCTCGGCCGACTTCGGCTTGAACTCGCGGAACACCTTGCCGGCGACCTTGCCGACCTCCTCCGCATCCTTGCCGAACGCCTGGCTCATCTTCGCGATGACGCCGGAGAACTCGCGGGCCTTGTCGAGATTGCCGGACGTCTGCCGGAATGCGCCGACGCCGGACGCGACATCCGAGGCGTTCATTCCTGGATTCGCAATGGCCGTGCGCTCGAACTCCCTGCGGAGCACGTTCGGGTCGACCATCGCCTCGCCGGGCCGGCGGGCGTCGATTGCGATCCTGCGCGATTGTCCCTGGAGCTTCATCGCGTCGCGCGCGGCGCCAGACACGAAGGACGTGACGCTGCTGAAGGTCGCCAGCCCTAGCCCGTTGGCGATGCCCTTGCCGACGCTGGCGAAGCTGTCGAGGATTTGCTTGTTCGCCCTGTCCCAGACCTTCTGGGTCTCCTTCGCGGCCTTCTCGTGCGCCTTCGCGATGTCAGACGCTTCTTTGGCGAGCGCCTTCGACGCCTTCTCGGCCGCTTTCTCGACGTCAGCCCAGGCCTTTTCCTCGACCTTCTTCGCCTGCTCGGCCGCCTTGATTTTCGCCTTCCAGAGGTCGTCCTCTTCCTTCAGGCGCTTGGCGTTCGCGCGCGTAGCCTCCTCGCCGAGGCTCTTGATGACGCTGCTGACGTCATCGTCCCCGAGGCGGGAGAACTTCCACTGGATTTCCTTCTCTACGTCGGCCACGGCTCACGTCCCGCCGAGCGCCGCAAGCGCCGCGTCGATCTTGTCCACCGCGGCGTCGCCGACCTCAACCGTCCTCGAGAACCCACGCTTCTCGACGTAGCTGGCGTACTCCGCGCGCGCGCCCCAGGTCACCGAGACGTCGGTCCCGCTCGAGAACTGCCCGCCGCTCGTGCGCGCCTGGGAACTCGAGGCGTCGTCTGCGTAGGTGCTCGCGTCGAGCGCGCCGGTGCGCGACTTGTACGCCGCCGACGAGAGCGCCTCCTGCGTGGCCTCGTCGAGGCAGTCCTTCATCACCGCCTCAACGTTCTCCGGCGTGAACTGCGAGACGACGTCGTCGACGATGCTCTCGTCGCCAGCCTCGGCGGCGACCGCGCGCATCGCCGCGGCGAGATCCTCCACGCCCGACACGGTGAACGTGTAGAGGATCGCCCCCATAGCTCAGACCTAGGCGCCCTGATCCTCGGGGGCTTTGGCGACAGAGGCGCGCGTCTCCGCCAGGTCCTTTTCGAGCTCCGCGACGCGCGCATCGAGCTCGTCACGTTCCTGGAGAGCTGCCTCCGCGCACTTCCGGTCGCGTACGGCCATGTCGGCGGTCACGACCCAGCCGGCAATGATCTCGCTCCGGTCGTACCCAGCGAGCACAATGTCTGGGGTCTGGCCACCGGCGCAAAGCGCGGGCAGGAGTTCCTCGATCCGCTCCGCCGTCATCGGCGGGATGTCGCGGAACTTGTCGCGCGTTGCCTGGTAGAGCGCATAAAGCTGCCCCCACTGGTCCGACCGAAGGGTCATTCGCATCCAGCGAGGATCCGGGAAGCAGTGCCCGTACATGTCGACGGTACCGTCCTCGGCCACGGTGTGGCAGGCACGCCAGAGCGCCTCCATGATCTCGGCGGACAGGCGAATCCGGTCGTCCGCGCGCACGTCGGGCTCGCCCGCCGCCGACTTCTTCGCGAGGTCGGCCCGGTACTGGGCAGCCAGGCACAGGATGTCATCGTCATCCGCCGGAGTCGGCAGGAAGATGGCGATCTTCATCACCTCCGCGCCGGGCGCGCGGAAGAAGCCGGTCACCGGCCAGACCTCGAAGTCGCGCGGCTGGTCCTTCACCAGCTGAGCGAGCGGGGAGAGCTTCTCTTCGGTCACTTCACGCCCATCGCTTTCCGTGCGGCCTCGAAGCACAGCACATGGCCATCGAGCAGCTCGTCGGGAGGCATCGACCAGTAGCGCTCCGGGCGGGTCACCCAAGCAATCTTGGTCGGAAGAACCAGCGGGTCTCCGCAGTACGCCAACCGCTCCGCCACCCGCTCGTTCGATGGATGGACCGCTCCCTCCACCAAAACCTTTCGCCAGGCTCTCGTGTCACTCCGACCGAACGTCGGACAGATGAGGTTGACCGCTTCAACCCAGGCTCCCAGCAAGGCCAGGAGAACCCTCGCGCTCAGACGGCCGAGTTCATCGCCGGACGTGGCGAGCCGCCCTCCTCGTGTCCACAGCGTAGCCGCCATCCAGGACCTGACGGTCCGAGACAGCTCCACCATGGGAACATCGGGGAGAGCCGCGTCGTCGCGCAGCGCCTCAAACACGGCGCCTGGCACGGCGCGTACGAACAACTCGATGTCCGGCAGCCCCGCGATCCTGTGGACCAGCGCGCGCTCCGGAACCTTCGCCATCAGAAATCGAAACAGCCGCTCGGGCGGCACGTCCTTCGGCGGACCGATCGCGGTCACGCACTACCTCACTGGAACGGCGACGGGTCACCCTCGAGCGAGATGGTGATGTCGGTGATCGCCCCGTCCTTCGTCGTCATCTTCGGCCCGGTCTTGATGTGGCACTGCCCACTCGCCTGCTGCCCGTTCGACCACTTGATGATCCGGTACTGGAGGATCTCGTTGTTCAGGAACGAGAGCTCCGGGTCGAACCCCTGATTCAGCCACTGGAAGTCGACGTGCTCCGTCAGGTCGATCATGCGGGTCGTGCTCCCGCCGGCGACACCCATGTAGTCGCGCACCATGCTCCGGAGCGTCTCGCGCTTGCCGTCGAGGTTGGTCTCGAGCGAGACCGCGTTCGCACGGAGCCCTCCCCCGCCCTGCGCGGGGGAGTAGAGCTCCAGGAAGAGGTTTTCACCGAGTCCCGCGATTCCGCTCATGCGATGCTCCTCAGCTCGCATGGCGCGAGCGTCGTCAGTCTTGGTGTCTCTTCAGGTACTCGGCCGCAGCCGCGACGAGCGCGGTGTCATCGTTCAGGTAGCCGATGCCCTGCTTGGGCATAATCTCACTGAGGATCCGAGGTCTCCTGGAGGACCGTTTGATCGAACAGGTTGTGGCGTGCGGCGCGGAGGCCGACATTGAGCGCCCATCCGCCTTGCGGCAGAAGCACGCACGATGTCGCCGCCTGCATCTGCGCGAGGTAGGTCACGTCGAGGATGGGCATGCCGTCCTCGTAGGGGCCGCACATCTGCCCGATCAGGGTGTTCGCGAGGGACTCGACCGTGCGCGGGTAGACCTGGCCAGGGAGCGGCTTGACGCCGCTCTTCGGGTTCGCCGCGACGTTGCCGCGGTTGAGCTTCTGCGCGAGGCAGGCCGCGTCGAACGCCGCCCAGAAGTCGAGCATGACGAACGGGATGTGGCCCTCGCGCGCGCGGGCGTCGAAGGTCGTCGTCGGGCCGCCCGGCGGCAGCCACGAGTAGCTCGTGATGTCGCGCCGGATGAAGGCCGCGTTGGAGCTGTTCCACATGACGTCGCAGCACCCGCCGTTGAGGAGGGTGAGCTCGTCCGCCAGCGCCCACTTGTTCGCGAGGTTGAACGGGACCGGGAACGAGCAGATGGTGTCCGCGTTCGGGTCGGTCGTGTAGCTGCGGAAGTTGAAGGCCGAGTAGACGCTGCGCTCGGAGGAGACGATCCCGCCGTAGTGGGCAGCGTTCATGACCGGGTGCCAGTCGGACCCGGAGAACGGGACGATCTTCCCGAACACGTTGTTGACCGCGGCGTTCTGGGCCACCGATGCGGCCGTCGACGACGAGGTTGACCCGCCCGACGACCCGCCCGTGGTCGGGTACTGGTAGACGTCGACCGCGGCGATGAAGGCCTGACCCTTGCCGTTCTGAGGGCTGAGGCTCGAGGTGATGTAGGCGCTGTACTGGCCGATGCCGCCATCGGACGAGTTGACGCTGCCGGTGTTGCAGTAGAGCTGCCCGCCCGTCGTGCCAGATGCCGCCGACGAGATGATGTGGAGCGTGTGCGCGCCGCTCTTGTCGAGCGCGTTGTACGCGTTGACCACGGAGTCCTGGCCGGCGCCGACCGTGAGCGCGCCGTTGGTGATGGTCGTCGCGTTCGTCGGGTCGTCGTAGGTGAAGCGCACGTTCGCGAGCCAGTAGGCCGACCGCACGCCGCCCTGGTAGGTCGTGAGCGTGATCGAGTTCGACCCGCCCGAAGCTGCGCCGTTGTGCTCGGCCGTGTCCCAGCCGGGCACCTTGGCGACGATGCTCCCCGACGTGAACTGCACGCCCTTCGGGGTCGCGCCCGCGGTGTTCGTGGCCCAGGTCATGCCGCCGTTGGCGTTGACCGTGTAGTTGCCGCCCGCGCCGTTCGTGAAGGTCGAGACCATCAGGGCGCCGAGCTGCGCCGCGGTGACCGCCGCCACGTTCGGGACGTTGCCCGTGCCCGCGGTAAACGCGCCCACGGCGATCCCGAGGCTGGTCAGGATGTAGGCGGTGCCGGCGACCACCGCGCCAGTCGCGCCGCTGCCGAGCTGGTTCGAGGTGAGCAGCGTCTGGCCCGAGCTGTTCGAAGCGACGCCGCCCGAGATGCCGCCCGGAAGGCCCGAGTTGATCTTCAGGAAGTAGGCCGCCTGGGTCGCCTCCGAGCCTGCGAAGGTAATGACCGTCTGCACGCCGCCGAAGGACAGCGTGAGCGTGCCGCCGGCGCCGCCCGCGTAGGTCGCGCCGGTGCCGAGGAGGGTCGCGCCCGTCGCCGAGATCGTGAGGGTCTGGTTCGCGTTCTCGTCGATCTTGCAAACGAGGGTGTCGCCGTTGACGAGCGCGACGGGGAAGGTGCCGGCGTTCGAGGTCTCGGACCCGAAGGTCGCCGCGCTGGTGCTCGCCGCCGAGAACGGACAGTCCGGGTCCGCGTTGATCGCGTTGACCGCGTTCGTGACCTGCGTCGACGGCGTATCGCCGGCGGCGACGACGACGCCCATGCGGCTCTTGTTCGGGATGCCGATCTGGCAGAAGTCGATGTAGAGGTCGCACCCGACGCTCGCGTTGCCGCTGAACGTCCAGGCCCTCGTCGACGTCGTCGAGCCGCCGGCCTGCGCCATCGCGCACCCGGTGACCTGGGTGTTCGGGTCGACCGCACGGAACGCGCGATAGGCCCACGCCATCTCGCTGCGGTTGCCGAACCGGGTGTTGCAGTCCGTCTGGCTCCTGATCGGCGCGCCCACGGTCTCGACGACCTCGGTGCCGCTCGCGAGCATGTTCGCGACGATGGCGACCGACCACGTCGTGCCGTTCGCGAGGGTCGAGCCCTGCGCGGGCTGGAGAAGCCTCGAGCTGTATGGAAGTGGCCAGCTGACGGGCGGGAACTGAGCCATGGATCAGGCCTCCTCGACCGCAGCGGGCGCCGCGTCGTCTTCGTCTTCGGGGGATGCGACAGGATCGGGCGTCGCGGTGGGCGCCGCGGGCTTTTCCTGCGAGGCGAGCCATTGCTTCAGCCCACCGACGAGCTCGTGCTGCGGGTCCTGCCCGTCGGGCGTGGTTGGCAGCACGAAGACCGTGTGCCCCTTGCCGTGCGAGTGCTCCGCGACGAGCCCGCTCGAGACCAGGTGATGAGCGCTCTTCTGCGCCACCTCGGGCTTGAGGCCGAGCCCGACGAGCGCGTGCGCGGTCTGGTGGACCAGCGCGGCCTTCGTCTTCGACTGCTCGAGCTTGTCGAAGGCGACCGCCGCCGCCTCGGAGTCGATGGCTTCGACCTCGGCGTGAATCCGGAGGGTCGTGTTCGCCGCCGAGCGGTAGTGCTCGTGGTCGAGGACGATCTGCTCGGCCAATTCGTATCGCGCGGCGCGGTGCGTGTCCTGCGGCGCCTGACGTCCGCGCACAGGGTCGGGCCGCGGCCTCGCGGCGCGGACTCCGACGTACCGCACGCGCGGCCGGTCCGATGTGGCGAGGTGCGCATCGAGCACGAGGTGCGGATGACCGCCGGGCCCCATCAAGAGCGCTGACACGAGCAAGAACTTCGGCATGGTCTCTCCTCAGAGCATCGTGTGTGCGTCGCGCTTGCCCCAGTTGACGCCATCGAACCAGAGCTTGGCGTAGGCGGCGGTGCTCACCGGGAGCGTGCAGAGCGTCCCGCCGGCGCCGCCGCCGTTCAGGATGGCCACCGTGTAGGCGCCGAGGTCGAGCCTAGTGAACTCGATCACCGAGCCGCGCGGGATGATGTTCCCGTCCTTGTTGTTCGGGTCGAGCGTGATGGACAGCCCGCCCGTCAGGGTCGCCGCAGGCAGGACCAGCCAAGGGCCGCTGTAGATCCCGAGCGTGTACGCGCCGCTCGTCGCGAAGCCGTTGGCGGCGGTGAGGTCGAGCCCGCGGTCATCCTCCGGAACCATGAGCCATGCGCCGCCGCCGCTCTGCGGGTTGCTCGGGATGATCGTCGACCAGCCGTCGTCCGTGATGCTCGTCGACCCGGGCTGGTAGACAAACAGCCCGGCGGGCTTGCCCCCGAGCACGCGCGCGAAGGTCTGCACGAATGGCGCGGGCGCGCCGCGCAGCGCCGCGATGCTCGGATAGATGCCGGCCGCGAGGGTCATCGTTCAGCAGCCGTCGAAGTCGGAGCAGCTCTCCGCCGACGCCATGCAGGTCATCACCTCGAGCGGGATGGCCGACGCGATCGCCGTGCATCGGTCGGTGCACGACGGCGGCGCCGGGGTCACCGCGCACCCGAGCTCCGCCACGCGCGCGCAGACGTCCGCGCAGGTTGGCGCGTCCTCGACGACCGCGCCGCATCCGGCCAGCGCGATCGCGAGGAGCAGGAGGCTAGGTGTCGTCGGCATAGGGTCCTGCTGGCACCACTTCGTTGAGCACGGTGAGCGGCCCGCGCGGGTCGGTGTCGTCGACCACGTTGATCCCGAGCTGGAGGTCGGCCGGCTGCTCGCTCGGCAGGTTCGTCGGGAGCTGGATCCCCTCCTGCGCGGTCATCGTGATGACCACCGCCGGGAACCCCCTCGTGATCGGCTGGTCCGCCGGTCCGCCCGGCGAGACGATCGGCCCGATGAGCAGGTACTCGCTCTTCGTGATCCAGATCCCGTCCTTCGCGAGCCCGAGGAGCACCGCGATCGATGAGTCCGCCTGCACGTTCGGGTGATGCCCGATCGACATCGCGCGTTGGAGGCTCGCGTCGACCTGGGTGTAGATCCCGTAGCGGTCCGTCCACGTCCCCGGCAAGAGCAGGCTGTTCCAGACCCAGGCGACCTTCACCTGGGTCTCGCGGATGTCGAGGAGCGTGCTGAAGCTCCCCGGCTTCGACCCGTCGCGCCAGAGAAAGAGCGCCGGCACCTTGGGGACGCCCGCGCTGATCGGTCCGAGGTACGCCCACGTCGTCGCCCCCGACACCTGCGTGTTCGTCTGAAGGCTCGGCGCCGTGCCGCTGGCTCCGGTCTCGCCGCCCTCGGTGCAGAGGACGAGGCTCGCGCCGAGCGTCGCGATCGTCCCGGTCAGGAAGTTGGTGAGCGGCGCCCAGACGGGCAGTCCGGCGGTCGCCTTGCCGTCCTGCTTGCCGCGCAGGAACATCGCATGCGGCCGCGCGAATGGGTTCCAGTAGAAGACGTTCCCCGGCGTGACGGCCATCGCGCCGGTCATGCCGTTGATGTTCTGGAGCTTCGGGTTGAGGTCCTGGTTCAGCCAGACCTGAAACCAGCTCGCCAGCCCCTCGAGCAGCGGGTCGCCGATCGCGGAGTCGGTCGCTCCCGGCGCGAGCGGGTACTGGACCAGGCCAACCGCTGCGTCCGGACTCGGCATCAGAGCTCCCCGTTCTCGACGATGATGACGCCGCGGTTACGGAGACCCTGCTCGGTGCCTGCCCAGACGGTCGCCGTCCCTTTGGCTAGGCGCTCCTGTCCGGGCGTGCGCGGGACCTTCGGTTCAGAGAGCCAGCACACGAGGTCGCACGGGGCGCCTTCGGGATGGCTTGCGAGCCACTTCCGGAGCGCGCGCACGGCGGCGACCCCTTCGACGATCCACGGGCCAGGGATGGAGAACCATCGCGCGACCTCCTCCGAATCCTCCGACCAGGGCAGGACACCGATGAGCTCGTCGGTGTGGCGCACCTCGCGCGCGCGGATGCGGTGCGCCACCTTGCCGGCGAGGGTCGTCTTGCCGGTCTTCGGGCCGCCACAGATGACGATCCGTGGGCCCATCGGTCAAAACGGAACTGCGCGATCCACGGCGATGAGGTGGAGCGTGTAGTGCATGGGCCGGTGGAACTCGACCCCGCGCGCGCTGAGCGCGTAGTTCCGAGGGCCCTGGGGCCAGCCGAGCACGTACAGGTACTCAAGGCCCGGGGAGTCGAGCGGGTTCAGCTGGTCGGGCGTGAAGCCTCCCAGCTGTGTCACGCCATCGGCCGCGTAATACGCGGGCGTGATCAGGTCGATGGTGACCTCCGGGTCGCCGCTCGTTCCGATCACCTTCGGGTTCTGAAGGCCGCTCCCCGGGAAGACATCCCCGATCGGCAGGCTCGCGTTCGGCGTTGGCGTCCCGGTTCCGATGTCGTTGCGGCCGTCGGCCGCGGTCCAGACCCAGCTCGTGAGCGTGACCGAGACCTGGTTCATCCCGAGGAACCCCGCTGTCGCCCGCACCAGCGACAGCGCGGGGAGCAGCGGGGGGGTCGCGAGACCAGACGAGCCGGCCATGGGACGCTCAGGTCATGACGCGGACGAGCGGGTCCGGCGCGGCGCTCAGGATGTGCGCGTTGATGCACGCCTGGAGGTTGCTCGCGAGGGTCTCGCTCGTCCCGAGGCTCGACGCGGCCGCCGCGCTCGAGGTGTTCGAGTTGTCGTTCTGCACGTGGCACGCCGTCGCCGACTGGAGCTGCGTGAGGTGCGCGTTCAGCGCGGTCTGAAGCGCGTTGAGCAACGCGTTCGCCTGCGTCTGCGTGGCGGGCTGCGTGACGGTCGCCACCGGCGTGAAGGCGCCGACCGCGAGGCCGAGGCTCGCGAGCACGTCCGAGTTGCCGGACACGATGACCGCCGGCGTGCCGGTCGGGTTGGTCGCGACCAGCAGGGTCTGGCCACCCGAGTTGAGCGCGAGGCCGATCGGCATCGGCCCGCGCGACGGGATCGCGGAGGTCGCGAGCTGCGGGACCTCCGCGTTGTTGAGCACCGCGAGGAAGGCCGCCTGCGTGGCCTCGGTGCCGGCGAACGTGAAGGTCACGTTGGGCTGCCCACCGCCGAAGTTCACGACGAGCTGGTGGCCCGCGGTGACCGCGGCGTAGGTCGCGCCCGTGCCGAGCACGCTCGAGGGCAGCGGCGTGCCGGCCGCCGGCGCGAGGAGCGGCGCGAGCGACCAGTATTGGATCGCGCTGTTGTTGGTCGTGTCGGCGACCGCATGCGCGCCGCCCGGCGACACGGCGAGGCCCACGTTCGGTGCATCCGCCATGTGCGTGAGCAGGACCGCGCGGATCTGCTCCGCCAGCGCGACGACCTGCACGAGCGTCGTCGGCGCGGCCGCGCTGATCTGGAGCGCCGGCACGACGACCGGGGTCTCCCAGTTGACCTCGCTCGGGAAGATGCCCGGCGTCTGGTCGAAGTGGAAGTAGCCCGCGACACCCGTCTGGAGCACGACGCCTGCGGTGCCCGGGTTGCCGACGGAGCCGGTGCCGACCTTCGCGCCGCCGGGCCCGCCCGCCGCGGTCACCGAGCCGGTGCCCGAGCGCGTGCGGCTCACCGTGATGGCCACGCCGCCGCCGCCGCCGCCACCACCGCCGGCGTCGTGCGAGGTGCTGAAGCCGGGGCCACCAGTGCCGCCGTTGGCGTACATGCCGCCGTAGTTGATGAGGTTCCAGGCCGCGATGATGAGCACCCCGCCCCCGCCCCCGCCGCCGCCACCGCCCGCGTCCGCGTTGTCGCCCGCGCCGCCGCCTCCGCCAGAGCCGCCGGCGAACGGCGACCATGCGCTGGTGCCGAAGCAGCCGCCCATGACGAGGTTGAAGAGGTGGCGCGCGCCGCCCTTGGTCGCGACGAGCGCGGCCCAGGTGCCCGCAGCACCGCCGGCGTTCGTCGCCGCGCCGCCCGCGCCGCCGACCCCGGTGCCACCGGGGAAGCCGGAGGTCTGGTTGGTGCCACCGGCCCCCACGTTGTTGCCCGAGCCGCCCGCGCCGCCCGCCGTGCCCTGCGCGGTCGAGCCCGCCGCCGAGATGGCACCTGCGGCGCCGCCGGTACCGGCCGTGCCGACGAGGCCCGCGTTGCCGACGTTGTGGATGACCGCCCAGGCCGTCACGACCTGGTTCGTGAGCAGCGTGCCGACCGGCGAGCCGGAGAGCATCGTGCACCCGGTGAAGCTCGTGCCGCCGCCGCCGCCGCCGGTGTATAGGAACACGCACTGGACGCCGCCGATGACGACCATCGCCGCGCCCGCGGTCGGGAAGCCCGTCGTGCTGCCGACGTTGATGGTGCTCTGCGGGAGCGCCTGGTTGTTCGACCCCGACGCGATCGCCGTCGTCGCCGCGGTCGCCAGCCCGTTCTGGATCTGGGTCGCCCCGAAGAGCTTGAACCCGGCCATGTTCAACACGACGCCGGGGTTGACCTGGAGGGTCGACCAGTTGAGGTCCCTCGTCGCCGTGTAGATGCCGTTCGTCGGCGCCAGCGACAGGCTCGAGGCTCCGGTGACCGTCGACGTGCCGTCCATCGTGGCCGCGCCGTCGGAGCCGTCGGCGAAGAGCCCGCTCGAGGTGTCACCGCGCGCGTCGGTGCGCTGCTTGGCGTTGTAGGCCGCGACGAGCGCGAAGAACGCCGAAGAGTTGTTCCTGACGAAGAGGGCCATGTCTGTTGCTCCGTGGTGGGGGGAGAGGGCGGCTCGAGCGCCGCTCGTTGATCGAGGTCAGCTTGCGGTCTGCCGCATACCGGGGAAGGCCCCCGCACTTGGGTCGTACTTCGGCACGCCGAAGCAGTCGGCGCGCACCGGCATGTTGAGCGCCTGCGAAAGCACCTGGACGTACTGCTTGCCGCGCCGGATCCTAGTGATGAGGCCGCGGTAGACGTCGATCTGCTTCGCGTCGTCCGCAGCCCCAAGCTCGGCGACCGGCTGGAACGTGTCCATCCCCGCGAAGATCGCGTCGAGCGCGGTGATGTACTGGATGACGAGCGCTTCGGTCGCGCCCGCGTCAGGGAGGTTGTCGAGCGCCTGGAACTGCCCCTCGAGCACCGGGTCGGTCTGCGAGTAGAGCAGCGAGTAGCCGAGGTACCGGCGAACCGATGCCTTCTGGGCAAAGCTCAGGGACATCGGCTACTCCTCGGCGCGGGTCAGGTGTCCGGGGGCGCGACCTCGTCCTCGGCTTCGGAGTCAGGTGTCTCGGCGACGGCTACGCTCGCTGCGGAGCGCCGCCTGCGCCTTTTGGGGCTACAGGCGCCTCGAGCTTGAGGTCGGCCGACGGAGGCACGGCGCTCGCCGACGCGGGCGCCGCGGCGAGCTTCGCCTCGAGCTCCGCGATCCTGGAGCGAAGGCTCTCGCTCTCGTCGACCGGCTTCGGTGCCGCCGCGGCCGCCGCCTTCTTCTCGAGCTCCGCGTTCTGCGCCACGAGCTTGTCGACCCGGTGGTTGAGCTCGGCCAGCTTGTCGAGGTTCACCGCCTCGCCGACGATCCCAGCGGTCGCGAACGCTCGCTCCTTGTCGCCGCCCTGCGCCGCGCGCACGATGCTCGCCATCACCGACGCCGTGATGGGCAGGCCGTCCTGCCCGACCTTCTTGAGCATCGGCCCCATGCCGCCGATGACGTTCCCGAGCCGGTCGGTCGTGTGGATCGCCTGGTCCCACGCCGACGGCAGGGTCTTCCGCTCCCCGGGCTCGAACTCCACCCAGGTGAAGGCCATGTGCCGCTTCCCTGGACCGACGAACATGCGCAGCCGCGCCTTCTCGGTCGGGTGATCGTTCAGCCAGGTCGTGGTCTTCGTCGGGTCGAAGTCGATGGTGCTCACGGATGCCTCGTTGTTCTGTGCGAGCGCCTCGGACTTGAGGCGCCGGCCGCGGGCATCTTCGCCCATTGCGGCGCCCGCCTGGAAGTGTTGTTTCGTCGGGCGCGCGATCATGCGACCTGCGCGCCCTCTGCCTGCGCCGCCGCCGCCTCGCGCCGCCGCGCCTCGAAGGCGCGAGACCGGCACCGCGCCGAGCACTTGTCGGCGCCAGCCCTCGACGGCTTTGGTGTGCCATCCCTAGAGGGATGGCACACTTTAGCCCTCACGTTTCGCTCAAATCGAGCGCGTACCCGTTTGCGTTCGGGTGGTCGACCTTGAGCTGCGTGCGCACGAAGATGTTGACGGGGTACGCGTCGCCGGTCTTCGGGAGGATTTCGACGCGCAGGGAGAGCGCGACCTGCTGTTGCTGGTCTTCGGCGCCGAGGCCGTTGCCGGCGAAGCCCTGCGTGTCGGAGCCGAGGATGTCGAACATCTCGGGGATGGCGCGGGGGAGCGACACGAGCTCGATGGTGTCGCTGTTGATCATCGCGAGGTGGCCTGCGGGGCAGGAGATGTCCGGCTCGACGGGGATGTTGTTCCAGAGGAGCTTCTGGGTGCCCATGGCGAGCTGGTCGGGCATGGCGCCCTGGGTCTGCACGCGCTGGAGCGGCGTGAAGAGCGAGGCGTACTTCCGCTGGATGCCGTACGAGCAGAGGATGCGGTTCGGCTCGCGACCGGAGGCGATGAGGATGTTGTTCCACATCTGGCGGAGGAGGTCGTCCGTCAGGGGGCGGGGGGTGCCGTTGTTGCCGAGGACGTTGCCGGCCCAGCTGGGGTAGGTGCCGCGGGAGATGCCGGCGTAGGAGCCGGTGAGCTCGAGGGCGCCGCCGAAGATGCCGACGAGGTTCTGGTTGCCGTTCCCGTCGGTGCCGGTGCCGGTGTAGAAGTCGTCGTTGAGCAGCTTGATCAGGCGGGTGATGGCGCCGCCGATCTTGGCGTCGAACAGCTTCATGATGATGTCCGGGCTGCCCGCGGACGTCGCGGCGGCGTCGACCGCGAGGCCTTCGATCTTGGTCGGGGCGCGGTAGTTGGCCCACGAGAGGGTCGCCGGGACTTCGGGGTCGGTCGTGAACTCCGTCGAGGCGACGTCGGAACCGGGGGCGAAGGCCGCCGCCGGAGTTTCCGACGTGGGGAACTGCGCATCCCAGGGGACGTTCTTGCCGAAGCCCTCCGTGATCCGCACGCCCGAGAGCGCCTGGACTCGGCGGTTCCACTGGAACCGCAGCTGGCGATCGAACAGCTGGCTGAGGGCCGCGGACAGGACTGCGAGGGTCTCGACATTGCTCATGGTGTCTCTCCGACCTCACCCGGCCGGCGCGGATCAGTTCCGGCCGAGGATGAGCTTTGCGATGCCGCCCGTGACTGCTGCTCGCAGGGGATCGGCGTTACCTTTGTTCGTGGCGGCTTGGCTTGCGGCCCGGGCGCGAGCCGGACCGCCCCCGCTGCCGCCGGGGTTCTTCGCGGGGAGGAAAATCTGCGCTTCGTCCGACTTCGCCCACTCCTTGAGTCCTTCGAGGAGCGGAACCTCTTCGCCATCTTCCTTGACGAAGACGATGGCGGTGCCCTTGCCGTTGTCCTCGTACCGGAGGCGCCCCTCCGACTTGAGGTACGTCATGGCGACCTTGGCGCGGTCGGCGGCGACGCCGACGTCCTTGCCCGTGAGCGACTGCGTGACCTTGGTCACGAGCTGCTCGGCGCGTTGCTGCTCTTGTGCGAGCTCGCGCAGCTTCTTCTCGTTGTCCGCGTCGCTCTTCAGCTTGCCCGCGGTCTTCTCGGCTGCTTCGAGCTTTCGCTTCAGCTCCGCGAGCGCGGGATGCTTGTCGATGAGCTCGGCGAGGTCGGTGGCCGCGAGGCCGGTGCCGCTGGTGCCGCCACCTGCGGTTCCGCCGGCGCCAGCTGCGGCGCCTTGCGTTCCTGCGGACGCACCACCGCCAGCGAGCGCGCGGAGACGCTGGTCGATGGTCTGCGCGACCCCGCCCATCTTCTCCTCGAACATCTGGGTGACGCGACCGAGGAGCGCCTCCTCGCGCTGCTCGAGCTCCGCTCTGCGTGCGGTCTCTCGCTGCTCGCGAGCCTTCTCGCGGGCCTTTGCCGACTGGGACTCACGGTCGCTCCAGGCCTTGTTGAAGACCTTGCCGATCGTGCTCTCGAGATCCTTCAGCCCGATGGGCTTGTTGTCGTTGTCGTCCTTGGTGCCTGCGGCGTTTTGGGTGCCGTCGCCCTGTCCGTTTTCGGTGCTCACGATGCCTCGGCCAACCGCGACGGGTACGCGGTTGCGAAGTGCGACGCTGAGGGTGCGTCGCTACCCTGTCCGGGTAGGTCCCGGGTGCCCTCCGGCCGTACTGCTGAACCTCCGCGCGGCCGGCGCTCGGTGGAGGCTTTCGCCCGACCCCTGCCGAGGTCGGAGAATCTGTCGGGCTAGTTGCCCTGGTCGGCGGTGCGCTCGCTCACGGGCGCTTCGTCCTGCTTCGACGGCCCGCGGTTCTGCTGCGCGTGCATGTCCTTCCACGGGCCCTTCTTGCTGGGGACCGCGGCGACGTACGCCATGCCCATGGTCCGGCCCGCCTTCTCGAGCGCCAGGTAGCGGTGGTGGCCATCCTCGAGCGCCTTCATGTCGCCCGGCGGTTGCACGAGCACGAGCGGCTTCACCTTGCCGCCGTCGTTGAGGACGTCGACGAACTTCTGGACGCGCTCCGGCTCCTGCGTCGCGGTCCACTTGTCGCGGCCGCTCGAGTCGATGTCGGCGAGCGGCACGACGACCGGGCCTTCCCAGTCCACGTGGAGGACCCAGTCGATCGCCTCGGACGGGAAGTCCTCCGCGAGCTGCTCGTAGACCTGCTGGGCGAGGTTCTCCTCGAGCGGCAGGCCGGCGCCGACCTTCCACGCCCACTTCTGGATGCCGCTCTGCACGGTCATCACGTCGTTCGCCGCAGCCTGCATGCCGAGGCCGAGCAGGGTCGAGATGGCCTGCTCCGCGTACGCCAGGACGACCGAGCTGCGGTCGAGCACGAGCCAGGCGATCTCGGGGCCGTCTGCCACTCCCTTGGGGAACGGCTCGAGCCGGGTGCCGTCGGCGAGCTCCTCGACCGTGCCGCTCGACTCGCCGCCGAGCTGCTCCACGAGCTCGGTCAGGACGTCCGTGTACTCGACGAGGGCGATGGCGTACTCACCGAGGAGCCGATGCAGGGCGTGCGCCTTGTCACCGCGGCATCGGTGATGCGAAACGTAGACGAGGCTCTGAAGCGTCTGGACATCGATGCTCACGGCATCGATCGCATCGACCGCGGCGCGGCGGATGTCGTCGGTGAAGTGCTTGACCGGGGACCGTCGTAGGCGCCTGGGCGCGTCGTCGTCGGCCATGGGTCAGGTTCCGGTCTTGGCGGGGGCGCGGCCGCGCGCGGGAGGCGGCGGGGGCGGGGCGGCCGGTGCGGGTGCGGCCGCGGGCGGCTGCCGCTTGGCGGCGAGAATCGCGGCGCGTCCCTTCGGGGACGGCATCGGCTTCGGCGGAAGCGCCGGCGGGCGACCCGGTCGCGGCACGAGCGCGGGGGGCGGCGGCTTGCCAGGTCGGGCGCCTAGCTTCGGCGGGAAGGGCGAGGCGCCAGGCGCGCCGGGCTGCTCCTCCTGCTGGCCCTGTTCTCCGGGC
>Ga0181522_10000427_pt1 | contig 31857 bp, 30 predicted proteins | sample PEATcosm2014_Bin_27_FD_121103 | JGI IMG/M metagenome (GOLD analysis project Ga0181522, IMG submission 121103) | Peatland microbial communities from MTU Mesocosm Facility, Houghton, MI, USA - PEATcosm2014_Bin05_10_metaG | ecosystem: Environmental > Terrestrial > Soil > Wetlands > Peat | place...
CGCCGCCAAGAGAGGAGCCGGGCGCGAACAGCAGTCGCAGTTCCTCCTCGGTGTCTTTCTCTTCCATCACATGTTCGGCCGCGGAAAGCAGTTTCGGGAGCTCGATCAACGGGGGGATGCGCTTGACGCCCTCCTCCCGCAGAAAGGGCCTGCCTTCTTTTTCCGCAAAGCGCAGTGCACCCTGACGGGCATCGTCGTCCACCAGCAGCAGGAAGTCGATTTCCTGGAGCGTACGCGGCGCCCCGCCCTCGCGCTCCGCGCGCCTGCGTTCCATGCGGCGCATGAGCGCACGCCCCCAACGGTCGGGCGCGGAGTCGCCGATGGCGCCGAACATGGGCGTATCTGGCGCAGTGTGAAACGGGCCCGGTCCAACCTGCAGGGCAGGCTCCAGAGAGAATCGCGCGGGATTTTCCAGCCATGTCCTGTCGTATTCGAAGGTGGCACTTTCCTTGTTCTTGCGCGTACGGGCCCACAGACGCCCCATCAGGTGGGGGACGCCGTCGAGATCCACGTATACGAGAGCCTCTCTGTCCATCAGTTGTCTTTCGTGCGTTTCGGTTTGCGCGCCACGCGAATGCGCTGAGGCAGGTTTTCTTCTTCGAGCTGTAGGCCCACGGGATCGTTTTTCGGCGCGGCGAGATCGCCCAGCCGGTCCGCCATGCCCAACACAAAAAGGACCGTGGCGTATATCCCGATCGCGACGCCGGAATCGCCCTTTTCAATCTTGACGAGGGTCGTGCGGCTGATCGAGGCGCGCTGCGCCGCGATGGCCGCGGGGATGCGCCGCCGCCGCCGGGCGTCACGGATGTCGCGGCCGAGCTTGCGCAGGGCATGCCTTACCGGGAGTGGCATTATGACGGATGATCGGCTGGTCCTCATATTTAATGTCCAGAATAACGGTCACTAACTCGTTTAACATACATTATTATGAACGTTAAGTCAATCTCGTCTACTCTTGGCTGGTACCTTGGAAAACCGCCGCGCAGGTACCCGAGACCTGCGCGGCCTAACCCGTGAACGCGACAGCGTGCATCCCAGCTGATGTCAGAACGTTCGGGTTTTCACAACCGGCAAATACAGGAAGGCCCAGCTAATTCGAAGCAGTACCGGCAAGTTCCTTCGACGTTCCGATGTTTCTCGTCCGCAGGCTCCGCGGCAGTTTAGAACATTCGACGGGCGAGGATATCGAAACCCACTTCGCCACAGTTGCCCGCGTCCGCCTGCCTAAATATGCCTTGACACGTATATGCGCTGTAAGGTATATACAGAGGAAATGGAATCCGTCTTCGAAATCATTGCGGAGCCGAACCGCCGCGCGATATTGAGCGTCCTTGTCTTGTCCCAACAGTCGGTGGGAGAGATCGAACGTCAACTTCGTATGCCGCAGCCGACTGTGTCAAAGCACTTGCGAGTGCTGCGAGACGCCGGTTTCGTAGAATCCACGGTGGACGCACAGCGCCGTCTCTACCGTCTAAAGCCTGAACCACTTCAGGAGGTGGATGCCTGGCTGGATCAGTTCCGCAGGTTCTGGTCCTCACACGTGGATGCCCTCGAACGGCACCTCGACCGTATGGATGAGCCAACAGCACCGAAAAGCAAAAGCAAAAGCAAGACCACGCGGCCCAAGCCGCGATCATGACAAAGGAGAAACGAAATGAAGATCAAAGTGACCAGCATATACGTGGACGACCAGGCCAAGGCCCTGAGCTTCTATACCGACGTACTGGGCTTTGCCAAGAAAACCGATTTCACTCAGGGCCCTTATCGCTGGCTGACCGTGGCCTCGGTCGAGGAACCGGACGGCACGGAACTGCAGCTGGCGCCGAACAACAACCCCGCGGCCAAAGCGTATCAGCAGTCGATCTTTCAACAGGGCCAGCCCGCAGCCATGTTCTACACCGACGACGTCAAGGGCGATTACGAGCGGATCAAGGCCCGCGGCGCCGAGTTTACGATGCCGCCCACTGATGTGACCGGCTCGACCATTGCGATGCTGAAGGACACTTGCGGCAACGTCATTCAGCTCACCCAGTTGGCACGCCGGTCACGGTAAGGAAAAGACCATGTTCGATCGTGCGCAGTACAGACCGGGTCCGGCCAGAGGGGCGCAGATACGAAGGGACCGGGGGGAAAACGGCGAAGAAAAGTGGACGCTCGTTCTCGTCAGAGAACTGCGCCACTCACCGGAAAAAGTCTGGCAGGCGCTTACCGACCCGGCGCATCTGCGCGAGTGGGCTCCCTTCGACGCCGATGGAAACCTGGGCGCGGTTGGAAGCAGGGTGAAGCTCACCACGGTGGGGGCGCCCGCTTCGCGCGTTACCGAAACAACCGTGACGCGAGCCGACGCTCCCGAGGTGCTCGAATACAAGTGGGGAGGTTTCGATATGCGCTGGCAACTGGAAGCCTTTGGTGGCGGCACGCGCCTGACGCTGTGGACCAATATCGGTCACCGCTTCATCGCAATGGGCGCCGCCGGGTGGCACATTTGCTTCGATGTTCTCGATCACCTCCTGAGCGAAACTCCCATTGGACGCATCGTCGGCCCCAAGGCGATGAAGCTCGGCTGGCAGCAGTTGCACGCGGAGTACGCCAAGCAGTTCGGTATTGAAACGCCCAACTGGCCGCCTGAGGCCAAAGCAGAATAAATGACGGGGTATCGCCGACAAAGGGAGGGTAAATTGATTATGACAGAAGCCGCCAAACGTTCGATTTTTCGCTGGGTTCACATCATCTGTGGCATTCCGATACTCGGTTACATTTATGATTCGCCTTCGGATACTCACAACTACGCCCCCAGTGTTAGGTATGTCTTTCTTCCTGTACTGCTCTTTTCGGGGCTTTGGATGTGGAAAGGCCATGCCCTTCGGCGACTTATTCGAAGAGATCGGCCGAACGCTGCAGCGAAGCTTCTAGCGTAATCCCGGAGGAACGATCGTGAAATGGATCAGGGCGAATCACGGGAGATTGCGTTGCAATGCGAGGACTGCCACGACGAAGTCTTCGCGATGCGAGACAGCCGATAGGCAGCCCAATGACGTCTCGTTCGGAACTTTTCACGACGCGAATGTGCTCAGGTTTCCTCAGAGATGCATATGACATCGCGCAGCGAGGAGAAAAGCAGATGAGCAAGGCGATAGAGAACCTGGAAGCTGCACAACGGAAGGCGATGGCAATCAGACCCAAGGTGGCAGGCTTTCCTTATTTAGCTGAGACCCTTCGCCAAGCAGGAGTCACCCGCAACATCTGGAGCTTGCCATCGGCTCAAAGCCTGTTCATCACCAACGAAGGATCGGTGGTCGCGCAGAGCACTCCGCTTGTGTCCGGCACCGTGGACGTGCCACCGTTTGATCGCGAAGCTCTGATCGCAGCCCTGCGAACCGACCAGGCTGGCGACAGCACTTTCCCTGAGTTCCTGGCTGCCTCTTGGCGTGCGGGCGTCATTCGGTACGACGTTGATTTCATCGCTCGTACCGTCTCGTACTACGGCTCAAATGGTGAGGAATACGTCGAGGGATACCCCGCCGTCGAGGTGGAATAAGATAGGTGGAATAAGTGGGCATCATGTTTTTTTGGATCTGCCCCGACGAAGCAGAAAACGAGACATCGCTTCAGAGCGACTTTGGAACCGAAGGATTTTGTGACGTGGTCATCTCTACCAGCGCAGAGGCTCTGCTTAGCCTGGTCTCTGGCAAGGGGAACGGTCATCATGTCGTCGATTTCGAGATCGTTATCGGACATCTTGTTGTCAGAGAGACCGCTGCTGTAGGGTTGATCGATCATATTTCCACTCGAGCATACGACTTGCGGGCAACCCTGCGTCGTCGCAGATACAAAACCACTGCCATCACCAGCGCGATCAGGATCACACCTGCAAAAACGGACAAAGCTATAAGAATGCGCATCGGATCCATCAGTACGAACTTGCCGCTCCTGGTGTAAAAGCCGTTGAAGCTCGTGATGGCTGCCGGCAGCGCAAGCAAATCGTCTTTCGTCATCTGCAGCACCTGTTCGTTGGGGTGATATTGGGATTCCCACGGAAACGTCTCCCCATCGGCGTCGAGTTCGATGTGCCCGCCCAGGACGAAGCTGATCGGGCGGTCCCTGAGGAAGGCAGTTGCCCTTTGTGCGCTGGCAAGATAGGCGCTCGAATCGCTGACCAGAAGGCGCGCCGGCATCAGGAAGTCGCCCGAAAAAAATAGCCCCGTATTTCGGTCGTAAAACGAAACCTCCGTCTCGTTGTGGCCTGGCGTCGGGATCACGTCGACCATTCGATCGCCGAGGTTGATCTGAGCCAGACCGTTCGGCCAATCGGTGAAGTTGTAGAAGTGGCGAACGCTGTCGATATCAAATCCGACCACCTGCACGTTGGACAAATGCGGGAACTGCTCATCGCCGGCGCGATGGTCAAGGTGCCGGTGCGTATGGACGACAAGCAGGGCCGTCTTTCGAGGTCCATCGGCGGGAAGCAATTGCATCACCGTGCTCGCCAGGGGCATCAGCTTCGGATCGGCAACGTCGCCGCTGTCGATCAGCAGAGCCTTCGTCGATCCAACGAGGAGGTAGATGAATGGTGCCTCGAAAGTGGCACAAAGATTCTCCCGAAGGATGAATGTCCGCGGATTATATGCGTGCACCTGTATGGGCGGTTGCACGACGGCCTTGCAGTCTTGTGATCCACCATTCCAGTGAACATCCATCGATCCGGGCACGAGTTGAGACCGGGCAAGCGAGGCTTCGAGGAGCGTCCCAAGAGCCAGCAGGACGTGGAGTGTGTGTCGCAGGCAGGTCGTGTATCCAATCGGAATAGCAGGGACTGCATGATTTTTGGTTGCCATAGGCTATCCGGGAAGTGGCCGAGATCCATTTTCACAGAGACAGTTCGAAACCCGTGGTGGACATTGCTCTATTTCAAGACCTCGCTGGCATCGAAGTCTCGCCCAGGTAATCAATAATCAATTTCGGAACGACAAGGCCGAAGCTCATTGCCAGAATGATTGCGAGTGCGGTCGCACCGTCGGCGATTGTCGCACCTATGAGCTCCAACGTCGTATGCGATCCTTCAGCCAGTTGTGCAAGCCCGCTCGCCATCCTGAATAGGAAGACGCCCGGAATCATTGAAACGACGGAAGCGAAGCCGATGGCCGCGAACGGCATGTGACAACGGCGCGCGACTGGAGTGAGGATCAGCGCGACAACGAGACAAGCGACCAAAGCTCCGATCGCAGGGCTCGAGCCGAGCACAGCCAGCAACCACCACCTCAGAGCGTGCGCCAGCATGCCGACCGCCACCGGCCAGGCGAACATGTGCAGGGGTGTCGAAAAGAAGACGCTGTAAGCGGCGACAGCGATACCAGCGGCGATCGTATCGAGCCACAGCGGCACGGCCCTGCTGGCCTGATCTACCGGCAGGGAAACACCCAGCAGAGTAAGTCCGAGCAGTAGCCCGGCCGAGATCGCGATAACGATGAGTCCGGCGAAGGCTATGCGGGCAGCGCCGAGACTGATACGGCCATTGACGAGATCCAATGCGCCATTGAGCACAGGGGGTCCGGGCACCAGGACCATGCAGGGGCAGACTGCGACCAGGCGCAGTGACGAGCTCAACTGGTATCGAACCGCCAGCGCCCCAATAACGCCGGCGAGAAAGGCCGCGCCGAATGGTTGCAGGAAGACGTTTGCGCTCAAGTGCCCCAGGCCGCGACGAAGAACGGCGCCCGCCGCCGCGCTCGAGAATATGAGAGCCGCCGCGCGTAAATGATGGACACCGAAAATCACCGCTAATGCCACGGCACCCGCCGCCGCGGCGAGGGTGAACAGCGAAGTCGGAACGAGAGGCGCTTGTGAGGTTGCTCGGATCTTCTCCTTTGCGGCGGCGGGCGCAAGTCGACCGGCGCGGACGTCCCCAATTATGAGCATCGTAGAAGCCACGCGACTCATGGCCACGCCGGTCGGATCGGCCGCAACTGCGGCGATCAGCCTGGTGCGGCTGGCGCAGTCTTCTGCCTTAAGTTGCAGCTCCCCCCAGCGCGGAATGATTTCAGCGCGCATTCCGAGGCTGTGACCGAAGCGCTCGGCCGAAGCCAAAACCTGGTCGGTAGATTGACCGTTCACGTATTGAACCCGGGCAGCAGCGAGAACAAGGTCGGCACGGTCTTCGAAGGTCATGGCATCGGTATTCCAACCCTGATCCATAAAGCAGCTTCAGGCGGATCCGCTAGGAAATGAGTATCCGCGCCTTCCTTGAAGACCACGTAAGCCTGCTTCCATGGCTCGTCGTTGACCAAACGCCATTTGTGGCCGGAGCCGCTATGGTCCTCTGCTACCAGTACCTCACCCGGATAGATCGTGAACGCCTCGCCGCCACGTTGATCACGAAAACGGTACCCGTTTCACCGCGGAACACGTCGAGGTTGGTGATGTCGAGGCCGATGTCTTGCCGGGCGATTGGTGAGTCGAGGTGATGGGACATGGTACCCTCGCTTTGTGACTTCGAAATAGGATCGTGTTGCGCCTTGCATCCGGGATGACGCCACGCGAACGTACTGAAATGTTCCGAATTATACAGCGATCAGGAGGCCCAGGCGAACGACGAAACATCGAGTACATCGGGTACCGGTCCGTGACCAGGTGCCGGTATTACCGCGGATGCGCGATCCGAAACGGCGGCCAGTAAGGCCGCGTTTTGCGGTGCATTGAAATTCGCAGGTGTCTGATTCGAGTGAAAAGCCGGAACTCTCCGCCGATGATCCGCCACCGAATTGAAAGCGCTCAAACAGGAGCTTACGAACGACTTGAGCATTGGCCGCCATTGATCTCCACTGCCCAAATCGAGACCTTGCCGCTATTGCCCGATAGACCAACTGACCAACTGAAATGAAAGAGAATATTCCTATCGCTAGCTCAGAACACTCCTGATCGAACCTCTGATATGTCAATCTGGACGGGTTGTGCCGAAACGGGTCCGGTACGGCTCGGGCCCATTTGCGTCAGATCTGCGCTTGGGACGCCGACGATTTCCTTTATGTCCGCTCATCGACCGCAAGCCTTCGATTGCGCTCGGTCATCATGAAGGACGGTCAACGATTGCTCTGCTGCGATCATCTCGAACAGGACGGCGAAGGGCTTGATCGAATGGCGTGCGAGCATGGCCTCGAGGCAGAAGAACTCAGCCAGATTCATCCAGATCTGCAGGCATGGAAAAAGATGGGTGGCTTTCGGGCGCCGTTAGTCCTGGCGAGCGCGGCTCTTCGCGGTTTACACCTTCGCCGCGGGGAGATGTCTCGGATCATCAGCAGACGATGCGGCATCTCTTCTCACTGCGCGCTCCGCTTCGGAGACGGCTGCAAACCTCCGAACAGCTCGAAGAGGAATGGGGTCGACATGATTCCGCCTATCCAGAACTTACGAGTCCTCGAGACTTTCACCTGCAGACGACGCTAATGGCCCGGTGAAATTGCATTAATCTCGGTTAGCACCCGGCGCTTAACGCCGTCAGGCAGGGGAGCAAAATTGAGGCTGGGGGCCATCCTCTGGCCTTCGGTTTCGGCCCATTTCAGAAATGCCACCAATTCGCGAGTCTTGGCTGGATCCGGAGGGTTCTGGTAGACAAGCAGCCAGGTGACGCCCGCAATGGGGTAGGAGCTCGGGCCCGGCGCGTTCACGATGGAGAGGCGGAAGTCGGCCGGGATGGTTGCGGTTGCCAGTGCAGCGGTGATGGAGTCGGTCGAGGCTTTGATGTAGTTGCCGGCGGCATTCCTGATTTTCGCATACGTCAATTGGTTCTGAATGGCGTACAACAATTCGACGTAACCGATTGCGCCCGGGGTTTTCTTGATGTATGTCGACACCCCTTCGTTGCCGCTCATGCCGACGCCGGTAGGCCAGTTCGCGGAGAGATATCGACCCACTTTGAGTTTCCACTTAGGACTGACGCTCGACAGGTAATCCGTGAAGATATAACTGGTGCCGGAACTGTCGCTGCGATGAACCACGGTGATGTCTTCCTCGGGCATCCTGCTTGCGGGATTTTGTTGGGCAATGGCGGGGTCATTCCAGTGAGTAATCTGGCCGAGATAGATCGCGGCCAGGGTCGGGCCATCGAGGCGAAGATCGGTGACCCCATGCAGGTTGAAAGTAATGACATCGGCGCCGCCTACGGTCGGGATGTGGAGTATCTTGCCGGGGGCGTTGGCCATGGCCTCATTGCTCATGGGAGCATCGGTGGCAGCGAAATCGACGGCCTGGGCTAAGATGAGTTTTTGCCCCTGGCCGGAGCCCACGCCGTCGAATTTGAATTGCACCCTGGGATCGATCTTTTTGTACACGCCAAACCACTTGTCATAGAGCGGGGAGGGAAACGTGGCGCCTGCTCCGTTGAGTGTAACCTGCGCGACAGCCCGGCTTACTCCCGAGGAAAAGACTACGATCGCAAGGGCGAGGAGGAATGTTCTGCGGTTCACGGGTTGATCTCCACCTAGAAGTACCGGAAATAATAAAAAGCGAATACCCCCAGCGTGATCACGGGGTAAGTGATTCGCGCGGCCAGGTCGAAGCGTTGCGCCATTTGCGTATTTTTTCGGACGTGCAACTTCTCGGTAATCAAGCCGGCGATCACGCAGTACAGGCACAATCCAAAGAAGGCATAAAAACCATACTCAATCGCGGTGGTGTAGCCCACGTCTGTGAGTTGGGTGTTGATGGCGGTCAGCAAGACCGCGCTGGCCAGCATGGCGCTGATGGCGACCATGAGCCGCTCCTTGGTCAAACTGACCGGGAAGTAGAGGGTGACGTAGACCACGAGCACCAGGAGCAGCAGGGGCAGAAGGGTTTTTACCAGGAATACCAGGGTCTTGCGCTTGACGCCAACCACGACGTTGAAACCGGAGAACTCGGTTTCATAATTGCCGTGGAAGGCTCCGGGCTGTCCGCGCGTGGAAAGGGAGGTCAGAGTATCGGATTCGTGGCGAATTTGGGTGAAGTCCCAGTTGGCGAGCGGGCGGAGTTGGGAGAGTCCGCCTTCCGAGCGCGGCAGCCTGAGACCGAAGGTATCGATGGCGTAAATGACCTGCTCGCGGGTCATACGTGGATTGGTGAGGCGGATGACCAGCGACTGCGAATCGAAGGGATAATCGTGGAAGTCGTAAGTGGTGCGGAAATCTCCGCGCACCCGGTAGAGACTGTAGTGCAGACCGTTGATCTGCTGCTGAAGTAATGGAACCTTGGGTTCATAGGGCGATTTCTCGGTGGCGGAATTCAGGTCTACGTCGCGCACCGCGTCATCTCCGGCGTAACGGAACCAGAGGTAGAAATCAGCGCTGAAGGTGCCTTTGCTCGTTTCGACGCGGCTGATTTGATTGATATCGATGCCGGTGTAGACCACGCGCTGCAGCCAGTAGAAGGTCTGGCGGATGCGTATCACCTGGCCGCCCGCCAGTTCGCGGTCGAGGTCGATAAGTTCGGGATTGGGGACCGCCTCGAGTTGGATGGGGGCGGAAACGAAGTGGTCTTCCACGCAGCGGCCAATCCTTACCGCCTGCGGCAGCGATCGGGTTTCATCAAAAAAGAGCGGGCCGGTCAAGCCCGGGAGAGCGTGCGCCGCATTGTCCTGGGCACCGAGCCAATTTCTGATTCGTTGGCGGTCGTCATCCCGGCTCTGGCGGGTCAGTTTGACACCACCCTGGCGCAACGCCTCGGCAAGCAGGAGCGCGGCTTCGTAATGTTTGGCGGAACGCTCGTCGGCGGGACTGTGGTAGGCGCGATAAAAGCGGTCCCCGAAGGCCAGGGCGCGTTCCGAGGAACTGTCGTAGATGATCGGCGATGCGATGTACGTGTTGTTGGTGAAGAAACCGGGCTCGAGTTTCTCCTCCGCTTCGCCCAGGAACTGTTTGGGAAAATCGTTGCCCAACGCGCTGCCTCCCAGAATCACCGGGTTGACGCCGCTGCGGCGGAGGCGGGTGAGGGCGTCCCGGGCCGAACTGTAGGGGGAGATGGCGAGAATCACGATGTCTCCCTCCCCATTCGCGATATCGTCGGAGACCCGTTGGATTATGGCGGCGTGAGCTTGATCGCTGCCTTGCGGATTCCACGCCCAATGTTGATCGAGTCGGCCTCCCTGCTCGGCATATTCATCGTCGAAGGCGGCGGCGAGCGACTTGCCATAGGCTTCGTCGCTGTAGAGGACGCTGGCCCGATTGGCACCGAGAACTTTCCTCGCATACGCGGCCATGGTGTGACCCTGCGACGAGGTGTCGATGGTGAGGCGGAAATAGTATGGATTCTCGGCGGTCACGCCGGGAGCGCTGGCGTTGGCGGTGATGGCGGGGATGTGGGCCGCCTTGTAAATCTGGCCGGCTGCTAGGGAGGTCGCGCTGGTAAAGTGGCCGATTACGGCGACGGCCGGGCTGGCGGCGATCTCCTTCGCCCGCTCGACGGCGACTTCGGGCTTGCCCTGGTCGTCATAAGCAATGACCTGGAGGGGATGACCCTGGACTCCGCCTTGCTTGTTGACTTCGTCGAAGCAGAGGCGGACCGCGTCGAGGATAAGCTCACCTTGCTGGTGCTGCGGCCCGCTCAGAGGCATGACGACAGCGATATTGACAGGGGACGGCGGCTGGTGCGTGAGGCGGTGGATCGCCAGTGCGGCGAGCAGCAAAGTCACGGGCACGGCGGTCAAGGCCAGCATGCGAAGTTGATTCCGCCGCCGGTCCCGACTTGGCTCGGGAAGGGGCGAGACATTTCCGGGAGTCATGGCATTCCGTTATAGGAGAAAATTGATGGCGATGTCTGCAAAAATCTGTGAACGGCGACCGCGGTCAGTGTACGCGGAATGGAGACCAGCGTCGAAGGCCAATCGGGAAACAACGGCCGGGTGTAACCTGAGCACAAAGGCAGATCAATCGGCTATCGAGTTCGTCGTTCGATCCCAGGTTGCGGCGTAACTCAGCGGCTGGCCGTCTCCAGCACGGACCGGCTGTCCCGCACCACCTCCAGTCCGAGCTGCAGAATCGTCCGAAAAGAATCGAACGATTCCTCGGAAAGCCGGTCGGAGTTCAAATCGGCCACGGCAGCGGTTAAAATGCCCAGCAATTCGCCCCGGATCTCCTCCAGCGCGGCCCGGGGATTTCGCTTCCCTCGCCGCATTCATCAAAACTACGGCCCGGTTACTGTAATCGTCCGCGACCCCTTTCTGCCGCCTTTCGAGCCATGCCCTCAACTCCCAAATCCACGACAAAACTATCGCGAGCACCGTGATCAGCAGGCCAATGTAATCGGCGTCGGCCTGGATGAACGAGGGCTTGTTTTTCTCGTAAAACTTCAAAGCTCCGGGATGCAGCGCGGGGCCAAGCTGGACCTGCTCCTCGGGCCGCCGTGCCTGTGCCAGCAGCAGGCGCACCTCGGCTGATTGCTCCGGAATTTCGCGCGCCACTTCCTGGCGGTCGTCGATCAGGGCTTCCGTAATGACCCGGACCGTCTCATCATCCACCTTGGAAGCTGCCAGCAGGGTGCGATGGACCGCGACGCTCGGCAGATCTTCGGCCGGCACCGCAGGGTTCCCCCGGTATGCCCCGGCGGGAATCAGCGCGGGTTCGAATGCCGGATAGGCGATCTTCATGGCAGCCGCATGTTCGCACCCGGAAGAGGGCGTCCCCACGACCATCCGCGAAGGCTTCGTCCGCGGAGGTATCGGTGTTGCCAACGAATCGGAAATCGGATTCCTGCAGACCAAAATGGCCGGCCACCCGAAGAAACGATTGAAATTGGCCGCCATAACGCGGCAGCGCGATGGTTTGGCCGCGCAGGCCGGAAAAGCTTTCCACCGGTGATTCCTGCCGCACCAGCAGCTGAAACGTGTCGTCGTACAACACGGCCATAATCCGCGCGGACGGACCCGTCATCACGTCCGCCTGTGCGACCGCCAGCGCAGCGCGGCCCTCGTCGAGAAGCCTGACGCTTTCGACCGTCCCGCCGGTTTCGAGAAGCGTGATCCTGATTCTACTGTTGTGACGCTCGACGACCTTCTTGAGCGCGGCGCAAACGATGTAGCCTTCGCCGGTCGACGAACCGGCAGCCAGGGTGAGGCTTTGGACCTTCGACCGCTTATACGCCAGCGTCGAGACAAAGCCTATGAGACAAAGGCTGAAAACTACCAGCCCGAATTCCCACGCCCGGTTGAGATTCAGCTTGTCCAGTTTCAATTCGCCGTCCCGATTTCCGCCAGTATACAGACCGATTGCGACAATTCAATCCCGAAGTCAGAAATGTTTGGCTCCGGAAGACGAGTTTCGAACCCTGCTGCACCGGACCGCGATTCCAACAAGAACGGCAGAGCGGTTAGAGCGGCGAAGAAGCTCAGTTTTTGGCAAGGTCGCCGCGGTTCCACCTCCACCGCACGAGGGCATGAAACAACGCGGCTGCGTCGGCGTAGCGATTCGACTGGGCTTGGACGGGATTCATCACGCCCGCTGATAGGCTTGCTCCGCACTCAAGAGCACGAGTAGTTGGCGTAGCCGGATTCGAGCTGTTTCCTGGTCAAGCCGAGGGTAACGGTGGCGGCCTCGTTTCGCGGCGGCTGCGGCCTTGGTCTGGCGCTTGGCGCACACGATCTCACCGGGATCGAGGTTCGCGGCTGCAAGGGCCTCGACCGTGGATTGCGCTTCCACTAAAACTAAAACTAACGATGACGTTCGGCGGGAAACAAGATAGCGGGTTCAAGTCCATCTCCCGCACGGACGCCCTTTCCGGCTTGAAAGGTCGTGGTAATCGCCCAATTTGGCGGCTACCCGACCAGGGAAGCAGCTCATCATGCGACAATCTTCTGAAGACGTCAAATTGCTGTTTTCAAGTCGGCGTTGCACCGTGGAGTACGATGCCCACTACTTCAAAACGTTTGGAGCCCCGGTGGCCTGCGATGCTTGCTCTGCTTGCCGTGGGAGGATTGCGCCTTTCTCTGCCGGAATCCCTGTCAGCGGGCCCCGACTGGTTGATCATCGTCGTCGTCGGAGTGCTTCTGATTCCCACAGCGTGGGCACGCCAGCGAGGTAAAGACAGCCTCAATAAGTTTTTGGGTTACCTGCTGAGTTCCATCGTGACTGTCGACATGATCTGGTCGCTTGGACTGCTGGTCGCGGCTCTACCCGCGCATCGACAGTCTCCGAAGGATCTGTTGCGTTCCGCAGTTGCCTTATGGATTACAAACATCCTCGTCTTCGCCTCGTGGTACTGGCGTTTGGATGCGGGTGGCCCGCGCGAGCGGGAGTTGCGCGGCGTACATACGGATGGAGCATTCCTTTTTCCCCAGATGACCCTCGATCAGCAAGCCAAGCGCGAGATGGGAGAGCAATGCTGGAGTCCAGGTTTTGTGGATTACCTTTTTCTCGCGTTCAATACCAGTACCGCGTTTTCACCAACCGACTGTCCCGTCTTGTCAACATGGGCCAAACTACTGATGATGGTTCAAGCGCTCATTTCGTTGACCACGGTGGCTCTGTTGGCAGCTCGCGCAGTAAACATTCTTTAGCTTTAGCGCTCTCGGTAAAGATTCAAGCTGCCGACTCCACATCTTCGTGGCACTCCGCATGCACAATTTCTTCGCAAACCCCGGCGAGCCAGTACGCGACATGATTGCCGCCATTGTCCCCGGCCCGTCGGTTCGTTATCTCCAGGACAATACTCCAACGCTCGCGTTCGATGGTCACTGATAGAACATCCAAGTCGCAGCCATTTGAAACCTGGGCGGCAAGCTTTGAGAGAGGCTTCCTCATGCCAGAAGTTGCCGGAATAGCGGAGGTCCCAGTTTATTTCTTTTTCAGACGCCACCCGATCGTGAGCGGGTCGCGACCTTTGCCGGGGCTAATGAGTCCGCGCCGTTCCATCGCCTTGATGGTATTTCGATTGGCAGACAGTGGGCGTATTTCCTGATTATCTTTCAACCGCACGAGAACCGGGTTGCCACCGAGCGAATCCGTTTCAAGCTGGTATCCGTCTTGAATGTGCGACAGCAGGTCTTGTTCAGCCTCGGTGAGTTTCAGCGTGAGACCAGCAGCTTTCTTTTTCGCCATGCTTCGTTCTTCGCGTCCACTCGCCGGAGGGTTAGCTCTCCGTTCCACCCAGTTGGATCACCGGGGACTCGTCTCGACAACCGATGCCATACTGACGCCAGAGCCGAAACCACGGGCTGTTCGCCAGCTTCTCATCGTGCCTTCGATTCACAGCCAAGAGGTCACTCGCCGTCAGTGGTCTCGGATCCGGCACGGTGAGGATGTGCTCGAGCCACTCGATTTCGGCAATGATCCGTTCGGCGTCCATTCGTACCAATATCTAACAGAAAGGCAGGGAGGTCAATTTCGAGCGGCGACTCCGAAGGCCGTGTCTTTAAGGCACGTCTGACGCAACTCCACGCAACCTTAAAGATCTTTGCCGTATTTCATGCCTTCGCGGATGATAATGGCGTAGTTCGAACGGTGAAGGAGTTCACCGCTAACCGCTGATCCCACCTGCTATCGGGACAGACAATGACTCCTGACGGGGATTCTGTCGGAGTCGTTCCGGCCCGATCCCTTACAAGACATCTGGAGTTGACGCATGGAGAATATGTGGGCGTTGGCATCGCTTTGGGTGGGGCTGGCTCTCGTTGCCACCCTGCTTGCGATCTGACTGAAAATCGCCACCGCTCTGTCAGAGATAGTCGTCGGCACCGTCGCCCAGCTGGTTATCGGCGCTTTCTTGATTCGAGGAGGACTGACGGGGAGCAAAGGCAGGCCGGATTTCCGATTTCAGCCCTCTTTGGACTCAAGCACGGGATCATTGACCAATCCGAGTATTCGTTCCTGGTCGCCACCGTGATCGGCAGTGCTGTTATCCCGACGTTGATTGCCAACCCGTTCGTCATGCCGAAACACCCATTACGGAGGCGAGAAGATCAGGAAGTCCCGACGCGCGTTGCCGCGCCCTCATCAACTCCCCCAGACTGATGCTATGACGGCGCCGCTCATTTCCGATTTGCACGGCAACGTCGAGCCGTTTCCGCGTTGCCAGGCGGATACGACGAACTCCGGATTCCAGGCGAGAGTTCCGCAAAAATTTCATGGGGCGAAGGTGCAGCTTCATCCTGCGCCGACTGATTGACTTTTAGGAGATGCGAATCACATAATCGGTGTTGTTGGGTGTTGGAGTTCACCCTTAACCGCCCCGCCTCGCTTCGTGGGGAAGATGACTCCTACCAGAGGATTCTCTCGGCGGGAGCCTGTGACTTCGCAGTCCTCTCATCGGGAAAATCCCCAGTTTCGTCATGCTTAGGAGTGGCAGCGGATTTGTGTCCGTGCTGCACGGAAAGGTCGGAACGGTGGGAAAGTTCTTAATCGTAGGAATCGGCGGATTCATGGGTTCAGTACTCCGCTTCTGGTTGGCAACGTATATCGGACAACGAATGGGAACTCGGTTCCCCTATGGAACATTTCTGATCAATGTCACTGGTTCCTTCATGGTTGGCTTTGTCATGACGCTATTGACAGAGAAGACTCATCTCGGTCCCAACTGGCGTTACCTCATTCCCATCGGCTTCATTGGCGGCTACACAACTTTCTCAACGTTCGAATACGAAACCCTCAGAGCAATTCAGGACGGTCAATTCACCATCGGCACGCTCAACGTTGTACTCAGCGTGCTGGTCGGCTTTCTTATGGTATGGACGGGCGCGATGGTGGGAAAGACGGTCGCATGAGGCCGGCAAGCCCATCGAAATTCGGGGCGTGTCCGAGAGGCTCGGAATTGTCCAATCCGGGGCAAGTGTTTTCAAAGTCTTCTGTGGCCTGGTTGCGATGGTTCTCGGGACGTGTCGCGGAGTTCCTGATGGCGCAGCGTGGGATTGGTGCATAGGAGGGTTTTGTGCTGAAAGCGGGAGCAGCGAAGAAGGTCTGCATCTATGTCGGGGAGGACCAGCAGTACCACAGGCACACCGCATACGCAGCGATTCTCGATTTCCTCTTCTACAGGGGAGTGTCGGGCGCGACGATCCTGAGGGGGATCGCTGGGTTCGGAGCAGATCATCACATTCACACCACAAGGCTGGTCGAGCTTGCTGAGAATCTGCCCGTTAAAGTCGAGTTCGTCGAAACCGCCGAACGAGTCGAAGAACTGCTGCCGAAATTGCAGGAACTCGCCGGGACCGGACTGATCGAGATTCAGGACACCACGGTGGTCAAGCCCGCCGAGACCTCAAAACGACAGCCGGAACCGAAGGTTGTTCAACCGCTCAAAAGCGAGGGCAAGGCGAAATTGATGCGCATTTTTTTCGGCGAGAACGACAAATGGCACGGCAAACCCTTGCATGAGGCTCTGGTTGAGGCATTACGCGCCAATGATATTGCGGGGGTGACGGTGTACCGGGGCATTCTCGGATACGGTGCGAATCGCAGAATCCACGAAGATAAGACGCTTGCGTTATCGCACGACCGCCCGATCATGATGGCCGCGATCGACACCGAAGCGAAGCTCAACGCGTTTACTCCGATCCTGGACCAGATGTTGCAACAAGGTCTGGTGGTTCTGTCCGACGTCGATGTCATCAAGTACTCGCACGACTACACGGGAACGGATCGACGGCAGGAGGTACGCCAGTGAAACTCGAAGGCAAGGCAAAGATGCTCCGTATTCATTTTGGGGAGGACGACAAGTGGCAGGGGAAACCTCTCTACCGCGCAATCGTGGAAAAATGCCGTGAACTCGATATCGCCGGTGCGACGGTGTACCGGGGGATCGAAGGATATGGAGCCAGCACGCTCATCCATCGTCCCCACCTGCTTTCATTCTCCTCCGACGCCCCGATCATGGTCTCGGTTGTGGACACAGACGAAAAGATCAGGACGCTGATCCCGACGCTCGATCAGATGGTTGGTGAGGGGCTTATCGCCATCTCGGATGTCGAAGTGATCAGGTACGTTCACCAGGAGGGTGTCAGGTCGTAAGGGTGATGACCGTCCGACCAGGGCCGCCATCCTACCTTATCCTTTGCCATTTCGCTCCTGATTCCTGGCACGGCTATCGCTTCCGCATCAAAAAATCAGCTTCAGCGCGAACTGCGTTCCTCTTGGGCCTCCACCGCCGAGAAACGGATTGCCGATGCCTACATCGCCGGTGGCGGCCAGGGGCAGGAACGACGTGCCGGTGGCTGGGTTCGTGATGAGTCCTCGGCCGCTGGCGTCGAGTTCGTTGGTCGCCGGATCGGTGATGAAATCCGGAAGATTGGGATTGGCGAAATTGGGGTGGTTGAAAATATTGAAGAAGTCGACGTTGAACTGAAGATTCACGCGCTCGGTCAGAGGCGTTCTTTTGAAGATACTGAAATTGAGTTCCTTGAAGGACGGCCCGCGCAAGCTGTTTCGACCCATATCGCCAAAATGGCGGGTGCCAGCCAGGCAGTTGCTGTCGCCAGAGCCGGCGACGGCTATCGTGTTGCCAAACGTGCAAGGCACCTGGAAGCTGTGGAGGTCGACGCTGAATGGCCCGCTGCCGTAGGTGATGGGACCGACGACATCGGGACGGTCGAAGCCTTCTCCTGATCCCGAGTAGTCGCCTTCGAAATAGTAGTTGAGCTGGAAGGGTTGACCATCCTGCAGGTTCAGCACTCCATTGATACCCCAACCGTTCTTCAGCCTCGCGAGACTTCCGCTGCTCTTTGGAAGTTCATAGCCAAAATTCCAGGTGAAGCGGCGACGAATATCGAAGTTGGAATTGCCATGCTCCAGTTCGGGCTCGAGACTGTTGTTCGGTTGCGAGGCATTGGGGATGAAGTCCTCGCTGTCACTGGCATTGTCGAGGGAGTGGGACCAGGCGAAATTTACAGCTGATGTGACGCCGCGCCAGCTATTCATTCGCAAACTGGTCTGCAAGGCGTGGTAGTTGGAGTTCGCCGACGATTCTTCCTGGTTTATATAAAAGTAGTTGCTGTAAGTACGGGGGACGCTGGAGTCGTTGTCGAATCCGGCGATGGGACAGTTTGGTGGAACGACTCCGACTCCGGAACATCCGCCGCCCGGTGCGGTTGAGGTGTCGTAGGCTGTGATCTGCGCCTGGCTCGGCTGGTTGATGTCGCGAAAGCGGAATAGCTTCGTGCCGAGAGCGCCGACGTATCCCACCTGAAGCACCGCCTTGCCGAGTTGCCGTTCAACGTTGAGATTGAAGTTCTGGGTATAGGGTGTGCGGAGATTCTGCTCGGTGCCGAAGAAGTCCCCCAGGGGCGAAAGACCGGAGTAGACGGGCGTGCCCGGGGCGAGCGGAGCCAGATTCGCACTTGCCGAGCCGATCGCTCCGAGACCAAAACCGGTATAGGCGGGTCCGGGACAGAAGGCGCAATTGAAGGGGTCGTGGCCAAGGAAGATATCCTGCGCGAAGGCATCGTAGAACAGGCCCCAGGCGCCGCGGATAACGGTCCGTCCCTTGCCGGTCACGTCGTAAGCGAAACCGAAGCGGGGCGCAAAATTGTGCGGATCCTTGTTATAAAGCCGACCGGCGGGAACGACGGCGTCGCTCGCTCGATCGAAGCGGTAAAAGAGGTTGTTCTTCTCGCCGACGACGCCGAAGTAATCCCAGCGTACGCCGTAGTTTAAAGTCAGGCGCGGGGTCCAGCGAAAGCTGTCCTGCACGTAGAGTCCGTGGCTATTTTCATAGGAATGCCGTCTGCTGTCGCCTTGAGTTATATCGCCGTCATCGGGAGTGCCCTGGAGAAAGGTGGAGAGGTCGGTGAAATCCAGGGTTCCGCGAAACGTGTTGTCCTGAATCAGCTCGATGGTGGTGCGACGGAATTCATAGCCAAATTTGATATCGTGCCGGCCCGATTTCCACGAATAGTTGTCAATGAAATGCCAGTTGGAATCGACACGCGTGCGTGGAACGGAGTCGGTGGCGCCGATCACCGAGAAGCCGCCAACGGAAATCTTGGGCAGACCGAAGTCAAAGGGTGAAGTTACGCCTGTGTCCAGGCCAATCGAGTTGGGATTGAAATCGTGATCCTGGGGAAAAAAGCCCTCGGCGAAGCGATTCCATCCGAGGCGCGCTTCATTCACCTGCTGGGAGTTAACGACTTTAACGTACGAAATCGAAACCAACTGCACCCGGGTTGGGGTAGTCGTATTGAAGCCGGGAAGAAGTCCGGCAGCCAGTTGAGCGAAGGGGAAACTTTGCTGACTGTTGCCAAAATAATAGCGTCCGGTGAGCACATTGGAGGCGTTGAAACTGTGATCCACTTTGCCGATGACGCTATCCACAGTGTTGCTGAACAGGGTTGAGAGTGCGAGGTTCGGACCATCCGGGCATCCGGCGTCGAAGCCGTTTCCCGGAAGGCTTACAGCAAAGGCAGGGTCGGGAATATTCGGCGCCGGCCAGGGGTTGCGCGCAAGCAAAGATGCGATCACCGAATTCGGAGCGCCGCCGTCGGCCGCAATCTGTCTTGGATCTGGCACGCAGCTTTGGCCACCCTGCGCACCCGACTCGCGCTGGCCCTCATAGTCCAGGTAGAAGAAGGTCTTGTTCTTGACGATCGGCCCCCCGAGGGATCCGCCAAACTGGTTGTTGTGGAATGGGTTTGAGGGTCCCTCGGTATTGAAGAAATTGCGGGCACCACCGATGGAACTCGTGCGATTGAACTCGAGCAGCGAGCCGTGCAATTGATTGGTGCCGCTCTTGGTCACGATCTCGACGACAGCGCCCGAATTTCTGCCGTACTCCGCACCGTAGTTTGAAATCACGTTGACTTCAGCGATTGCGTCGATGGGGAGAATCGTTGCCGGATCGCCGAACACGCCTGCCTCGTTGATGGCGGGATCATTGCGGAAGCCGTCGTTCATGTCGGTGCCATCGAGCAGAAAGTTGTTGGCGCGGCCGCGAGATCCGTTCATGGAAAAAGTGCCGAACGAACCGGGCGAATCCGAGATCTGGTCTGGAGAGCCTGCGACGCCGGGATTCAGGTAGATGAGCTTCGTGTAATCGCGCCCATTAACCGGAAGATTCTCGATGGTGCCGGAGGTGAGCGTGCCACCGAGTTCGGCGGAGGTGGTATTAACGATACTCTGTTCCTCGCCCGAAACTTCGACCTGCTCGGTTACCTTGCCGGCCTTGAGGGCGACGTCGAGACGGCGTTCGACGGCCACGTCGACGTCGACGCTGGTCGTGATCGCGGTCTGGAAACCAGCCAGGGAGATGGTTACCGAATAGCTGCCTACGGGCAATTCGGGCACGGAGTAACTGCCATCCGCGCTGGTCGTGGTTGTGCGCTCAAGGCCGGTTGCGAGGTTGCGCACTTTTACCGTGGCATTGGCCACGACTGCCCCGGAAGGATCGGTGACGGTGCCGAGGATTGTGCCGCGGAATGTTTGACCCATGACCATCGTCGAAAGCAGAACGAACACAATCAATACGCGGAGCTTCATTTCCGGTTCTCCTTGGTTGTCGCGGCCCGAGGACGGATCAATGCTATTGCTATGCACGCAGCAAATACCGTTTCTGCAAGATCGCGAAATTATAGACGAGGGTACGACAAAGCTCAGGGTCGAGGTTCAGGGAAAGAATTGATCCGAGCGATCAGGACGGAGGTATCGGTAGGGAGAAGGACGGCAGACGAGAAATCTATGGAATCGCAGATTTTTCGTTGGCCGATTCTAAAAACTGAAGGCCACGCCGCCACGGAATGAGCGGTCCGCGTGTACCAGATAGAGGGTGTGACCATCCTGCCCGACGACGGGGACATATCCCTGAGCCAGAAGATTTCGCAGATCCATCAGAATTTCCATGTGCCCGCCGATGAAACGCGCTGGAATTGGTTGGCGAACGCAGAGATTCAGGTACGGATCGGATTGTCCTGCCGAAGTGTTGAACTCATCGACCGGGGTCAAGGTTCGACCGCCGACGTAACGATAGGAGACGACCCAGCGGGTTTTCGCCTTGGGTATCGATCCTTTGAATTTTGCGGCCATTGCCTGGTGGCGTTCCGTTTGGATGGAGTCCCGCGCGTCCTGGAGCTGGACATCGGGACGGGCGAGGTCGAGCGCGCCACCGTAGGCGTAATCGAGGGTCGCGGTCAGATCCGTGGTCAGCTTGCGCTCGAGCACCATCCGCACTCCGCGGGTCGAGAAATCATTTCCCTGATAGCTGAAGGTTCCGGAGTATATGTCGGGCAGCACTTCACCTGAGTCCGCCGTGGTTTCGCCGACACCGGTCAAGACCGGATTGACCAGACTATCGGAGTAGAACGCGACCTGCATGCTGTTCTTACCGATGCGTTCGGAGAGTGACACTTCCTGGTGACGAGCGCGCTCGACGGCTGGCGAGAACCCGGTGATGCTCATGCGCGGGGCGGTTTCACTAAGATCCGACGAAGCCGATTCGAGACGATTGTCGCCGGGAAGATCGGGAGCCAAACTGTTCTCCCCTGCCGAATTCGGCACCGAACTCGTGTACTGATATTCGAGCACGGTATTCGGAGTCACATGCAAATCCGCCGACCCGAAAGGCCGGAAGGCGTTCACCCGTCCCATGAACTGGATGGTCTGCAGTTCGCTGCCGACTTTCACTTCGAGCAGGTCGCCGAGTACGACTCGATCGGAGCTGGTTGCGGAGAGTGCCTGAAGCGTGGTCCCTGGACTCGCGTTCAGGTCCGAATTCAATCTGAGCGCGGTGATGGCGACCGAAGGTTCAAAGACGCCGTTGAAATTGTTGGTGTAGGTGGTGCGGAGAACCGCCGAGGGGATGCCCTGACCGTCGGATTCATAACCGACATTGCCATTCAGTCGCAGCGTACCGGTCGATAAGAGAGAACGCTCCACGGTAAAGCCGGCGTTCATATCCGCGGGACTTCCGAAACCTTCGCCGGTCGAACCGGCGAGGAAAGTGACGGCGCCCTTTAAATCGTGGTTCGCAGATTCTCCGCTCGGGGTGACGACGGTGGTTCCGTCTGGAAGCACGCGCAAGATTGGCCGATTCGCGACCGAACGCAGCGTCCACTTCCAATCGTCATCGTCAACCTGGCCGCGAATCGGAACGAGCTGGATGGCTTCGAACAAGGTGGTCAGAGTTACATTCACCATCAGCCTGGCACCCGATCGAACGCCAATTTTCTCGCGTAGCGTCGGGAGAAATGAGGGCGCGCTCACCTTCACGCTGTAGGTTCCCGGAATAAGATTAGCCACCGAGTAGAAGCCGCGATCATTGGTAAAGACCTTGAGCGCCTGGGCAGCTGAGCCAAGTATTTCGACGGCAGCGCCCATTTGGGGCGCACCGCTGCCATCGCGAACATATCCCGATATGGCACCCGCGAGCCCGCCCGAAATTGTTCCGGACCATGCCGGAGTGACAATCGTCGTAACGGCTAACAGGAACCCGAACTTTCGGAGCATCTTGACAACTACCTCTGGGGACCAAACAGCAGCTCACTCCACGGCAAAAGTCGCCGTTGGATCCACCGTCTGCTTGGAAAGGTTGTCGTTCACCTTGATGTCGATCTTGTACAACCCCGGCGGCAGATTCGCGGCCGAGAGCGTCTTCTGCAGCGTGACCTGGTCGCCCACATTGCCCATCGTATCGGTCGACTCGATCGTGTGGATCACTGGCTTGTTATTCGCGTCGGTCACATTATATTCGAACGTGGCCGACGGTTTATGGGTTTTTTCGTCCACGCTCAGATTGTAAACCTGCATCCAGAAATTCAGCTTCTGATTGCGTTTGAAAGAAATCGGCTTTCCGTTCGAGGGTGCGACGCGGGGCCGCACTTTCATCGCCCCGATCACGAAACTCCCCGTGCCGACATTCTTGGTCGCGACCGGTTCCATCTGGTCGGCGATGATGAGTGTCGAACTGCTCAGCTTGTCTTCGCTGAAGTCGGGAAGCTGGATCGCATGACTCCAGTTTCCGGTGCGATCTCCATTCACATCTTTTACCACGATGTCCAGACGATAGCGATTTTGGCTGATGCGCAGCGGGATCGCCTTCCAGTACACCGAGGCGTTCTCGGCGGTCTTCGGCAATAACTCCACGGGTACATCGATCTGAACCGGCTCTTCGAAGGTTTGTACGATTTTTCCCGTAAGCGTGGTCACGCGCATGAAGATATTAACGGTTCCCCGCTCTATGCCGTCCTTGTTCTGGAAGGTAATGTCGCGATTCTTGATCTGCACCGTGATTGGAACCAACACCGTGTCGTTCGTGACCTTCACGAAATCCGCCCGCACATCAAAGGGCATCATGTTGACACTGAGATGGTGGCTCACCACTTCTTCCAGATCCTTGAACTTTACAGCCGGCGCCGCCTGCAGTTTGGCATACTGGTCAAGACGGTCGAATTCCTTGGTTTGCAAATCCTGATTCATCGGACCAGCACCCAGCTGCTCGAGGCCGCCACCGGTGAACCGACTCGCCTTGGTTGACATGCCCATCTGCTCGTACAAAGTGAGACCCGCGTTCGGGGTCTGCTTCAGGGCGTCTTTTTCAGACCGGTCCATCGTCATGTGATAATCGCCGCACATGCAGGTATCCACGAATTCAATCATTACTTCCTGGCCGATGCCCTCGATATAACGATAACGCCAGGTCTCGAACGGGAAGGTGGATGTTTCACCGCCGCCTTCCTCCATGGGCCGCTCGTAACTGCCTCCAGAAGGATGTGAGTCGATCTCGTCGGGTGGGCCGAATACGATGTACATCCGGCCGCGATCGCTCTTCCAGCCGGGAATGCCGGCGGCGAAGTGTTCGTTGGCGTATGCAATACGGCGATAGTGTTCTTCTTTAAATTCGTTCTCTTCCGTGTCTGGCGTAGGATCGCGGCGTTGCCAGAAGCCTTCGATGAACTGATCGCGCTCCTCGTCGTTCGACAGTTGCATGAAGGTGTGTTTCTCGTCGTCGGTGATAATCCAGCGCACGTCCTCATCCAGCCACTTACGGTACGTCTTGCTTAACTCGATTTTGAGTGCCTTGGCGTTCTTCTTTCTCTGCTCTTCCGGAATCGGGCGGGTCAGCGGGTCGGTCTGGTTTCCCTGAGCAGGGGGCTTTGCGTCCTGGGCTACGGCGCGCAGGCCAAAACCAAGCGCCACGGTGCCCGCGAGCACGCCCACCAGACAACGATTTCGGAAACCTGTGGAGAACATAGAACGCCCTACTCCTGGAGAAACCCCGGCCCCCTGATTCTATGTTCATTGGATACAACTAGGCAAGGAGAAGTGGCCTGGCTGGAAAAGAATTCTTGGCGCACGTCGAGCGTTCTAAACCCCTTAAGAATCCGCGCTTTTCGGGCGCAGCAACGGAAACGGGTGAGAACCCCGGTCGCTCCATTCAGCCTGGACTGCCCGTGTCCGGCACGGACGGCACCTGCCGGAATACTGACGCGATATAATGGGTTCGGCCGCTGGTCTCCTCTTCGGCAACCCAACTTGGAATTAGAAAGTATAAAAAGACCTTGGGCGGATCGCGGGAACTTTCTCCTTTGCCTGAACGTAACTGCTTACGCGCAACCGCTTTGCGTGTTGGCCGTTCCATCAACCGCGAGGCTGGGGAAACGGAATGATCTGTCCTCCGGGTTCGAGCCAGCCGGGGGATGGCCTTCTGGATTTCGGGAGGGCTCAATCATGAAGACGGAATCATGACGATCTAAATGAAAACCTGGAAGAAAATTCTGATCGGACTCGGCGCAGCCCTGGTGCTCGTCATCATCGTCTCGGTCACGGTCTACCAGAGCCGGAAAAATCTGGTGACGGTGCAAACCGGAAAGGTACAGAAAGAGAATCTGGCTTCGGTGGTAAGCGCTTCCGGCGAAATAAAGCCCAAGACTTACGTGAACATCGGCGCCAATGCCTTCGGCAAGATTATCAAGTTGCACGTCAAAGAAGGCGATCATGTAAAGAAGGGGCAATTGCTGGCACAGCTTGAAAACGTCCAGTCGTCGGCCGATGTCAACGCCACCCGGGCTTCGGTGCAGGCGGCGGTGACTGACGCTGCGGCCGCTGACGCAGCCCTGAATACGGCGCTGGCGGATTTGAACCGCGCCAAGTCCGACGCCGAACATGCCAGGCTCGACTGGGAGCGTGCTCAGGGTCTCTATAACGCGGCGCTGATTGCCAAACAGGATTTCGACGTCAAGAAGGCGGCCTGGGAATCAGCCGACGCCGGACTGGCTCAAGCCAAGGCGAAAGTGGCCCAGGCCAGGGCGCAAAAGGATTCGATGGACAAGCACATCACGCAGAATCAGGCGACGCTGACTCGCGTTTCAGACGTGCTCGAAAAGACGACATATGAAGCGCCCTTTGACGGTGTGATCACGAATCTTCCCGTGCGCGAGGGCGAGACCGTGGTCATCGGAATCCAGAACTCGCCGGGCAGCACGCTCATGACACTCGCCGATATGTCGGTGATCACGTCTGAGGTAAAGGTGGACGAAACCGACATTGTCAACGTGCGCCTTGGGCAGCCCGCGGACGTGACCATCGACGCGATTCCACACCAGGTTTTCCATGGCGTGGTGAGCGAAATCGGCGACAACGCGATTGTGCGGTCGACCGGCGTGGCTACTTCGCAGGCAACTTCGACCAGCGAGGAAGCGAAAGATTTTAAAGTTGTTGTGACGCTCACGGACCCTCCGCGGGACCTGCGTCCCGGTCTATCGTCGACGGCCAAGATCACGACGGCGACGCGGAGTGCCGTTCTCAGCATTCCGATTCAGGCGCTGACCGTCCGCATCCAGGCCGACCTCGTACCCGTGGAATCGGGCAAAGGTGCGGTCGAGGCCGCTACGACCGCTCCGAGCGAAGCATCGAAGTTGAAGGAAGAGATTCAGGGGGTGTTCGTGGTGCGCGGCAAGAAGGCCCAGTTCGCTCCGGTGGAGACGGGCATAAGCGGAACAACCGATATCGAAGTGATCAAGGGCTTGCAGGAAGGTGACGAAGTGATTACTGGCAGCTACAAGGTTTTGCGTACGCTGAAGCCGGGAACGAATGTCAAAATAGATAATTCGGCCCCAAAAAAAGAAGAGGAAAGCAGTTAGCCAACGGGATGGCCACTCGAAGCCAGACTTACGCGTCTAACTTCTGCTAGGTTGGAACGTCCAAGATAGAACGCCCTAGGAGCGTGCGTGCGCGAGCCCGATCCGGAGAAGGAGAGCAAGATGGCGACTGCCGAGATACTACCGATCGACAAGCCGACGAACTGGGCCGGTCCCGATTCCTACATGATCTCGACCGAGGATCTGTGGAAGACCTACGACATGGGCTCGGAGCAGGTGCACGCGCTTCGTGGAATCAATTTGCGTATCCAGCGCAACGAGTATGTCGCCATTATGGGCCCATCGGGCTCTGGTAAATCGACGCTGATGAACCTGATCGGCTGTCTCGACTCACCTTCGAAAGGCCAATACTGGCTGAACGGGCAACTGGTGAGCGAACTCGATGACGACGAACTGGCTCGCATTCGCAATAAGGAGATCGGATTCGTCTTCCAGACCTTCAATCTGCTCGCGCGCGCGACTTCACTGCATAATGTGGAGTTGCCGTTGATCTATGCCGGGGTCCCCTCCGACGAGCGTGCCGAACGCGCCAAGGCCGCGCTGACCTCGGTCGGCATGGAATCGCGTATGAACCACAAGCCCAACGAGCTCTCTGGCGGACAGCGTCAACGCGTAGCCATCGCCCGAGCGCTGGTTAATAAGCCGGCGATTATCCTTGCCGATGAACCCACCGGAAACCTCGACTCGCAAACCGGCAACGAGATCATGGCGCTGTTCGATCGTCTGCACTCGGAAGGCAATACGATCGTGCTCGTGACCCATGAACACGATATCGCCGAGTACGCGCACCGCATCATTTATATCAAGGATGGCGTGGTCGCCAGAGACGAAGTGAAGCAGTAGGCATTCTGATCAGGCAACGCACGTCTCAACCTTGGGCGCGTACGGTTTCTTTGAAGTTCAGTTCGGAGGAAGTTATGCGCGCTTTCCTTACCTTGTTCCTTCTTCTTGCCTTGCTCTCAGGGACGGTGTCCGCGTTTGCGCAGGATCCTGCCGCAGTATCTGCGGCTGAAGTCGCCTGCGGCCCCAAAGGGGTGAATTTCGATGTGAAGGATGACGACTCCGAGCACGCCATCAAACAGCCGGAAGCGGGCAAAGCGCTGGTTTACGTAATTCAGGATCTCGGGATCGCCGGCTGCCCCGGCGGCTGCATCACAACGAAGGTCGCGCTTGACGGAACATGGGTGGGCGCCAACCATCGTAGTTCCCATCTGGCTTTCGCCGTGGATCCGGGCGAACACCATCTTTGCGCCAATTGGCAATCGCATTTCGCAGGAAGGTCCGAAGTCGTCGGACTGGCCCACTTCTCCGCCGAGGCGGGGAGTGTTTATTATTTTCGAACCAGAGTGCTTGGCCTGGCCGCCACTACTTTTTTTGACATCGATCCGATCGACAGTGATCTGGGGAAACTTTTGATCGCGACTTTTCCTGGGAGCGTCTCTCATCCGAAAAAATAGGAAAAGCGCGACCTATTTTGAGGAGAGCAGCGACTGCTCTGCCTGCTTCGCCGCAGTGAGATTGGGGGAGAAGCGGGCGACGCGTTCGTAGATTGCATCGGCTTCTGCTGAATTTCCCTCCAGCTGCAGAGCCTGGGCGAGCAACAGAAAGCCCACATCGGTTGGCTGTACTGCCATGGCATGGGAGTACTGGCGAACCGCCTCGGCCACGTCGCCATTTTTTTGCGCGATCACCCCTAAGCCGATCATGGCCATGGCGCGGCCCGGCGTCAGTTGCAGAGCCGTTTCATAGCATTGCTTCGCGGCAGCGAACTGACCCAACTGGCGATAAGCCGAGCCCAGATTCCCATAGGCTCTGGCGCGCAGGTCGGTATCGAGCGAGTGTAGAGCCACGGTTTGATATCGATTGATGGCAGCCTCGAGATTGCCGCGTCCGTGTTCATAAGCGCCGAGGTTTAGCGTGGCAGGCATATCATCGGGACGTATCGCCAGGGCGGCTTGGAAGTGCCGGGCAGCCTCTTCTTTTCTGTCCTGGGCGAACAGGAAATCGCCCAGGTTGTCCTCGGCATAATAATTGTCGTGAGTGAACGCCAGGGTGCGGCGCCAGAATGACTCCGTATCGTGCCAGTAGCCAACCTGCTTGTAGGTGAGCGTGCCCAGCACGAGCAGGCAACAGACTGCGGGGAGCGCCAGCCATGCGGGGCCAAGAGAGAGGGTTTTCGCCCAGTCCGCCGCCAGCCAGACCAACATGATGAACAAGCCGATAAATGGAATGTAGGCATAGCGATCGGCTATCGATTGAGCGCCAACCTGCACCAAGCCGATCATGGGGACGAGGCTGCCAAGAAACCAGAGCCACCCGACCGCAAGGTAGGGTTGACGGCGGCGCTCTCGCAGAGCCCAGGCGGTCACAAGCACGATCAGAGATGCTGCGGCAGCGACCTGCCAGAAGGGATAGAGCCTGGTGGGATGCGGATACAGTACCACCAACTTCGAGGGCCAGAACAGCTTGCCCAGATAACTGGCGTAGGAGATGACGGCTGTCTCCAGACGCAAGAGAGGACCGCATTCGGAGAAATTACGGACTGCGCCTCCGGCGTGCTGGGCTTTCAGAGTTACTACGGCGCTTGCAGCCGAGAGCAGAAGTAACGGCAGCTTTTCGCACACGAGACCTGGGGTCGAGGATTTGGGCACGCGGGCGTCATGCAGCGTCCGGCCGGGTAAACTCGGAGCGGCTATCCTGGCTAGCGGCCAGTAATCCCAAAGCAGGAGCAGCAATGGAAATGTGATGACCTGTGGTTTTGCGAGCAGAGCGAGCGTAAACAGCACCAGTACAGCCGCGTAACGGCGAATTCCGGGCTTCTGCGCATACCGAAAGTAGGCGTGAAGGGCGAGCAGAAAAAACATCATGCTCAACACGTCTTTCCGCTCCGCTGCCCACGCCACCGACTCGACGTTGACAGGATGCAACGCGAACAGAGCAGCAACCATCAGGCTGCGCCAGTCGAAGCCGGTGACTCTGCGCAACAATAAGAATAGAAGGACGGCGTTGGCTGCGTGCAGCAGGACATTCACATAGTGGTGGCCGAGCGGGTTGAGGCCGAACAGTTGGCAGTCGAGAGCGTGAGAGAGCCAGGTTAAGGGATGCCAGTTGGCCTGGTCATAGGTGGTAAAGCTCCATTTCACGGTCGCCCAGGTCAGTCCCGCCCTCACATGCGGGTTCTCGGTGATGTATTCAGTATCGTCGTATCCAAGAAATCCATTCCGGGTAATGGCGCTGTAGGAGACGAGCACCGCGAGGATCAGCAACAGGCAAAACGGCAAAGCTCGTGGCTCCATTGACGCTGACCGGCAGGACGGCGGAGTTCTCGCCCGTTCCGGGCTTCTCATTACTGCAGCGGCGGACGAACTCATGGATTGGACCATTGTGACTCAAACCGACGTCCGTTCGCGCGATGAAGCAGCAATGCCCGGTTCCGTTGGTCATCGCGCGACGGGTGACCAGGGCTTTCGCGAACGGCAACAAATCTATCCAGAAAACCGTTGCAAAACGTGCGTTACTTTGAGGAGAGCAGCGACTGCGCGTCCTTCCGCGCTTCGGCAAGATTCGGCGAGTGCGCCAGGCGTTCGTAAATCGATTTGGCCTCATCGGGCCGTCCCGCCTTCTCGAGAGCTTGCGCGAGCAGCAAATACACGGTATCGGAGGGCTGCGCTTCGACGGCGAGGGAATACTGGTGAATGGCCTCGGCCAGGTCGCCTGAGTCCTCGGCGATCAGGCCGAGTCCGATTCTTGCGCGGGCTCGCTCGGGAGCCAGCCGCAGGGCGGTTTCGAAGCTTTGCTTCGCCTCGGCCGAACGTCCCGTTTGGCGATAGGCAAATCCGAGGCTGCCATAGGCGGTTGCGCGCATGCCCACGTCAGCCGCGCGGTTGGCAACGAGTTGATAGTGTTCGATGGCGGCTGGCAAATTGCCGCGCCGATCCTCATAGGCTCCGAGATTCAGGTTGGCGATCAGACCGTCCGGACGAATGGCCAGCGCGGCGCGAAAGTGGGCTGCGGCCTCGTCGATTTTGCCCTGGCTGAAGAGAAACTCTCCCAGGTTATCTTCAGCCACGAAGTTGTTTTGAGTTAGCGCCAGGGTGCGCAGCCAGAATGACTGCGTATCGTGCCAGTAGCTTATCTGGCGGTGGGTCAGGATTCCGAGCGCCAGCAAACTGCAAACCGCGGGAATCGCAAGCCATCTGGCGGAAATCTCGAAGGCTTTCGCCCAATCGGCGGCGAGCCAAACCACCATCAGATACAGGCCGACGAACGGAATATAGGCGTAGCGGTCGGCCATGGCCTGAAAACCCACTTGCACGATTCCGATCATCGGTACGAGGCTGCCGAGAAACCAGAACCATCCTACGACGAGATATCTTTGACCGCGCGCGCGGAGGACCAAAGCGGTGATGAGCACCAAGAGGAGGACGGCTGCGCCTGCTTGCCAAGCCGGATAGAGGCGGGTGGGATGCGGATAGAGCGCCACCAGCCTGGAAGGCCAAAACCCTTTTCCGAGGTAGCGCACGTAAGAAATTGCGGCGGTTTCGAGGCGCAAGCGCAGACCGTACTCGGAAAATGTCTTGACGGCGCGTCCGGCCTGCTGTGACTTCATTGTCACCACGGCGCTCGCGGCGGAGAGCAACAGCAAGGGCACTTTTTCGAGGACTAGAGATTGGATCGAAGACTGAGGCGTGTTTCCGTCATCGGATGTGCGTGTGCCGACGCGGCCGAGAGGCCAGTAATCCCAAAGCAGCAGCAAACATGGAAGTGTGATCACCTGTGGCTTGCTCAGCAGGCTGAGAGCAAACAGGAAGGCCACCAGTGCATAGCGTGGAAGCGCGGGTCGGCGAGCATACCAGCCATAGGCGTAGAGGGCGAGCAGAAAAAACATCATGCTCAACACGTTCTTCCGCTCCGCCGCCCAGGCCACGGACTCGACGTTGATCGGATGCAGCGCAAATAGGGCCGCTACCACAAGGCTGCGCCAGCAGAATCCCGTCGCGCTCCGGAGCAATAAAAACAGAACGACCGCGTTGAGAGCGTGCATGAGCACATTCACGTAGTGATGCCCGGCGGGGTTCAGTCCGAAAAGTTCGCAGTCGAGCGCGTGCGAGAGCCAGGTCAGCGGATGCCAGTTCGCCTCCTCGTACGTGGTGAAAGCCCACTGCAGAGTTGCCCAGGTCACGCCGGCCCTTACATGAGGGTTGTCGACGACGTAGCGATCGTCGTCATATCGAAGAAAGCCGTTGTGAGTCACGGGGTTGTAGCTGGCCAGCACGGCGGCGGCCAGCAAAAGACACAGCAGCAGAGTGCGCGTGCCGGGCGATCGAAAGAGCCCGGCCGAAGGCGGGGCTTCCTGTTCATCCAGGCATTTCGCTACCGCAGTCGAGCAAGACAGACTCATGAATATGACTATTCTGAACGAGACAGAAAAGATTCGCGAGGGCGAACTGAGGGGTGTGAGTTCCGATGGTCACGGGGATTGTCGCTTCTGCGCTATGGCGGAAATAATCCACGGCTCGCCGGCCGCGGCCATAACTGAGTTGCCACCAGAATGAACCAGATCACTTGGCCGATCATAACCACTGCCATGCCATGGACGTCGAGGCGAAGGTGACCGATGCCAATTCCAACAACGATAAGCGGGGTTACAACGCAGCCGTAAATGGCGACACCGCGCCCATGTCCTCCATTCCGCAGTGCGGCGACGGACCAAAGAATGTGCGATTCGACGCAGCCACCCCAAAAAGTTCGACATTCTACGTGCACTATCGCAACCAAGATGATCTGTTCTGAGCGACGTCGAGGGCTTTCTCGAGTGGGCTTCC